>ERZ1740059.1330-NODE-1330-length-12475-cov-3.676006_pt1 | contig 12475 bp, 10 predicted proteins | sample MGYA00581744_ERZ1740059 | MGnify/ENA primary metagenome ERZ1740059 (study PRJEB43018, sample SAMN04849738) | marine metagenome | isolation source: floating plastic debris | place: Pacific Ocean | collected 2008-08-28 | study: EMG produced TPA metagenomics... | reverse complement strand
TATTATATATTACAAATTTGAGAGTTATATTTTAATATTTGGTCGAATCTGTCTACCAAGCACAGCTACTTCCGCCTAAGGGGCAAAAGAGGCAACCCTCCAAGCTAGAAATCACCGCCAAAGCCTTAATTCCAGCACCCGAGGCAGAGCGAGTTTTAAGCGACCTAGAGCGGAAAATGAAAGAAGAGCAATTATATCTAGATAATTCCCTTTCGTTGCGTGTATTAGCAGGATATCTGGAGATTACGACCAATAAATTATCCTGGCTCATCAACGAAAAAACAGATAAAAACTTCAATGAATATCTAAATACCTATCGACTGCAAGACTTCAAAATAAGAGCCCTAAACCCCCGCAATGCGCATTTGACTTTATTAGCTTTGGCCTACGATAGTGGTTTCAACTCTAAAAGTGTATTCAATACCTTCTTCAAAAAAGAAACAGGCATGACGCCTAAAGCTTGGGTAAAAAGTAGGCAATAAAAACCCACGCTTTTTGCCTCTTCCTATCTAAAAGTGTCAAATCTCACTACGACGTTCGAGATTTCATTTCAGAACGACTCCCCTTCCTTTCCACGCCATCTTCGCAATAATAAAAATTCTAAGCAAAGATGAAAAAGACACTATTAACCTTGACTTTGTGCGGACTAGCTTTGATCGCCAAATCTCAAAACACAAGTGTAGAAAACTCCACCTTCGGCATTCAAACCGGCGTTTTAGGCGCCTGGGTGTATAATGAAGCGAAATTATCAAATACCATAGCACTAAGAACAGAGTTAGGTTTCGATTTTGGCATATGGGAGACTACCTATTATGATGATTATGATTCTCCGTTTCTACTCACACCGGTTATAGTTCTTGAGCCAAGATTCTATTATAACCTCAAAAAGCGCGCAGAGAATTCAAAGAGAACCGACGGGAACAGTGGCAATTTTATCGCTTTAAAGACAAGCTATCATCCAGATTCGTTTGTCCTGTTCAACACCGACGATGCTCCTGTAGTAAGTGATTTCGCTATCATACCCACTTGGGGCATTAGAAGAAATATAGGGGAGCATTTCAATTTCGAAGCAGGTCTTGGAGTAGGATTAAGCCACACATTTGCGGAACGTGCCGGGTATTCAGCAGACAAAACTGAAATGGAATTAAACATGCACTTGCGCATAGGGTATAGATTTTAATATAGAGCCGATTGGCTACCAATGATGAAATCTTGTGAGTCTTTGATTCTCAAATCATTTATCAGACTTTACTCATAACCACTAAAAACTTTACAAATGAGAAACTTATTGATTTTTGTATTCACCTTTTGTTCGCTTCTCGCCTATGGTCAAAATGAGACCAACAGTACCATCGAAAGAAAAGGCTTTGTATTCGGCTTTGGTGTAGATCTCGGTGTACTCCGTATCAATAAAAAAAATCAAGAAGTTCCTTTCGACGAAGCTCAAGGCGGCGGCAGTTTTCCCAATTTAAAATTGGGTTGGATGGTCAATGATCGCCTGGCTGTTATCGCAATGTATTCCGGAATGGGCTACGAATACCAAGGTAAAGACCGCAGTTTTGATGCCTTTATGCCATCTGTTCAATATTGGGTAAAAGACCGATGGTGGGTAAATGCCGGTGCAGGTCTGGCTATGGATTTTCCGGCATTCTATGAAGACAACATTGAAGATGAAGAATGGAATTTTGGCGGAGCAGTTGCCTTCAGTACAGGCTATGAATTAGTACAAAAGAAAAACTTCGCCTTAGACCTTCAAACCCAACTGCAGATGGGATGGACTAATTTAGATAATGGTAAAGAGCGAGAAGCCGTTTTGCTCTCCATTGGCCTCGGATTTAATTGGTATTAAAAATAAGTAACGGTCAAATAGTTAGGCCTTTTAAAGCGGTAGTCTGACAAGCCAGGACTCACACCACGCAGTAACAGCGAAGCTAATCCTTAGCTTGTCAGACTATAGGTGCCGATTTCCAAATCCGAACGATTCCATCCTCCATTTTCTCTTCCTTTGTGCTAAGCACATTCATTTACACAAAAAATGAAAATTAAAGCGATGAAATCTTAATCTACGGGGCTTCAGGTAGTATTGGTACAATGGCGGTGCAGTTAGCCAAAATTGCCGGCGCAAACGTAACGGCCGTTTGTAGCGGCAAAAACTTTGATTTGGTCAAATCACTGAGTAGTGATCGGGTGATTGATTATACCCTAAAGGGTGCTGAAAAACAGTTATCCACTTATAAATATGTATTAGACGCAGTCGGAAACTCAAAGACATCAATACTTAAAGAGAAAAGCAAAAAGGCGTTAAATGCAGATGGTAAATACATATCCATTGATACTGGCGTACCCCAAACCCCTAAAAGTGCCTTCATACAATTGAGAAACTACCTCGCAACGGGGAAAATTAAACCAGTGATTGATAGAATTTTCCCATTAGAAAAAATGGCTGAAGCCCACGATTATGTCGAACTTGGGCATAAGCGAGGTAATGTTATTATAAGTATGTCCCCTTGACATATCTAAGTATGAAGACTAGGAGCGTGTTGAGAAATTTCATTGGGCAGAAAACCAATTGCCAAAATTTTCTCTTAGGAATTCGTTGGTGCTTCCTGTTTTCCAAGGATTTTCGAACCTGGCTTCAGAACTAAAAAATCATTTAGCCCGCTAAATTCATTTTTAATTCTCTCCCCAGAACCGTAAATCGTTGAAAATCAGTTCGCAAAATTTCCCAACACGCTCTAAACAACTTCAACCGTAAATATTAACGAGGAAAATGATAGATAAGAAAAAAGCCAAGTGGATTGCACGAATTTTGTTGCTTGTTGGAACTGTAATATCCCTGTTTTTTGTACCATGGATTTTGGTAAAGGCTTGGATTCTACCATTACCTGATACAATCCAAGCACAAGTAGAGGAAGCAATTGGTCATGGGTTCGATGGAATGATTGTTTACGTGGATCAAGGAGGAAAAACACCCACTTTTTATACGGGAGGTTGGAAAGATAGAGAAAACAAAATACCAGCAGACTCAAAATCACTTTTCAAAATTGCCAGTATTAGGAAGTTGTATACTGCTGTAGCGGCTACTAAATTGGTACATGAGACACGTCTGTCTTTTGATAGATCACTCGCTGATTATCTTCCAGAATTGAAAGGCAGAATTGAAAATGCGGAAGAAATAACCCTGAAAATGATGATTCAACATCGTTCTGGCATTCCAAATTTCACAGATAACCCAGCTTATTGGGAAAACGAACAGGAAAATGGTAAAAATGCCCTTGATTTTGCGCTAGACCTACCCGCCAATTTTAAACCTGATAAAAGATACAAGTATTCAAACACAAATTATTTGTTGCTACGTAGGATTATGGATGATGTTTTAGGTTACAACCACCATGAATACATCAAAGAGAAAATATTGATTCCCTTAAAGCTAAAAAACACTTTTTTTTCGATTACTGAAGTCGATTTAGCTGATGTTATGAGTGGATATTATGTGGGTCATGAGGAAGATTTTAAAGCCCGTGAATATGGAATGTTAGCTACCGCAGAAGACGTGGGTATATTTTTGAGAGCCATAAACGATGGTTCGGTATTTGACGAGGGTGAAGAGTTAATCTATCCTTACCAATACAACCATGGAGGTCTGGTTATTGGTTATCAAAGTCTTGCTGAATACCACAAGGATATTGACGCGGTAGTGGTTCAATTTATTAATACAACAGATTTTAATGGTTACGAATGGAACTTATCGGAAATTACAATTAACCGGATTGTAAAAATCATTAGAAAGAAAAACTAGCTACAATCGAGAGATGGCCCCGTATCAACCGGGCTGCGGTATTGCATGAATTCTGCTTCCTTAATCTTTGTAGCGGAGGGTGAAGAGCTGCCGGCAATAGTACAGGAGTGAAAGGATAAGCAGGGGAATAATTATTGCCGACTGAGGCAAAAAATAGATATCGTTAGTACGAACAGAAACAACTTCTTAAGTTGACGTTGTTTGTTGCTGTTTTGGAGGTTTATGCGCAAGTGGGTGCGTGTAAACCTTTGTTAGCCACAATACAAAAAACTGTACCAAGCTGAAGTTTATCAGCTTAATTTAAGCCAACTTAATCAATCTGAAAATGAAAATTAGAAAAGTATTAAAAATAACATCATTAATCTTCACTCTTCTAACAATTGGGTTTATATCTTTTCTTCTATATCAGACTAAGGATGATATAAACGCAGATCTTTCGAATATAGAAGAGAAATTAGCCAGATATTATAACCCAAATAGAATGGGTGGGTTTGCTGTTTCTGTATTTAATGCAGATAGTATCATCTATTCTCAAGGATTTGGCTATTCTAATAAGCTAGATAAAAAACCTTACACGACAAATACTCAACAGTATATTGCTTCTATATCTAAAACTACAATTGGGGTAGCACTGATGAAAGCGGAGGAGCTAAATTTATTGACAATTGATGACCCAGTAAACAAACATCTTCCTTTTAGAATTTACAATCCAAATTTTCCAAATAATGAAATTACAATCAAACAATTAGCCACGCACACCTCATCATTAGATTACAATGAGTTGGTTGTAGAGTCACTTTATGTAGAGGAAGCCCAAAAAAGCAAAAGCTTGAACTCGTTTATGAGAGATTACTTCCAACAGGGCAAATATGGAGAAGTGAAGTTTACTAAATTTAAACCAGGTTCAGATTGGAATTATTCAAATATTGGTGCTAGACTAGCAGCTTATATTGTCGAAGTTGTTTCTGGTACTTATTTTTCAGATTTCACGCAGACTCACATTTTTAATCCGCTTAAATTGAATAATACCCATTGGACGGAATCCGGAAGAGATTCTTTACTACACACCAACTATTATGAACCTGTTGAAGATTCAATTATTAATGTCCAAACAAGTGGTGTGGTATTATATCCAAGTAGGGATATTATTACTGATATAACAGATTTAACTAAATACTGTCAGGCAATAATATCAAACAACAATGCCCTTTTGAATCCAGATTCTTTTAGCAAACTGATTTCGCCGCAATTGAACAGCTCAGTAACAAATCGTGAAGATGACAACAATGGTCTATTCTTTATGATAGACAGAAACAACTATGGAATCACCTATCAATTGACGGGAATGAGTGGTGGAGATAATTGTATTACAACAATGATGTGGTTTGATCCTAAGACAGAGCTTGGGTATATATTCATCGGAAATACTGGTACAAGCAAATTAAATCGGTCGAATCATAATTGGATTTATAATGCTTTAGTGAGTTTAGGTTATAATTATACAATTGACAATTCTAAGACAGCTGAAAAAGCTAAATTGAAATGGCATAATATATACAATAGAATTAGGGCATTCTTTTAAATCAACAGAATTAACTGTGGCTAACAATCCATAAGCGACAATGGTTTCGCATTCGCTTCACCTGATAGTGAGCAGTCATATACTCCATTCGATTATGAAGAATTTAGGGTGTCGGCAGATGAGGTTGGTCTGAAAGAACCAATTGATGAGCTATTGGAAGCCTTAAGAGATTGATGCATACAGTCAAGGTAAGCTGAAGGGAGAGCAAGGCAAGTTTTCAGCCGCAATATGGGTAAAAATAATCTTTTCATTGCTGCAACCAACAGTGTCTACGGGTTAGTATTGATTACCACAGATAAAGACTTCGACCATTTGTCACCCGAGTTTATATCACTTAAGTACATAGATCAAGTCGAGTACAAGAAGTAATTGAGGTACGTCACCTAACTTTGCTAGTGCAACAATCCCTCCTGCATCGGGCGTGGTAGCCCGAGCTGTATGCAAGAACAGACAAACCATTCAAAAGAAGACTTTTCAAAAAAAACTATGAAAAACAGAGTAGGCATCTTGTTTGGGCTAACCGCCTTATTATTCATGGCAGGAAAAATCATCCTAGTCAAAAACAATAATGATAGAAGTAATCCTCAAGAAAAATCTTCAACCGAAGCCAAATATGAAGTAAGAACCGACAGTAACAAAATTGAGGTGATCGGAGCGGAGGAAAGAAAGCCAAAACACAATTCGACATACCAACAATTGCCAACAAACCCGAATATGCCAGATACGAATCTAAATCAAAAGGAACTAGGTGTAATGGCGGATCTTGACGTTTTAGTCCATGATCAATTTGCTCCTATGACCGATTGGGGAAGAGACGTAAGATTGAACCCTACTACTAAGGAGGTAGCTATCGTTTTTTCAAGCGCCGGAAAGGACGGTGAAAGGATCATCGGAAGTATCTGGCCCATGGGGACGATGGAGAAGCAAAAGGGAAAGTATAATTTCAAACCTTTAAAATGGAAAAAAGAACATGAGGAATTCGACACCCTTAAAGAGTATTTATTGACTCATATTGACTATATCGATTCCCAAGGAGAAATAAGACATGGTAACCTTAAAGCATTCTGGGATTGGAGATTAATTCATGAAAGACCTTTTTTCTTTGCGGAAGAATAATTTATTAGTCACTTTCTCCAAGCTCTGTCTCAATGAGCTGGCGAACTGCTTTATTGATACCCTGGCAATTCTCGCGGTGCTTCCGATAATTCCGGATGTAGGACTGCTTTTGATTCAGATAATTACGGACGATTACTAAATCTTCTTCGGAAATTTTAAGTGCTTTTTCTTCACTAAAAGCCCAGCGCGTTAATAAGTTCTCTTGCATACGCGACAAGCTTTCATTGTATTCTTCATCTAGCAATTTAATGAAATCTAGATATTGGTAATAAGCAATGAGATTATACCGCAATTCTTTGTTATCGATGAGATTCAAGCGCCCCGAATTATTCATATCTGAGAAGGCGGCGCTGGATATGTAGAGGCGGTACCAATCTGATATATCCCAAAGGGATTTTTGCCCAGCGGGCGGCAACGTATTTTCCAACTGTACAAGAAAGTACTTGGTCGTATCAATCTCTTGCTCGATCTGAGCAAAATACTTAACTGCCAACTCATAAAATAAGCTGTCTTTTTGTAATCCTACCTCAATGTCGGTGAGATACTCCGTTAGTAGTTTATCATTATCGTAGCTCTCTTTCCAGGTATCTACCTGAAAGGCCGCTATAATACCAAATACAATAATGAGAAATTCCCCAATGGTATAGCGCCAATTAATCTTGAATTTTTTAAATCTTGACACGCCGATTTTTAAGGAAAAGTAGTCTTTTATACCCTATTATCCGTCATTTCTCTCTTTACATAGAAGTTTTCGGACCAAATAATAAGAGGCCAGCAGTATTTACTTCAACGAGGTTGAGCTTAGACAATAATGTAAAGTATTGTTTGTCAATACCTCACCTCACAGTATAGGGTAAAAAGTAGAAGGTATGAGGATTTAATATCTCTTTCTACCTTATACTCTCTACCCTCTACAACGTGAGTTACGACATTCAGTAATTTATAAAGCACCTTAGTCACTAACGTTAGTACTTACTTGAGCTCAGAAGTCAGCACTGCGCCGTTCATCTGCGGGATGACAGCTTCCATCTTCACCATGCGATGAGTGCCATCGGTAGCTACCCAAAGAGTGCGGCTACCAGGATCACCTTCGGCAGAAACTACTGATACTTTATGCGCCGTGAATGTACCAGCGGGTACCGTTACTTCTTCGGTGCCAACTACCTCCAACTTAAAGGTTTTGATTTGCTGGCTTTGCATGTCAAAGTTGCGGAAGTAGGTCATGTACCCTTCTTCAAGTGGTAGTTGGGCCATTACCTGGCTCGCACCACCACCATCGGCAAAGAGTGGTGCCTCCAGTTCCTGCTCAATGGGCGTATTATTTCCTCCCATTTCCATACTTCCACTCAGTTTCTCCGCGCTGATATCCATATTGATGGTTGCCGGACCTTGCTTCACTTCACGGCTTACCATTTCCAGGCTGCCTTTCTTGAGGGTAACAACATCGCTCATGTCCCCCATTGGGGTCTCAGCCGTTTCACTCACGATCCAGGTATCACCTTCTTCGGTAATCGTTAGTGTCGAATTGAGTGGAATGGTTTGAGTGCCAACAGCTATGTTACCAGCGTAGTTGTATTCGACTTCTTCTAGATCCGCAGCAACTTCTGGTAAGTCCATGTTAATGCCATCTAGGCTTTCTGGAAGCTTAACGGTGTTGATATCAACCATCAACTCTTCGAGTTTCTTAGCTACATCGTCAGGCATATCTTCCTGGTAGCGACCTCCCAAGTGATTGGCTAAGAACTTCTCTGCCGCCGCCAAAAAAGCCATGTTATTCACCGGCTTAGCAAATCCGTGCCCTTCATCTTCGGCTACCAGGTATTCCACCGGTAAGCCTAGTTCACGCATAGCTACTACAATCTGGTCCGATTCTGCTTGCTTCACGCGTGGGTCGTTGGCACCTTGTACTACCATCAATGGTGCTGTAATCTTGCTAGCCGAGTAGAGTGGAGACTGTGCTTTCATCTGTGCCAAGCCTTTCTCCGTATTCGGGTCCGCCATACGAACATGGAAGACTTTCAAGAATGACGCCCAGTAAGGTGGAATACTATTCAACAAAGTCTCTAAGTTGGATGGACCAACAATAGAAACACCCGCAGCGTAAACGTCAGGGGTAAATGTGAGGCCGGCCAGGGTAGCATAGCCACCGTAAGACCCCCCCATAATACCCACACGTTCTGGGTTGGCGATGCCCTGCTCAATGAGGTATTCTGCACCAGCAGTCAAATCATCTTGCATGAGTTCTCCCCATTCGCCATTACCGGCGTCTAGGAAAGCTTTACCAAAGCCGGTTGATCCTCGGAAATTAGGACTCAAAACAGCATAGCCTCGGTTGGCGAGGAATTGGTGATAAGGGTTGTAACCCCAATAATCGCGTGCCCAAGGGCCACCATGAGGCATGATAACAACGGGTAAATTCTTGGCCTCAATACCTTTAGGTAAGGTTAGATAAGCTGGAATTTCCAGGCCGTCGCTAGACTTATAGCGTACTGCTTTCATTTCCGCTAGGTCTTCCATCGGCATATTGGGACGACCCCGGTATTGGAATTCTAGGGTATTGCCTTTGCGATCATAAAGGTAAGTCGCTCCGGGATCAGTATCACCGTAGGCCGAAATAAGCCAGAAGTTTTCGTCGGCAGTAGAAGAACCAAAACCGACGGTTTTACCCGGAAGTTGTTCCAGTAACCACTTGTAATCATCAGCAATTTCTTCGTCTTTCCAGTAACGGCGGCGACGATCATCGGTATAGCTGGTACCAATTAGCTCTTTAGTAACATCAGAGAAAAAGGCATTACCGAAATCAACACGTCCCTCTGGGTCTTGCTCGACCATTTCAATTTTTTCGGTCTTGGGGTCCATTAGGAAGAGGGCGGTCAAGTCCTGGTCATCCCCTTTATTGCTCTGCATGTAAAAGCGCTGATTGTCTTTATGGAAACGGAAGGGCGCACAAGTTTCGAGTACATCGCAGCTGTAAATTTGGGTAAAGCCATCTTCATCTACGCGCAGTACTTCAGTATCACCATTATCAGCCGAACGGGTGGCTAGGCGAAGCTCATCATTGTTATCGAAAATCCAGCTGGTGAACCGATCTGTATTTTCACGGAGTAATTCAAGCTCTCCAGTGGAAATACGCAGGGCGTAGAGATCGTGCCAGGCGGGATCGCGGTCGTTAAGACCAATATACATTAAGTCTGGATCACTTTCTGGAACGGCGAAAATAACAGCTCTAATTCCTTCGCGATCAGTCAGCTTTCTGGCTTCGGGGACGGTACTCCCTTCCGCATTAGGCGCCTGCGGATCAAGTGCGTAGATATTATAGTTTTCATCTCCGCCCTGGTCTTTGACGTAGAGCAAGTATTTACCATCACGCGACCAGAAATAACCAGCTACTGGCCGGTCGGTATTATCGGTTAGCGGGCGGGCCTCCTCAAAAGGGGCAGAAATATCCTTAACCCATACATTACGAGTATCCAAGTGCGGTTTGATGAAAGACATGTACCGGCCGTCGGGAGAGAGCTGAGCACCGGTAACTTCTGGATCTCCAAAGAAAACCTCACGGTCAATGATATCAGGGAGTTGAGCGTGTAAGGTGCTGCTCAGCAAAGGCAAAGCAACAAACACTAAAAAAAGTAACCTAAAATTGGTTTGCATACGTGGATTCATTTGATTGACTTTAGTTATTAACAAGCAATTTACGAGGTCAGCCTACTGAAGTATAAAACTCTAGACGAAAGAAAGTTCAGCATCGACTACTCGTGATGGAGATATGATTTTCTAGCTATCTGCATACGGCTATGCCATTATTTCTGAGTATCATTGTTTAAATCTAATCTCCTAGCTATGAGACTCCTACTCCTGCTTCTAGTTACCCCCCTACTTGTTATCGCTCAAGCGGATGATAAGCTACCCGGACTAAAATGGCGCAATGTGGGGCCGGCCAACCAAGGTGGCCGTAGTGTGGATATTGAGGCACTAGACGGACAATTCAGAAAAGTGTGGATGGCTACTGGGTCAGGAGGAGTATGGTATTCGGAGAATGCAGGGACTACCTGGTCGCCCATCTTTGATGACTACTCGACAGCTTCTATAGGGGATATTGCCATCTATCAACAAGATCCGTCCATTATCTGGGTGGGTACAGGGGAAGCTAACAATCGCAATAGTGTTTCCTGGGGAGATGGGGTATTCCGATCTACAGATGGTGGTAAGACGTTTGAAAATGTAGGACTCAACAGCACGCACCAGATCGCTCGGGTGGTAACTATCCCAGATGAACCGGAAAGTGCTTGTGTATGCGCAGTGGGGCACCTTTGGGGGACAAGTGGAGACCGAGGTCTTTTTAAGACCGAAGATGGTGGCAAAAGTTGGAAGAAGATAACCAATGGTCTTCCCAATGATGGTAAGACAGGTTGTACAGATTTGGTGATTGATCCCAACAACGCTGATATCATGTATGTGGCGTTTTATGAACGCCTTAGGCAAGCTTGGCATTTTCAAAGCGGTGGCACCAACGGGGGCATCTTCAAGACGGTAGACGGCGGTAAATCCTGGACCCAACTAACGAACGGGCTACCCCAGGGACCAACTGGCAGAATCGGGCTTGCGATCTACCGTAAGGACCCCAATATATTGATGGCAATAGTAGAAGCGAAAAAAACAGATACGCTAGCCATACCCGGAAGTGGATTGTACCGATCTGAGGATGGCGGAGAAAACTGGAGTTACGTTAACACCTACAATCATCGACCCTTTTACTACAGTCAAGTTCGGATCAACCCACATGATGACAATAGGGTTTACGTATTGACCACCCGCTTTATGGTATCTGATGACGGTGGTAAAACACTTAGCAATGGAAGTAGGGATCAAGAGGTGCACGGTGATTTTCACGCCATGTGGTTAGACCCTAATGATGCTGATCGTTATTATTTGGGGGCGGATAAGGGAATTTCCTTAACGCATGACCACGGCAATACCTTCCAATTATTCGACAACCTGCCCATCGCTCAGTTTTACCGCATTGGTCTGGATCATCAAGATCCCTTCACCATTTATGGTGGCTTGCAAGACAATGGTTTTTATGCTACCGCAAGCTTTACCAGAGACACCCGAGGAATACTCAATGACTCCAATTGGAAAGTGCACTGGGGAGACGGACAATACACCGCTATTGATCCAGACAACCCAAGCACGGTTTACACCTCAGCGGAAAACGGCAGTCTGAACCTGTACGACCCCCTCACTCATCGGATTACGAGCATTAGCCCAAGTATAATCAACATCTCGAACTACGGTGATTACTACGATCCAGCAAGCACTAAACCAGGTGGGTATCTCAGGTTTAATTGGTCTTCTCCTTTTAAAATGGTGGCTAGTAAGAACATTTACTACGCAGGAAATCATGTCTTCAAATCCGTAGATCAAGGAAAGTCATGGATGATGATTAGCCCGGACCTCACCACTAATGATTCACTGAAAACCCTGTACAGAGCAAGTGGAGGTGTCACGCCAGATAATACGGGCGCTGAATTGCATTGCTCCATCACCAGTTTATCCATATCACCTACTGATGAAAATATAATGTGGACTGGCACCGATGACGGCCTGGTACATGTGACCCGCGATGGTGGTAACAACTGGATCGATGTAACGGCTAATCTAGCCGGTGAAGGTTTGTGGATCAGTAGAATGGAAGCTTCCGCCCACCAAAATGGCAGAGCCTACCTTACGAAAGACGGGCACAGAAATGATCATAATGCGCCCTACATTTTTGTTACCGAAGATTACGGTCAAACCTGGAAATCAATAGTCGCTAACCTACCACAATCAGAAGTTGTTCGGGTCATACGTGAGGACTACGTAAACCCTGACTTACTGTACATCGGAACGGAAACTGGGGTTTGGTATTCTTTAGACCGGGGTGGAAACTGGAGCTGGTTGATGAACGGCATGCCTACCGTTTCCATCTATGATCTTGC
>ERZ1740059.1328-NODE-1328-length-12483-cov-5.809865_pt1 | contig 12483 bp, 7 predicted proteins | sample MGYA00581744_ERZ1740059 | MGnify/ENA primary metagenome ERZ1740059 (study PRJEB43018, sample SAMN04849738) | marine metagenome | isolation source: floating plastic debris | place: Pacific Ocean | collected 2008-08-28 | study: EMG produced TPA metagenomics... | reverse complement strand
CTGAAGAAGAACCTGAAATTTTAGCATCCGATTCTCTTCAGCCTGAGCTACCTGCATCAGTGCCAGAGATTTCCCAGAAAGAACCTGCTATCCCTGAAACCACAGAACCAGAATCTTTTCAGTTTGAACCGACCGAGCCAGCACCAGAAACAGAACTACCCCAGGAAGAATCTGACACTCCTGACCTTACTGACGGTCCTGAGTCGCCCACGGTTGCACCCGTACTAGACCTTATAGTCAATCCCATCTTTGCCCCCGTACTTGAACCCGCCAGCACTCGCGTCATCGTCGGTACGTCGGATGATGACACCCTTGAAGCTGGCCCAGGTACTGAGACAGTGGCCGGTGGTCTAGGCAACGATCAGATTGTTGGCAATGATGGCGATAATGTTCTGCGGGGAGACCTCAACCAGCGAAACCCCGGTAGCACCCTTGATGGGGATGACGTGATTTTAGGCGGTGCGGGCAATGACCGCATTGGTGGTAAGGGGGGGGACGATCTTCTCTTTGGCGGTGAAGGGGATGATGCCATTTGGGGAGACGATGGGGATGACGTGCTACGCGGCGGGCTGGGTAATGATACGCTCACGGGAGATAATTTCTCGGGGGGTAGCGGCGCTGATATCTTTATCCTTGCTGCTGGGGAAGGAATGGATATGATTATGGACTTTGAGGTTGGCGTTGATTTGATTGGTTTGGCGGATGGGTTGAGTTTTGAGGATCTGTCTTTGGGGCAGAGTGGGAATTGGGTCAGGGTTTCTATGGGTGAGGAGGTTTTGGCGGAGGTGAAGAATGTGGGTGTTGGGGATGTGGGGGAGGGGATATTTGTTGAGGTTTAGTGGGTGATTTTGTAGGGGCTGTACCTTGTGCCAGCCCTTGGACATTAGGGGCTATTTGCCAGACTCTTTAAGGAGATCGAATAAGAGGCGAGAGTGTTGCTTGGGGTCCCTCCGAGTTCCCCAAACCCCCTGGCTAGGGCCGGGATGCCGCCCTAGAACCCAGCATACTGGGTTATTCCTAGTGGCGTTAAGCTGGGGTTACGGTGGGGCGATTATAGGTGTTCTGGGTGTTGCTTATCTTCTACTTGAGTAGGTAGTTCTAACGTTTATCAGACATTAAGCCTTTCTCTTCAAAATTCTAAAATAACTCTAAATTCAAAGCCCCCAGAATTGGGGGTTTTGAGGGCAGCTCTAAGAAGAAAAACAACATGTTTTTTTCTAAAAGATTGCGCCGAGCTATTTTTCAATTTTTTGGATTTTGTTACTTTCGTTTTTTGGGATCTATTAGCTGCATGGCTTGGTTAAAAAACTGTTGTTTGATGCTGAAGGCGACTAAAATCGATGTGGTTAGGGTGGCGAAGGCTAGCATGAACATGATTAGCATTTGGTAGAGGGCCGCATTTAACGGGTCAGCTCCGCCTAAAATTTGGCCGGTAATCATGCCGGGTAGGGTGACTAGACCCACGACCATCATGGAGTTGACGGTGGGGATAAGACCGGCTTTGATGGCGTCTCGGCGATAGGTGGCAATGGCCTGACTGGGTGTTGCACCTAAACTGAGGTGGGTTTCGATCTCGGTTCGATAGTTCCGTAGGGCATTGACTAAACGCTCACCGGTTAATGAGGCCGCCGTTAGGGCATTGCCTAAAACCATGCCGGTTAAGGGAATTAGATAGCGTGGTTCATACCATAGCTCTGGGCGCACTACGACCGTCATGGTGTAGGTCAGGGTGAGGGCGGTACTGGTGAGAATGGCCCCCCATAGCCAAAACACCAGGTGGGGAATATCTTTACTAATGCGATTGCGGGCGGTGAGGGCGGCTACGACCGTCATGACTAGCAGCACTAGTAAAATAATGCCGGGGCTCCGCAGGGTAAAGACAATGGAGAGAAAGATACCAACTGCGAATAGTTGGACCACCGTGCGTAGGCTGGCGATGGCGAGGGTGCCGGCCAGGCCAAGCTGTTGCCACAGGGATAGACCGATGGCGACAGCAGCCAGCCCCAACGCCCAGGCAATGCGGATGAGGTCGAGTTCGATGGTGGTGGGGTTCAAGGTTACTCCCTCATTACATACCCAACACCGCGTACCGTCTGGATTAGTCGCTTTTCGTCCTCGGCTTCTAGCTTGAGTCGCAGGTAGCGAATGTATACCTCGATGATGTTGGAATCGCCCATAAAGTCATACCCCCAGACTTTTTCTAAAATCTGGTCGCGGGTGAGGACCTGTCGCGGATGAGCAATGAGGTAATCTAATAGGTCAAATTCTTTGGCCGTTAGTTCAATGCCCCGGTCGCCGCGAAAGACTTCGCGGGTTTTGCGGTTGAGGGTCAGGGTTTCAAACTGTAGGGCCTCGGCCTCTTGGGGATCGTTGCGGCGCAGATGGGCACGGACGCGGGCGAGCAGCTCTTCGATGCTAAAGGGTTTGACCACATAGTCATCGGCACCGGCATCGAGACCAGCAACCCGGTCGGCTACGTCATCTTTGGCGGTGAGAAAAATAATGGGCATCTGAGCGCCAGTACTGCGCAGACGACGGCAGACTTCTACACCGGCTAGACCGGGCATCATCCAGTCGAGCAAAATTAGGTCTGGCATGTGGTCCCGTGCTGCCATCAGCCCGGAAAGGCCATCGTTAGCTACGGCAACATCGTAGCCTTCGTAGGAGAGTTCCATTTGCACAAATTTGGCAAGTTGGGCCTCGTCTTCGATGACTAAAATTTTGGCTGCGGTCTCTGTCATGGTGGTTGACTCCGGCGATAACCTAACTAAATCTGGCTCACATCCAGAACTATAGGTTTTTTATATGAGAAAACCCGAAGTTTTGCCTGGATTATGGCTAGGTTGGCAGGCTGACGGTGAATATACTACCGTCACCTGGCTTGGACTGTACCTTAATTTTGCCCCGCATACCTTCGACCAGGGTTTTGACGATGGATAATCCGAGACCGGTACCGCCCGTAATCCGAGACCGGTCTTCGTCTACTCGGTAGAAGGGTTCAAAGATTTGGGTGAGGTCTGTGGTGGGGATGCCCCGGCCGCGATCGCAAATCTGAATCACCGCCCATTCGCCCTCCTGCTTTAGACGAACCGTAACGACAGTGCCATCTTCAGAGTATTTAACCGCATTGTCAATCAGATTGATCAGCACCTGCTTTAACCGATTACGATCGGCCCGCGCATCAAAACCAGCGGCCTGAATATCAAGCTTCACCCGGTTGCTAGGGTAAAGACACATATCAACGGTGTCTATGACTAATTCTTTGAGGGGAACTCGCTCTATGTGAAATCGCATGTGGCCCCCATCGGCCCGCGCCAAGTCTAACAAATCCTGTAATAGACGAATGGTGCGATCCGCCTCCGATGCCGCAATTTCCAACCCCTCTCGCTGGGGTTCGGTCAAGGTGTTACAGCGCCTTAACGTACTTTGCAAATAGCCATGGACCAGGGTGAGGGGGGTGCGTAGCTCATGGGACACATCGCTGACAAACCGTCGCTGCTGTTCCCAGGCCGTTGATAGCCGACCCAGCATCATATTAAATGCCTGGGCCAGATCCCTCACTTCTGTAGGAGCCCGGTCAAACTCCAGATGGGTATCCGCCAGATTATCGGGGGATACATTGGCCGCCAGTTCATTCATTTTGCACACTGGCTTAATGGACTGACGCACATAGATAGCAATCAACAGGGCCGATAAACCAATGACAAAAACGCTGGCCAGGGTGAGATCGCGAGTAACCGCAGAGAAACTAGCCTGGTTTTGAGTAATGTCATCGATTACAAACAGATCCCCCACTAGATTTCCGTTTACCTCCAGGGGAGAGATACAGATAATCAGCTCACGGCCCTGGATATTGACACTATCGAGGGTGGGACTGGAGGGCAGGGCCAATACGTCCTCTGCAAACCCGTCTTTTTTCCATGAGCCCATTTCAAGGGTGTCAGACTGGGCTAGAAGCTCGCCCTCAGGAGACCGAATCCAAATGGCTGTATCAGCGGTGGAGCGGTAGTTGATAACCTTTTCCAGGGCCATGGTGGACGGCATCGTCTCATCCATCCAGGCCACATCCTGTCCAAAGCGCTCGGCAACTTCGATGGCGTTGTCCTTATGTCCCTTAATCAGAATTTGCTGCATTCTAAAATTGCCCCAGGCAGTCATGCCACCAAAGCCAAGGATAGAGGCCAGCACCATGCCAGCGGTAAGGCGAAACTGAATACAACCTGGATCAAATTTCATCGGAATAACGAGCGGACAGCACAGATGAGAACTTATTTATCTGTAATGACTCTATCTAAGCTAGCTGAGATAATCCTGATAAATACCCCAGATGAACCTAATAGAAATCGCTGAATTTAGCGCCTTTATAACAGCAAAATTAGCAGTAAATAGTGCAGTCTGAGCCCAAGACTATATCCTAGGACAATTGTAATTGCCCTATCTATGGCACTAATCAACGTAAATGCCTCCCAGACCAAGGGATCTTGCCAACGGATGGTCAGCATGGCCTGCCGCAGAGCTTGGGCATTGTCTAAATGCCGTTGCTATCGATAAAGTTCAATCATTAGCTGAGCTGTGGCATCGGCGGTACCTGTCATCGGGAAACCGTGACATTAAAAATCGTCCTATGTCTTCTATTTTCCTGAAATCCAAGAATGAGCCTTCATCCGTAAGATTCACGGAATTCTTCAGGGGTGGCACCAGTGGCTGTGTGAAAGGCACGGGAAAAGGAACTGGGGTTGTCATATCCGATTAGAGTAGCAATACGTTTGCAGGTTAAATCAGACTGACGTAAATAATGCTTGGCTAGGGCTAATCGCATTTGGAATACGATGGCTTTAAAAGTTGTCCCTTCCTCCTTTAACCGCCGTCGCAGGGTGCGAGGACTCACTCCCAATTTCTTCGCAATGCTTACGGCTGAACATTGTCCCATGGGTAAGAGTTCCACCAGGGCTGCCTTGACTTTCTCGAGGAAGGAATTAGAGGACTCTGGTGTACTTAAGGGTTGAGATAGGGGTGCCTGCAAAAAATTCAACGCTGTGGTTCTGTCTAGAGAAGCCGTTTGGTGATGGGTTGAGATGGCCCCATCATGGGTGGCAACGTGCATAGGCACATCACTTTCGAGCAGTACACCATCCCAGATAATGGTTCCCTGGTCGTTAGACTCAGGGCGAGCTGCCAATTTTATCCCTTTAAGTTCACCTGAGGGTAGAATAAAGCGCCCCGTCCATAATAGAGGCGTTAATGCAGTAGCAGATTGTTTGATGGCTGTTTTGACCCTGACAATATCGTCATTATGGATCAGACCCAGCAGACAATTGGCATTGGTCATAATGGACGTAGCCGACAGCTGACATAGCTCGTAGCATGTGGCGCTGATATAGGGAAAGCTGAGAGCACCGTCTGTTTCCTGACATAGCTGAAAAACTACACCGGGCATTTGGTTTGAGAGAGCGTGGTAATGCTGCTCTATAGCTTGGTGAAGATGGGCGTTTTCAAAGGCAATGGCAGCTTGGGCACATAAAAAGGATAGAATCAGCTGATCTCGTTTGGTGAAAATATCGGCTGCTTGAAGATGTTCAAGATAAAGTACACCAAGCACTGTTTCATCTTTGAGAATAGGGGCGCACAAAACACTTTGAGGTTCATATTTGAGCAAATAATTGTCCACACTGGCCAGTGGACTTTGACCGTCTATGGCTACCATTGTTTTAGTATTTTTGGTCCAGTGGATCAAATTGGTAGGATATTCTATGGGTGTCACTAATACAGTAGAGGATAGTTCACTACTATCGGCTGTCTGGGAATAGATACAACTGCCTTGCACAACCCACTGGTTTTGGGTATTAAAGTAGGCAACCATACAGGTTTGAGCACCGGAACTAATTAAGGCAATTTGGATCAGTTGTTGAATCAGAACTTTGACATCGGTATACTGAGCCAGCGCTTGGGCCGATTGCATAATCGGAATAAAGTCAGCGGAGTTAAAATCCCAATTACTGGATATGTGTTCAGAGACAATAGCTGGATTGTTGTGTATAAGCGTATAAGCTGGAGAAACAATCTCTGTTGAATAATTGTAGATAATTGACTGCAATAGCTTGGGGTAGCGTTGCTCTAGGTCGTCTGTTTTGGCTTTAGCACCCCAACGTTTATAACAAGCATAGGCTTCTTGCATGTAGACCGCTGCAAGCTTTTCTTTACCCCAGCTAACGTAAAACTTAGCGGCTAGCTCATTAGCTAATGCCTCCTCTTGCAGGTATTTATTCTTCTTAGCGTTGGCGATAGAACAATCATATTGCTCCAGCGCCACTAAAAATTTGCGATCCTGTTTTGCCAGCTCTGCTTCTATTAGCGCACACTTATGTAAGTAATTCTCGGGGGCATGGGTAGCCCAACGTTTTAGTTTCCTCAGACACTCTTCCACATTCTGACGTTCAGACTGTTGTTTAGAGGGGGTAAGAGTTTCCAAATAAGCGATCCGAGCTAAGGAAGAATAAAACATTTCGGCTGGAATAAAAAATGTTCCAGCCACCCCACCACTATGGCCCCTCGCCTGTTTGCCATCTTCTACTGCCTGAGCAAAGTCTTCAAACAGATAGCTTAAAAAGCTTTTAACAAAGTAAGCAACAAATACCGTAGTCAATTGCTTTTGCTCAATCAATATAGGTAGACGTTTATCTTCGTTATAAATAGGACCATTTAACGTGTTTAGGGTTTCACCTGTCCCAAGTAAATTGAGGATTCCCTGCAACCAGGGGGCTAAATAATCAATGTGAAAGTTTTGTTTGAGCTTTTGAATGATTGAGATTTTTTGCTCAATCTCATCACGAACCTGTATCAGCGGTAAACCCGCTAAAAATAGGTACTGACCGTATTCAGCTGCGCCATAACTGGCAAACTCTAAATCTCCTGTTTCTAATCCCCGCTGCAATCCTTTAAGATGAACAGGCAAAGACGCTTGAATGTGTTCCTTCCAAAGGATTACACAGCTGGCATATAAAACGAGAACCTTAGATTGTAGTTCACGGGCATCAAAGTGATTGAGTAATTCAACAGATAGACAACCAAATTCATAGCCTTCGTTAATATTGCCTAGGGCGTCACACAACAGAGTGCCATACCAAATATATCCGAAGGCGGAAGCAGCGCAGTTTCCATAGCGCAAAGACAGATCCACCATAGTAAAGGTGATTTTTTTAAAGTCCTCAGGACTGACGGCCCAGGCAGGTGTGATGATGTGGGCCATGATGGTCATGGCAGACAATTTGTACGGGTCAATCATAGCTGGGGTATGAATCAGCCCAGCTACATCAGGAACCTCATCAGGCCTATGCTCACGGAGGGAAATCCCTAGCAGTTTGAGAACATTCAGACCAATCTCTAATGCTTTATGCTGATCGCCGTAGCCAATCCATGCCCGAATTTTGATTTCGTAAACTTTGATGCGATCTAGCAGATTTTGGGTTTTTAGGAGAATATTGTCAGCGAGGGAGGGGACTGCATCAAAGTTAGTATTTAAGTATTCTAGCTCTAGCGCTTCAACAGAAATCTCCAGGGTGGTTTGATAGTCACGTTGCCAACTGTCCGGGGTAAGCAACTGACGGGCAATAGTCAAATAGTTAATGGCAGCACCATAGGCGGTGGATGCTTTGGCTTTACGTCCTGCCTGCAAGTTTAGTTGAGCAAGCTGATTAAGGTCAGCTGATGAATTCAACAGCTCACGCCCCATATTAAGCTGGCCAACGATTTTAAAGATGTTCTCCTCTTGCTGTTTTGGAGATATTTGCTTTAAAAGCAGCTGTCCAATCTTTAGATGAATAGCCTGTCTTTCAGTCTGAGGGATGAGGGCATAGGCAGCCTGTTGTACCCGGTCATGCAGAAAACGATAATCGACAGTGATAGTTTGGAGGCGTTCAATGTCTCGATTGCCTTTTTGGAAAAACTTATAGCTTTCGGTCTCGGGGATGATTAGCCCTTCCCGCAAGCCCCTCCATAAATTTAACGCGACCTCGTCCTGGCAACGTTCGCAAATCACTGCCAATGTTTCTAGATCAAAGTGATTACCAACACAAGCTGCCAACTTTAAGGTTTCCTGCGTTGCAGTGGGGAGTTTTTGCAAGCGTTCTATCATAAACTCCACTACATCATCGGCTAACCCCAATTGTTGTATGTGTGCGAGGTCATAATGCCAACGTCCCGTTGCGGTATCAAGGCTGATGCAGCCTTCGTCATAGAGAGCTTGTAAAAATTGAAGGGTGAAAAACGGGTTGCCCTGGGTAATTGGATAGAGCCACTGTGATAGCTGAGCTGTAGTAGATTGGGAACACCGTAATGTATCGGCCACTAGGTGGGTAAAGTCTTCGGCTGTTAAGGGATCCAGCGTTAATATTTTAAGCGTAATTTGTTGCTTTTGCAGCTGCTCTATGGTCACTCTTAAAGAGTGCTCTGGGAATATCTCATTATCTCGATAAGCTCCTAAGATTAGTAAACAGCCTTCATCTGCTTGAGTGATGAGTAACTGCAACAACTTTAAGGAGGCTGAATCCACCCACTGCAAATCATCTAGAAAGATTACGAGAGGATGATCTTGGGTCGTGAAGATACACACAAACTTACTAAAGAGTAAGTTAAAACGGTTTTGGGCTGCGCTGCCAGAAAGATTAGGAACAGTGGGTTGTGAGCCGACAACATACTCTAGCTCAGGGATAACGTCAATTAAAACCTGTCCATTGTCTCCAACCACGTCCAATATTTTTGCTTTCCACTTAGCCAAGGCCGTATCCGATTCTCCCAGTAGCTGACCCATTAAATTGCGAAAAGCCTGAACAAATGCAGAGAATGGAATATTGCGGTTGAACTGGTCAAATTTCCCCTGGATAAAGTACCCTTTTTGACGAGTAACAGGTTTGTGAATTTCACGAATAACAGCTGTTTTACAAAAGCCGGAAAGACCAGCGACTAATACTAGTTCAGTACTTCCCGCTGTGACTCGGTCAAAGGCATCTAGTAGGATTTTTACCTCTATGTCACGTCCATAGAGATGCTGGGGCGGTAAGATGCGATCGCACCTATCCAATTGGCCCAACTCAAATTCAGTAATGGTGCCAGTTTCTTGCCACTGACGTAAACACTGAGCCAAATCATACTTCAACCCCAGACCACTCTGATACCGATCCTTTGCATTTTTGGCCATTAGCTTAAGCACAATGCCAGAGACAATCGTCGGCATCCTGGGAGTATTTATAGATTGAGCGGAGTCGAAACTCACCACATCAGCCGGTGGTACGGGTGACTGAGCCAAATGGCAATAAATCAACTCTAAAGAGTCAGATGTCCCAAAGGGCCGCTGTCCCGTCAGCAGTTCATACAGCGTCACCCCTAAACTATAAAAATCCACACGATAATCGATGCCACGATTCATGCGCCCCGTCTGCTCTGGAGCCATATAAGCTAAGGTCCCTTCCAACTGCTTAGGCGCACGGAGTTCCTGAGTTTCCTTTGGCAGTAATGATGCCAACCCAAAGTCAATCAGCTGAATTTGTAAGGTATCTGGATGAATCAAAATATTGGCCGGTTTAATATCCTTGTGGATAACCCGCTGTTCTCCCAAATAATGGAGTACGTCCGCTATTTGAATACCAATGGTTAGCACCTCCGTTAGAGGAAGGCCAGTATGAACATTATTCTCCAGATAATCATTAAGAGAACAGTGTTCCTCAGCAGGCATAACCAGGGCCAAGCCATTTTGATAGGGCAGCAGGGTCTCGATCTGACCAATGCCTGGATGCTGAAGCTGCTGAGTGATTAGGTATTGGTTACGAAACCGAATCAGCTCTTTAAGGTCAGGTTCCAGACTATGCAATAACTTAAGGATAACTATCTGCCTATCTGCCTGGCGCAAAGCTCGATAGACCTGAGTTCGTTTACTACGGTAGAGATTTTCTATAAGTACGTAGCCAGGTACCCGAATAGAAGTCTCCACAATCGTTTGCCGTAGTTTACGAGCCATATACTATTAAATATCAACGTTAAAAGCACTTCTAAGTTTGCCTACTGTTTTTATATTCTCAGGGCACTTTGCAAAATCGTGTATGGCAAAAACAATGCTAAAAAACACTCTCTTGTCAATTCTTCAAACCATGTAAAGCAATCATGGGAATGACGATAATGGCCCAAACAGGTTCCTGATAAAACACAAACTAAGCCTGACCAGTTTTGCATAGATTATGGCCTATTTTGTCAATGACGCCTGGGAAACCATCAGATATGGTATTTACGTGATGTAAATCAGGCCACAATTTACCCTGAAATTTGTTGAATTTCCAACAGTCTAAACACTTAATAGTGTCTTATTTTATACCGCGATGACTCTTTTGTTTAAACGGTTATCAAGATACGGGTCTTTCTTCATTTTATTTACAGTGACCTTCTTGATTGCCTTATCTCACCAGACATTTGCCCAAGAAACCAATAGCCAAGTACTCATAGAAACAGAGCTTTTTTCAGCAGTTAATACTATTTGGATGATAGTTGCAGCATTGCTCGTATTTTTTATGAATGCTGGGTTTGCCATGCTTGAAGCAGGAATTTGTCGCACTGAAAATTCGATCAATGTTCTAGCTAAAAATTTAATCGTTTTTTGTGTTGCAGCAAGTGCATTTTTCCTGTTTGGGTTTCGCTTTATGTTTGGTGATAGCGAAAATCCCCTTCTCGGACAAGTTGGTATCTTTGTGGATTTTATCTTTCCATCTGAGGGAAATCTAAATCCTTTCCCACAAGGCTTTGAATATATAAGAGGTTTCTGGGAAAACAGATCATTTGCAGCAATCTTCTTTTTTCAACTATCGTTTGCTGGCACTGTGGCAACTATTGTATCTGGGGCTGTTGCAGAAAGAATTAAGTTCTGGGGATTTATTCTCTTTAGCTTTGTGCTTGTTGGTTTGATTTATCCACTGGTCGGTTATTGGGTATGGGGCGAAAGTGGGTGGCTCGCCAATGCATTTAACTTTCATGATTTTGCTGGTGCCACCGTAATTCATTCAGTAGGAGGAACAGCCGCGCTAGTTGGCGCTTGGATGTTAGGCCCCAGACATGGCAAGTTTGGATACGATGCAGCGGAAGAAAAATTCTTTTTTGAGAAGGAGAATACTGCAAAATTCGGCCCCTGCAATACGGGCTTTAGTACGTTAGGGTGCGTGATTTTGTGGCTAGGGTGGCTTGGATTTAATGGTGGATCAACTCGCTTTTTAGACTATGTCCCCCATGTCATTACCACAACAATGTTTGCTGCCACTGCTGGTGGCTTAGCAGTTTTACTTTATAGTCCTCTAGTCACAGGGTATAAAGTAAAACTCTCATCTATTATCAATGGTCTACTGGGAGGACTAGTCAGTATTACAGCTTCATCAGCTTATGTTGATGCTTTGAGCGCATGTATTATCGGAGCCATCGGAGGTGTCCTGGTGTTGATTGGTGAGGGCATACTTGAAACAAAACTGTTACGCATTGATGATCCAGTCAGTGCCGTACCTGTGCATCTATTTTGCGGCATCTGGGGGACGATAGCAGTGGGGATTTTTGCCCAAAACTCCTCTCGTGAATTTAGTAGTATTTATCCTGTTATTCAGCAAATCCTATACCAAGTTTTGGGGTGTGGCTGTGTAGTAGCCGTTACTTTTCTGCTGAGTTTAATAACCTGGGTGCTAATAGGGTTATCTCTTTATTCGTTCAATCTGAATGACCGTAGCCACATTCAAAATGTTAGTAATGGTGTTGGCATTTTTACGGCGGTTAGAAGAGGGTTACGGGTAGCCCTAGAAGATGAAATAGCAGGAAGTGATGCCACTATCATTATGTGATTAGACTTGAATCATGCGCAAAAAAGACATCAAAAGAGATGCCTCTGGCCCCTCAATCGTTTTTTCGACAGCCGCTTTCATGATATCGGCACTGGGCATTATTGCTTATTTTATGTTTAGAACCTCATCTCAACCTATAACAAGCAAACTACCTGCAACTGTAGAAAAATATTATTGTCAGGATGATTTTGAGAACAACGAGGTGCTCGTAAGAGAATTATCAGTACTCAAGACGCAGCTAGGGGAACAATGGACTAACTTTTGTCAGGATAGATTAGATAGTGCCTTATATGACACAGCTATTGATAAAGCAACAGAAGGACGATTTAGCACATCATTTATTCGGCTTTGTCAAATTTCGAAAAGAAGTGAGTCAGAGCAATTTGAAGCGGCTCAATTTCTATTCAGTATTTGGGAACAAAATCGAAACACATCCGGTGAATCTCAGAAAATCAGGCCTTTATTGGAAAGCTTTTTTCAAAATCAGGTCAATCCTGGGGAGAACTGCCCTGCCGCTAGCAAGGTACTGGATAAATTAACTTACCAAGTAGATTCTAAACTTACCCAAAATTAGTACACTGGAAATTAAATTTTCTGCCATTTCAGAGAGTCTTGCCTGCCTGGA
>ERZ1740059.1327-NODE-1327-length-12488-cov-5.473498_pt1 | contig 12488 bp, 5 predicted proteins | sample MGYA00581744_ERZ1740059 | MGnify/ENA primary metagenome ERZ1740059 (study PRJEB43018, sample SAMN04849738) | marine metagenome | isolation source: floating plastic debris | place: Pacific Ocean | collected 2008-08-28 | study: EMG produced TPA metagenomics... | reverse complement strand
CAGGAATGACGGTCTAAATATGGATGACGGTTCTAAAATTATTTACTCCCCACCAGCCACAACTTCCACCCACTGACCTGCTTTATACGCACTGATGTCATCATCATACATAGCTCCGCAATGCACCGAAGGCAAGTAATACCTTCCGAGGTAAGCTGCGTTTAGGACCACCCTAAACGTCTTACTCTTTCCGGAACCCAGATCAAAATACGTTAAGACCCGATCATCGCGAATATCTTGATACTCGGGCTCGTCTCCTACGCTTATAGCCGTATTCAAGTCCATGCGTAAGTTGCGGATCTCCCAGCCTGACGGAAAGATCTGTGTTAGTGCCATTTCCTCATACCTGTATCTTGTACCCGGATGACGTACTGTAACTTCTGCCATAAAGTCCATACCTTGCTCAAGCCTTGATACATTCAAAGGGTTACCATTCATGGCCAGGTACTTCAAGGTCATGCGCAGGTCATTCTCCTGGTCTACCTGATCGCTCGTTAATGGCACTCCTGTGTTCGTGATCCTGGCGAACACGGTTTGACCACTATTATTGGTGATCTCCACCTTATTATCTCCCGCAAACGTAAGTTCATGCTGTACTATCGGCTTATCAGGATCTATGTTTTTGGCGCCTTCCCCATTAATGGCATAGCGATACGAAAATGGCTCATCATCCGAATCTCCCATAAATTTGGCTACAGCCAGAAGTGAATACGCTACGGTTTGAGTGCTATACCATCGATAAGAACCCATATCCTTCACTAGCTCGTCTAAAATGGTTTTCGCTCTTAGCTTGTCACCCATGAGCACAAGCGTTTCCAGGACCATGGCGTGATCGCGGGTGGAACTGCCGTAAGTGTAACCTAACTCCCGATACACTTCCGCCCTCCAGCGCGTATCGGCAATAAGTTGCTTCGCAATATTTGTTCTGCCCGCCAGATGGTAGGCAGCGGCTAATCTCCATTTAGCTGGAGTGGTAAGATTAGAGATCGCCTTCATTCGGTTCATAGCGCCCAGGGCCGGGCTTCCTGCCAGAGCCAGTGTATATAATCGGTAGGCCTGGGTCAATTGATTACTTCTGTACCACCATCAATAATCGTTGCGGTCATTTGACCAACTGTTTGCCGCCGATGTCTGGAACCTGATCCAGTTCTTTTTGAAGCCTACAGGTAATGTATACCCCTCCGCCTCGGCTTCAAGCATAAAATGACCGGCATAATTTGTGCCCCAGGCGTTATAGTTGCTGTAATAGTCCGGCCAATAGCTTAGTCCGCCATCTGCAAGCTGAAAATCCCGGATCTTCTCGATGGCTTTTCTGATGTTATCCTCAATTTCTATTTTTCGATCCTGACTTAGGTCCAATACCTTGTCCAAATGCAGTTGCGGGAAAGCGGCTGATGTAGTCTGCTCTATACAGCCATGAGGGTAGCGGATTAAATAATCAATTCTGTCTTCAAGGTTCAACGGAGGTAAACTGGAGACTTCCAGGGTCGCTTTGTTGGTTCCAATTACACCTAAACGTGCATAACTTCCTGACCACGTCTGTCCCGGTTCAATGGCTGCTTCCTCAAATTTAGTTAACGGAGGGTTAGCCAAACGGACATCCATTTCTACCTCACTACTTGCACGTTCACCATGTCCGGACACTACCACTTCCACCTGCCCTACACCTATTTGCTCTTTAGCTTTTAGCTCAAAATAAACGACCTGATCTCCTTCTTCAGTAAATCGCATATTTTGAGTATCATCCCCCTGAACATCAAAAAGCTCATTCGCCTGGATCTCCGCCCTCACGTTTCTGATCTTCTTATCCATAGCAAAAACTGTGACGGGAACTCTCACCGTCTCTCCCGGTCCTATCACCCGAGGCAAGGTGGTCAAGACCATTAGTGGTTTCTTAACAGGAACTGCCTTTTCTGTTTTTCCATAAGCTTCTCCCCCACCGGCCACAACCATGGCCCTGACGGAACCTACGTAATTCGGCATGGTGAACGTATGCTTAGCTTTGTCCCCGGGTTCCAGGTAAAACGGACCTGCATATTGCACCACAGGTTTAAACCGATTAGTTTTTTTTGCGCCATCACCAGCAGCGGCTTCTTCATCACCTCCCAGGGCCAGCAATCCGGACATTTCTCCAGACATGGCGCCAAGCACGTATTTATACATGTCCCAGGTTTTAACACCCAGGGCTTCTCTCGAAAAGAAGTAATTCCAAGGATTAGGAGTTTTGAAACGAGTCAGGTCCAACAAGCCTTCATCTACAATGGCCACGGTATAGGCCATTCCCTTACCATTTTGCTCCGAAACCTGAACGGTAAAGTTCTTCTCCGGCTCCAGCACATCTGGCATCTTTATCACTGGATTCAGGTGAGTGCTCGGATCCTCTACACCAATAGATTGTACTCCGTACATCCGGATAGGCAAATCGTTGGAAGTAATCTGATGCGGCTGAATGTAGCTAACGTGCACATAGACATTTGGACTCATCTCAGGAATCGTCTCAAATGTGAAAATCCCTTGATTCTGCTCATTCGACTCTACCCAGAAAGCATCTACGATACCTGACCCCGATTCAATACTTACCAAGGCTCTACCCTCCTCTTTAGAAGGTAAAGTGATTTGCACATTTTCGCCAATACCATATTTTTCCTTGTCTGTTTGAAAAGTAAGCATTTCCGCACCTCCTGGACCATCCTGTCCTGAACTCCACCATCCGCGATACGTGGTGTAGAATATCTCACCTGTGCTGTGGCCAGATACGGGATCTGTAATTAAAATCAGCTTTCTTCCCCAGGTATTCCTATTGAAGTTGAGCTCATACGTGGCCTTTCCATTACCGCCCGTATTGATGTAATCCGTTTTCATCAGTGTGCTGCTTCTGCTCCTGATGTAATTCGCAAGATCTTCACGGCCGTTACGTTGCCACCACCATCGCCAGCCAATTTCGTAAACTTCTATTTTCAAGCGATCTCTACTTACGGGTTTACCGTCCTGATCCACCGTGACGATAGGTAATAAATTAGGTTCGTTGGAATAAAGCGCTTTCCCCCAACCTTTGCCTTTTGGCATTTTAAGACCTACATACGATGGGTAGGGAGAATAGGGCATACTGAATCGATCAACGCTAAAATCACCTCCCTGCTCAAAAGCCCGGATCTTAAAATTAGCTTCTAGCATACCCGGGGCATTGTCCTTAACATTAAACCTGGCCGTGACGGTAGCCTTTCCCTGATCATTAACCGAGCCGTCAAATATGAAATCCGTCTGGGACTGAAAGTTCTGCGTAGGATCATTAAAAATGTAGTCCTTATATTCTTCAAATGGCGCACTCCCCTCTTTAAGCGTTACTTCTACATCGGCTTTGAGGTTCTTAGCAATAGCGCCATGCAACCACTTTACTTCCAGCTCTCCGTTGGAAGGTTGACCCGTTTTGAGCACCTCGTCATCAAAATCAATGTTAATCTTAAGTCGGTTTGGCTTGACCGTTTCTATTTTTATCGTTTTGGTGAACGAGGCTCCACCTACCTTTACTTTGGCCAGCCAGTTACCTGTGGGTGATTCCTGTTTGGTGGCTGTACGAAAATCATATAGTCCTTTGACAGAACTTGTCTTCACCTTGCGCTCAAAGAGTTGGTTTTGAGGAGTGAACAATTCAAAAACTATAGGATGATCATCAGGTACGAGATTCATCTTGTCCTCCATCATAAAGGATACATAAAGCGAATCACCAGGCCGCCAAACCCCACGTTCTCCGTATAAAAAGCCCTTGAGTCCCTGCTTCACCTCACTACCGTTGACGTCAAACATACTTAGTGATAACGATGAGCCATCATCAAGACGCAGATACCCCGTTTGGGTGCCCTGGCGAGCCACTAAAAGAAAAGGTTTATTCTCAGTGGTAATCGTAGCCATACCGTTTTCGTCCGTTATGCTTGTTCCAATTACCTGGTTTTGATAGTTCAATACTTCCAGCGATACACCTTTCAAACTTTCAGTGGTTTTCAAGTCAGTAACTGCTATAAAAAGTTCTTTGTTTTTCCCAGACTTAGCTACGATCCCCAAGTCGGACGCCAGCACATTTCTGGTAACCACATGCTGATTCCGCATGTAATAGGAAGGCTTGCAGGGGTTTTCACGCTCATTCCAATTGTACCCATCATCATAGTAGTAGTAATCATAGTCATCATAATAGTAGTAATCCCCATCCGGCTGGTCATAAGCCGCCATTTCAGGGTCTTCCAATTGAAAACCGATCTCGTCTTCGGACGAAATACTTTCTTCACATGGATAAAGCGAGTGCTTTTGCTCAAAACTCAGGCTAACACGGTAAATAGATCCGGGACTAACACTAATAAGATTGGAAAGATCAAGGGCAAAGGTATTCCAGGTACCAAAATCGACAGTTCCTAACGTCTCAAGCTGTACTTCATTCTTATATACTAACCTTCCCACACGTTTTAGTTGGTATTGGCCGTCCAACTGATTGGTTTGCAAGAATTGAGCAACGTTATCCTCAAATATCTTAACCACCTTTACATTTACAGCATTAAGATTTACTGCCTTAAAAGGAAAGATCAGACCATCTGTGCCAGGCAAGATAACTCCATCTCCGATCAACTCTACATCAGGTTTTTGGCTTGAGAACTTAACTGTTCGAGTAAAATTTTCTTTCAGTTGATAACCTGCTGAATTTCGAACACCTGTAGTAACATTAATTTCAGTTTGTGAAGTCAGTCGCGTGGTTGGGTATGCTTTAATGCTATAGTCTTCGGCTACTAATCTTAAAGAGGTACCGGACTTTAAATAGACGAGGCCTTCAAGATTCTGCTGGTCGTCCAATGGATCAGAAAAAAACAAAGTGATGAACTGGTCCGGCTGCTGAGTAACTCGCATGTCCATGACTCTAAAGTCACCAAGAGGTGGTATATCTATGATCTCTGCACTTCCAATGTCAGCGCCAATTGGTTCGCCATTCCACTCCAAAATCACCTGGCTCGCACTTTTCCCACGTGAGATACTATCGATGGTGAATGTATGATTACGTCCATTTCCGGCATGCTCCCATTTAAGATTTACTTTCTTACCTGCCTGATTTGCCTGGATAGACTTCTCAACCGCTTCATCAAAGGCAAAATCTGCCGTGGTGACTTGTCCCTTTAATCTTTGCCAGCTCAGGTCGGACTTATCATAGGCCTCCAGGCCTTCGAAGCTGACATTGAGATACTGCTGCCTGGTCTGGAATTGAAAGGTTAGTAATTCTAGCTTTTCAGGAACCTCAATTAACTCGCCAACTTTAAATTGCACTTCAAATAGCTTTCCTGAGGGTAAAACATTGTCCGGAGTAAATTCAACCGCACGATCAGATACCCAATGCGCCTTACCTTTTACTTCAGGGATGACCTCAAAAACTTCTTTATTCAATTCCTCACCAGTAACGGCCCCTGAAACTACCTCACGAAAGCTGACCCTGATGGTGCCTTCATTAGAAATAATACCTGAGGTAAAAGCCGAAATGTAGCCAGTAAAAGCGGGATCTACTTCAATAGGTTCAGTGGAAGGTTCCTTTTTGCCGCAAGTTATAAGTATGAGCGCGAGACAGGCAATGAGCAGTCGATTCATGTTGTATTTCTGTTAATAAATAAGAGGAATACAAGTTACAATGAATCTTCTTTGGCGCAACACATAATGTGGGTAAATAGTTGCCCTTGGTGCTGGTTGAACCTGTAGCTTTAAACGTAAACCTTTTGGCCTAGGGCATATAGCTTAGGAAGTAGAACTTGGTACTAAAGACTGGTAAATTGCTAATTATCACCAATTACTAATGGCTATTGGCCAATTCCTCTTTTAGCTTTTTCGAAAGACTGGCCGCAACTAATTTGTAAGAATGGTCGGTTAGTTCTAAAGTGAGGTTATCAGGAACGGTACCATCCATATAGACCGAATTCCAAAGCGCTTTATTCATATGGTAGCCGGGCTTAATGCCTTCGTATTGCTCTCTGAGTTCAATCGCGCGTTCAGGATCGCATTTCAGGTTGATGAAGGTGAAAAGATCGACATCGCACAAGGCAAACATTTTACCCATCACTTTGAAAACCAGGGTCTGATTATCAAAAGGAAAGCCTTCAGTAACACCCGGCTTAGCCATGCAATATTCTCGGAAGGATTCTATATCCACTTTTAGATGATTGGTTTATCGGTCACTGGTTGATCAGTGATAATAAAGGTAAATCAAAATAGATTCTTTGCTATCAAGTAAATGACACCTATCAAAAACATAAGCATTGAGATCTTATTGATCACATGCATTGATCGAATATTGAAATTACTTGGGCGATTTGGATCTTTCTTTCTGAAGAAGTAACCAAATACTTCACCCAACGAAAAATAGTCTTTTAATGTATTCTTTTCCCTACTCCGTGCTTCTTCTCTTTCCATTCTTTTCTGTTTGCGTTGTTAAGTTAATAATTATATAGGTTATTAAATATTGAGCTAATACAAGATCTATTTTTATAACTCAGGACTAATTACTCAAGGCTCAATACTAATTCTGGCTCTATCCATTTGCCATCCTCACGAATGATCTCAATAAGTTCATCAACCGCATGTTCAGACGGTACTCCTCTTTTTACAACATCTTGTCCTTTGTATAACGTGATTTTTCCTTTACCGCTGCCTACATAACCGTAGTCGGCATCCGCCATTTCTCCTGGACCATTTACTATACAACCCATGATACCAATTTTCACTCCCTTCAAATGATCGGTCCTTTTCCTGATCATGGCTGTGGTCTCTTGAAGATCAAATAAGGTGCGTCCGCATGATGGACATGAAATGTATTCCGTCTTGGTCATGCGAGTGCGAGCCGCCTGAAGAATGCCAAAGCCTGTGGAATTGTACCTTTTGATAACATCCAAAAGTTCATCTTTCGATTTGCCTTTGGCTATATGTTCTGTAGACAGCATAGCCCCATCTCCAAAACCATCAATGAGCAGACCACCGATATCGGTAGCGGAATAGATCTGGAGCTCGTCATCGGTAATATTCTGATATGCCCTTTGAATAATAACAGGGAGCTCTATTCCCCTTTCGAAAAGCTTAAAAAAGGCTCTTCTAAGCTCAGGCATAGCATGTTCATTATCCGTTGAAAGTAGCAGCACAAACCGGCGCTCTCCTTTGAGTTTTTCAATTAACTCATCACTTAGATCGCTCAATCGAATACTCAAAAAGTTAACTTCCTGATGGCGTTCTGAAGCATTGAAGAAATCACCCACACTAAGCAAAGGCAACTTGTTAGTATCCGTCTTACTGTCTTTCCAGACATCAAAATCAAGGATCTCTTTCAAACCATTCGGCAGCATAAAATCAACAGGTTTTTGCCCCCTGTAGATGTAATCCGCGCCTAGATCGTTCATTTTCCACTTGTCTAGCTCGGGTAAGTAGAAGTGACCAATGGCCTTAAGATCTTTATAGTCGTTGATCTCCGCTCTGCTTAGGTCAGCAATCACGCGAGGCACATTTGAACTACCAAAATTGGCCTCCTCAATTGTCTTTCTTCTTTGGTACCCAAAAGGGTTTACCGGAGAATACTCAATAGGTTCAATCGCCTTATGCCCGTCACGGTTGATGTATCGGTCTACTAAAGTTCTGGCCACTGGGGCTTCAAATTCCGGCTCCTCGGTAAGTGAAACCCTAACAGTATCTCCCAGGCCATCTTCCAACAACGTTCCAATTCCAACAGCGCTTTTTATTCGGCCATCTTCTCCATCCCCAGCCTCTGTCACGCCAAGATGAAGTGGATAAGGTTTCAAACCTTCCTCATCCAGTTTATTGACCAGCATCCGATACGCCTGCACCATCACTTGCGTATTGGACGCCTTCATGGAAAGCACGATGTCGTAATAATTAAGATCCTCACAAATACGCAGGAATTCCAAGGCCGATTCTACCATACCCAGAGGGGTATCGCCATAGCGACTTAAAATTCGATCAGATAAAGAACCGTGATTTGTACCGATACGCATAGCGGTACCATACTCCTTGCAAATCTTGACCAAGGGAGTGAATTTCTCGCGGATCCGCTCTAACTCTGCATTATACGATTCGTCAGTATATTCTATTTCCTCAAATTTCTTTTTATCTGCATAGTTACCCGGGTTGACCCGAACCTTCTCTACGATCCTGGCTGCCAGCTCAGCGGCATTGGGTGTAAAGTGAATATCCGCTATCAACGGTACTTGGCAGCCTCGTTTTAAAAGCTCCTTCTTGATCTCTCCCAGGTTTTCAGCCTCTTTTTTACTTGGAGCTGTAATTCTAACGTACTCACAGCCTGATTCCATCATGCGCAACACCTGCTCTACCGAGCCTAAGGTATCCATCGTATCCACCGTGGTCATGGATTGCACGCGTATGGGATTATCTCCGCCCAAAGGAATATCACCAATGTAGACTTCTCGGGTTGTGCGTCTGGAATAGCTGGTAAGGCTATTGCAGTAGCGGTGAGTTTGGAGTGTTTGGGTATCCACAGAATTCAGCTTTTAAAACCACAAAGATAACTGAATTTGGATCGGGATTGTTATTCAATAATCCATAAGTAACTGTAAATATTCTTCTATTCCCGTGGTAATTGATACAAGACAAACTCGACCCGTCTATTAGTTCTCCTACTTTTTTCATCTTTGTTTTCAACAAGAGGTTTGGTTTCGCCATAACCGTAATGATCCACTCTGTTTCTTTCTACACCATTCTTAGAAAGGTAATCAGCCACGGCTTTTGCTCTTTTCAACGATAAATTCTGATTGTATTTTAAAGGTCCGATATCATCCGTATGTCCTTCAATAACCACGACTATGGATTTATCATTTTTTAGTAGTGCAACCAAGTCATCAAGTACTTGAGTATCTTCTTCTTTGAGAACAGACTTATCAAGATCGAAATTAAAATTGAAATACATGGGTTCATTGAAGCCTGCGTGCTGAAAGTCTCCTATATGAGCCTTTGTAGAAACCGAATCTGTTTTATCTTCTACAGTCTGATCGTTGGTTGATTTAATCTGGTAATTTCTATTCCCTAACGCCAGTTTGGTACTATCAACAGGGGATAAAATATCTTTTTTTTTGCTCTCAGTATTCTGTGAATCTTCTTTTTGAGTTATCTCATTATTTGTTGTTGCTATCTCATTTTTTGTTTTCGACCTATTTTTCTTTTTCCGCTTGTTTTTAATCCGTTTGTTCTTACTCTTTTTCGACCTTCTCCTTTTCACTTTGTATTTGGTCTCCATCAGCTTACCCAAGGAAAGCCCTATTTCAAACGCACCTTGATTGGCAACTCTGTTGTTTACAGGTATATCATAACTTACTCCAACAGAAAAAGCCTCTTTATGCCACTGAAGACCTACTAAAATGCCCTGATTAGAAAGGTACTTAGTAAGCGCTTGTATTGATTGACCAGCCAGACGTGAATCGTATTTATCAAGCCCGTAGTTAGTGACAAATCCAGCATTAATCAAACTGGTAGATCTTGTAAACGTGTATAGCGCCTCAGAATAAATCGAAATATTACTATTACGATAAACCCGATATCCAGCGTCTAGGGCAAAAGTGACAGGCAGGTTTTCTCCTTGGTTCACCACACTCTCATCCGGGCTATTAAAATCATAGGCCGAAAACCCAAAATGCATTTTCCTTTCCTCATTCTGATCTACGGCTTGCCAGATTACCCCTAAGTTTGAGGACAAATAATTAGTGTTAAGGCTCTCCAGTGATTCACCCGAATCTATGCCCGGATCAAAACCAATCCCCAAAACAAACTGATTACCTGTAGTTAAGTTTGAAGAATTAACCCTTCTTGAAAAGTAATTCAATGAAATACCTAAACTGAACATATTCCTTTTTGCAGTAGGAAAGTTTAGTGCATAAGACAACCCAAGGTTATTGGTCTCTAACAAGCCATTTAGCCCTGACTGATCACCTTCCAACATCAGCCCCAGGGCCGACCATCTATCACCTCCATTGGATTTAATAAAGGGGTATTTGGCTGAAAGTAAATAGTTGTTGAGTTGAACATCGGGTAAGCTTTGCTGAGTGCGATAGACAAAACTAGCCTGAGCATAATCATCCAGTGATATAGAAGCAGGATTCACCCGTTGCTCGGCATAGTTTAACTGAGAATACTGGTAATATTGTCCGGCCAATGAATGACTCAAGAATATGAATAAAAGAGAAATAAAATATATTGGACGCATTATCTAACAAGATGGATAACTCCTGATTCTTCCCCGTTCAGTAAAACGGGGAGTCCGTTGCTATATCGACCGGAAACCTTCCAGAAGTATGTACCTGAAGGTTGTTCCTGGCCGCGCCAAGTTCCATCCCAGCCTTCCGCAGAGAGATCTGCTGGTGTGTCATTCATATAAACTGTACTCCCTACCCTATTGTAAATTGTAAACCCCATATCCTCCACATCTTCCAGTCCATAGATAAAAAGGACATCATTTCGGTTATCACCATTGGGAGTGAATAAATCAGGTATAAATGCGTGTGTAATTAGTTCTATTCTTACGGTATCTGTATCTGTACAGCCAATACTGTCTGTTACCTGAACAGTATAGGTAGTTGCGAATTCTGGTGTTGCAAAAGGATTAGAAATCTGTGAATTATTAAGCCCTGACGTTGGTATCCAATTATATACTTCTCCACCAGACACAAAAAGTTGAACACTACTTCCCTCGTTAATTAAGTGATAATTCGTATCTATTTTTGCCATAGGCTCACTGATAATAATTTCGAATTCATCATTAAAGTCGCAGCCTAACTCAGTGAGACATGTTACATTTATGGTATCATTTCTTTCTTAGACATATAAAATAGGGTTAGCGTCTCCTAGTGGTCCTTTATGAGCTGACGTCCATTCCACTTCAATCCCATTTTCAACCTGCAGACTGAGAAATTCTTGTTCGCATGCATATATATCATCAAGAGACAGGTCAAAAGCTTGCGATGGAATAGAATCTATGTTATTCTGGTAGTTGAGTTCTGCATATCCACTTGGAGGATATTCCGTATCTGTGCTTAAAACATTGAAATCGGCTCGCGGAAAGCTCAATGGCAATGGTGTTGTACTATCGTCATTAAAAGCTGCATATAGGTTTGAACTATCAGGTGCCGACCCTATAATGAAACTAAATTTGGCGCTATCAAATCCATAGACTACTTCATCAAGCTCATGTCGACCAATTATTCGGGCAGAATTTTCTGTCAAAGGGTTTCTATCGTAGAATGTAATGGGGGCGCCAATATTGATAGTATCGTACCCTCCATTGAACATCATCAGTTCTACCAACAGGCTATCTTGATTATAGCATTTTACTTCTCGCAGTTCAGGTATACCATCGATTGTGGGGTCATCAACACCTAACATAAAAGTGTTAGCCACATCTGTACATGCTCCACTAGAAGCTTCCAAGGTAATGGAATATATACCTGGCTCCTCGAAAACGTGAGTTAATACTTTGTTAGTAGAATTAAAAACCGGTAAGTCAGGTCGATTTGGAATGTTATCCGTATGGGTGACTGTCCATAAGTAAGAATCTGCCCCAGTTGATCTATTAAAGAAGTTAACAGGCTCAATAAACCTTTCCTCTGGAAGCTTAGAGGCTATAAACCTTTTATCCGGCCAATACCTGGCGTCCACCCCGCACGTAACTCGAACTATCGTTTGGTCAGACGTGAAACATGCTGCATTGGTAGAAGACCATGCTTTAAGATAAACTCTGTATTTACCCTCTTTTTCAAATGTATAATGTAAGCTGGAAGAATTACTAATTGTAGATGTTCGTGGAGTGTAACCTGCACCTAGCACAATGGAGTAATCGGGTGATGTATCACCCAGAAGCTCAACATACCACTCATAATTATCTACACCGCTTGCATCAGCTGTAAAAACCACTGTATCAGAAGGTATGGGTTTCAATATGCTCTGTTGAATGTTAATCTCCATATTCGATTCACAAGGCTTCTGACAGGGGGTGATGGTAGAAGTACTTTGGGTAAAAAGAAGGTTCCTGAATTTTTCCAGATGAAAGTGCATTCGCTCTGCCTGGCCTTGACTAAAATCACTTGAACAGGAGCCATTCCCATAGTCCATGAAATTAGATCCCATATCAGGTACGTCATCAAAAAAAATGTTGCTGCTAAAATTTGAAAGTGTATCCGTGGTGCATGAGTTATCCCCACATGACTCAAAAATGCTGTTATCCGGATGCGTATCGCATACCATATCGCCATCTAGCTGGCAATCATCATTTTTACAGCCCCCGTCAAACGTGTGCAGGAGGCCCAAATAATGTCCACATTCATGAGCCAGAAGACCGGCATCAAGCGCTGATACTACAATCCCATCTAAAAAATTACCTTCCTGAGTCACTCCTGCAGGTAAAGTAGCATATCCTCCGGCCGGTATTCTTGTCCACCAGTTACGACCGGAATACTCACTTA
>ERZ1740059.1326-NODE-1326-length-12490-cov-4.718215_pt1 | contig 12490 bp, 12 predicted proteins | sample MGYA00581744_ERZ1740059 | MGnify/ENA primary metagenome ERZ1740059 (study PRJEB43018, sample SAMN04849738) | marine metagenome | isolation source: floating plastic debris | place: Pacific Ocean | collected 2008-08-28 | study: EMG produced TPA metagenomics... | reverse complement strand
CTGATATACACTGCGAGGATCGAGAGCATCCCGTAAGCCATCTCCTAATAAGTTGAACGCTAAAACAGTCAGAATAATTAACAAGGCAGGGGGAATAATTAACCAAGGCTGTAGTACTAGAATTGAAGCATTAGTCGCAGAAGATAATAGATTTCCCCAACTAGCATCTTTTGATTGAATACCCAACCCAATTAGGCTTAATACTGATTCAGCAATAATAAAACCTGGGACTGCCAAAGTAGCGGAAATAACTATATAAGTAGCAGTCTGGGGGAGTATATGACGGACAATAATATAAAAAGGATTTGCTCCCATTGCATTAGCTGCTTGAACAAATTCTTGTTCTTTGAGAGATAGTACTTGTCCTCTGATTACTCTTGCCAAACCCGACCAACTAATAAAAGATGTAATTAAGACAATCAGAAGGAAAGTTTGCGCGCTACTTAAGCCAGGAGGAAGCACCGAAGCTAGGGCAATTAAAAGATATATACCAGGAATAGTCATCAAGACTTCTACGATCCGCATCAACACCCCATCTATCCAGCCCCCAAAGTAGCCAGATATACCTCCTACGATCATACCCAAAGGAAAAGAAATACTAATTCCTGCTAGCCCAATAAATAGACTAATTCTACCGCCGAATAATAGACGACTAAATAAGTCTCTGCCCTGTTCGTCTGTACCTAAGATATTGATTCTTCCTGCTCCCGATGCACCAAATAAATGACGTTTGAGAGGAATCCCAGGAAAAATAGTGGCGGATTCAAACTTGGGAGGCAGGGGTAAAGAGATTTCAAATAAGTTGTAAGGGTTTCCTTTAACGAATAATCCTAAAGGGGCAGGATTTTGCTTGTCTATAATTAAAAGGCGATCGCCTGTATTAATATCTGTTATGCCTTGAGTAGTGGGATAAACGAAAGGAGCGGTTAATTGTCCTGCCGAATTTTGCCAATGGATTGCAGTGGGTGGCAACAAAGAGCCATCTTCTTGAGAAGCGTAAGGAGAATAGGGAGCGATAAAATCGGCAAAAATAGCGCAAAGGTAAAAGAGAATTAGGATTGATGCTCCCAAACGCGCTAAGGAGTTTTTTCTGAGTTTTTGCCACCAATTCATATAATCTCTCCTTATTATCTACTTTTTAAACAGAACTTACTTTGGCTTTATATAGTAATTTATCTTCTTGTTTATAGCCGACATAGCGAACTTCTACCACTTCTCCTATTTCGGCTGTGCCTTTAATTAATTGATGATACTGTGGATCGTAAGTTACCTTTTCTCCTACTGTCGCAACAGTTGTTACATTCCATTGTTTTAGTAGTTGTTCTACTGGTTCGACCAAACTGAGCAATCTGGCTGCGGGTAAGCTAGGGTTTTTATTAACTGCCATTGCAGCAGTAGGCCACTGTAGTAGCCAAGATTCGATTGTTTCCAAGCTAGATCTTTGAAATTCTGCTTCTAAAATTTCTTGCTGCTGGAGCATTTCTTGCTGTAGCTTATGATATTCTTGTTTGCAGGCTGCTAAAGCATCGTCATTGTTAGATATGTTTTGAGATACCTGTGGTTCAGTTTTTTCAGCATATTGATATTGCTCGCTAAACGTATCGATCAAGCTATCTACGGATATACTCAAAGCTTTGGCAATTTTTACGATCGCGCCTACTGATACATTTAAAATTAGACCCCGTTGTATTCTAATGATGGGTAGCCTGGCAACTCCAGCTTTTTTACTTAATTCATAAATATTAGCTATGTTTACCTGTCGCATCAAATCTTCTAGCAATTGTTTGTTAGTTTCATAGGAATATTGATTCATTGCCTTTGCACTTAAATAGGGTTTAATCGAAAAGCGATCGCAAGATATGTATATGTACTGCAGTACATATGGGCATAGCCTTTTGCTTGGGGAAGAGAACTTGAGGTTATGGTTTTTGGATATTTAACAGCTTACATCAAGAACAAACAAGTAAAATCCATAAATAAAAATATATCAACATAAAATTTATTATCAACTAGCTACATAATTAAATTCCAAGTAATAATATTGATATTAGGATCGAATAAATGAGCTACTAATTAAGATTTATTCGATTAAAATTAAAGCAAATAATTATTATGAAAGCCAGCCAACTATTGAAGTTTTATGAGCAAGGTTATAGGGACTTCACAGGAGTAGATCTTGGAGGGGAAGATCTATCTGGAGTGATGCTAATTGCCGTAAACTTCACAGGTGCTAATTTAATGGGGGTCAACTTTAGCAGAGCCTTCTTAACTAAGTCTAATTTTCGCGAGGCATCCTTAAACTGGGCAAATCTCAGCTATGCTAAAATGAGCGAAACTAATTTAAAAAATGCTGATTTGACTAAAGCTGATTTAAAGGGAGCTTTTATGGTTAAATCTCAATTAATCAAAGCAAAACTCAGCGGTGCTAATCTTTCTTTTACTAATCTTCGATCTTCCAATTTATTAGCAGCAAATATATGTGGAGCTAAACTACAAAAAGTCAACTTAAGACAAGCTAATCTTAATAAAGTTAATTTAAATTGGGCTAATTTATATGAAGGCAGGTTAACAGGGGCGCAACTACAAAACGTTTCTTTAACTGAAGTGAATCTGAGCCAAACATTTTTGATTGATGTAGACTTAAGCGGTGCTGACTTAACAGGAATTAACTTGAGTAGGGCAAAATTGTCTAAATCTAATTTAAGTCATGCAAATCTCAGTGGGGCAAATCTTACAGAAGCTCGACTCAAAGAAGTGGATTTTAGTAGTGCCAATCTCAGTAACGCCAATTTGACAGATGCTTGGCTTAAAAAAAGTAATTTGAATAATGCTAATTTGACCAATACTAATTTAAGTCATGCCAATTTATCCCATGCCTCTTTTAGAGAAGCTAATCTAAATGGTGCTAATCTGACTCATGCAGAATTGAATGGTGCTGATTTTGATCGGGCAATTTTACAAGATACTATCTTAGATTATTCCCACACCGCAGAAAACAAAGCACAAGCAAATTACTCTAATTATCCTCTTCAACTAAGTTTTGGACAGTAAAGGGGACTTGGGGACTTGGGGATTGGTCATTTGTGACAAGTTAAGCTAATTTGTTGATAATCAACGCTAAATATAGATTGCAGTAAAGTCTTAGAGAGATCGCCAAAACAAAGAGTAAAAGAAAAGATCGCAGTTACCTTTATTACTTAACGCTTCCTTCGGGATAAGAAAATGAAATTGTTAAGATAGCTCTAAGCTCTAAGCTTTAAGCCTTTGAGTTATTTTCTATTCAGGATCGTTAAAAAGTATTCAGGAAAACAAATAATTTTGAAGGTGAGGGAGGGCGAGGAAACCTCGCCATCTCCAATCACCTTGTTGAAAGCACTGATATATAGCTTCCCACTTGACCCGAACTCACGTTACTTATTACTTATTACTCATTACTAGTTGACCAAAGATACAAAGCGCGATTCTTATCACGAATAAATATTGAGTTATTTAGGAATATAAGGTAAATTAGTCTGCTGAGTAATTTGCCTAACACAGTTTAGTACTAGAGAAAAGTAGTTTTTTATGGCGTTAGTTTTGTTGGCTAAAGCACGAATTGCTATACCATTTTCTGTTGGCAAAATAGTCATAGCAGTTTCTATATTATGAAAATTAGCTGATAATTGAGATTCAATTTGTGCGATTAATAAATTGAGATCTACATTTGGTAAAATTGCGATCGCATTCCCCATAATAGGCATTGATGTAAATAATTTATTGTCTTTGAAAGGATTATCTTTGCCCAATAAATTAATCGCATCTATACATAGTATTTTTTCAGTAGTATCTACAATTTTTAGACGATTAAAATAGTAATTGAAGTCATAATATACGTCTCTAGCCAATCTTCCTGGTAAGATTATTTCGGGTAAAAATAATCTTGCGTGGGGATAAAGTTTAATATTGGTATGCTGCTCTAAAGCTGAATCTTGATAAAGAATAGTAGGTTCGGGAATAAATTCTAAGCTGGCATAGTTTTCGATTACTATTTGATTGTTGACCCTCGCTTTAGCATTGGCTTCTGGCATGGGATGCACTTTATTAGCTGCTTGATCCGTCAAATATAAATTAGTATTTTCTGTTAGGTATAAAGATAGGTTTAAAGTATCATTAGCCAATAGACCAGGGGAAGTATTAATCTGATAAAGATAAGCTCGATTAGTTGTTGCTCCTTCTAAACGAAATATGGAAGATAAACGAAGGGGATAATGGGTATATTGATGTTGGCAAATTGTTTGAGAAGATTGATTTAGCTTTAGCTTTAACTCTAAATTGTTTTGATACTTAATATTAGTTGTCATTACTCATTACTCATTACTCATTACTTCGGCATAGTTGATGCTGTACGAAATAAAACCGTTTCTAAGATGAAATCGATCACTACTGATAAACCATCTTTTGTTTTGCAGTTGGTATATGCAATGGGTTTTCCTTTTCTATGTTGGGGTGCTTGCTGGCGAATTAAATCTAAATCTGCACCGACGTAGGGAGCAAGATCTATTTTATTGATTACAACTAAATCTGCTTGCACAAAACCAGGACCATTTTTACGAGGAATATCATCTCCCGCACCCACATCAATAACAAAAAGATAAGAATCGACAAGATCGTAACTAAAGGTTGAAGCAAGATTGTCACCGCCGCTTTCAATAAAAATCAAATCTAGCTCAGGGTAAAGTAATTCTAGATCGTTGACTGCTAATAAATTCATCGTCGGATCTTCTCGAATAGCAGTATGGGGACAGCTTCCTGTTTCTACCCCTACAATTCTAGATTCGGGCAAAAATCCTTTTTTCTTGAGACGATCCGCATCTTCGGTAGTTAAGAGGTCGTTGGTAACTACAGCAACTTCAATTCCCTGCTGAGTTAGCATGGGTACAAGACATTCTAGTAAAGCAGTTTTTCCACTACCAACAGGGCCACCTACTCCTATCCTAGCCACGGATTTATTCATTTGTCCTTTATCCTCTATCTTTTATACTTTTCCTTCTACCAAACCATTGAAACCATAGATTTCTTTGGTACCTGCGATCGCAACTAAAGTAACTGTTTTTTCATCCCCTGGTTCAAACCTAACTGCTGTACCTGCGGGAATATTTAGGCGCATCCCTTTTGTCGGCTCGCGATCGAATGATAGTGCAGCATTAACTTCATAAAAATGAAAATGGGAACCAATTTGAATCGGGCGATCTCCTGTATTAGCCACCTCTATTTCTTTGGTTTCCCTACCTGCGTTTAATTCGATTGTCCCTGGCTGGGGAATTATTTCACCTGGAATCATTTTAATTATTAATTACTAATAAACGTTTACTGAATAGGATTATGAACTGTAACTAATTTAGTCCCGTCGGGGAAAGTGGCTTCTACCTGAACTTCGTGTACCATTTCGGCAATGCCTTCCATCACTTCATCTTGACCAAGGATAGTTGTTCCATAACTCATTAATTCTGCAACAGATCTTCCTTCTCTAGCACCTTCTAAGATGGCAGCAGAAATATATGCCACTGCTTCAGGATAATTTAATTTTAAACCTTTATTTTTACGTCTTTCTGCTAGTAATCCGACAGTAAAAATAGTTAATTTGTCTTGTTCTTGAGGTGATAGCTGCATTTAGTATTTTATAAACTCAATCCATTTAAATATCCTAGATGAGTCATTATCTAAAGTTTAATAATCCTTAGATTTTTATCACAAATCAGCGATTAGATTTTATGCAACCTTTGTTTTTTTGATGAATGTATTGTTTTGTGTTAGGCAACCTTAACTTTTCTTCAACTTAGCAAAATTTTAAGAGAGCTTTCGCAATTGTTATCAAGCTACCAGTACAAAAGCTCTTGCGGAAAATTTACGATCGGGTATATGTACAAACCGTAACTTTTTTTTGTATAATTTGTTGCATTTTTTTTTGTATTGAAGAGTACAATTTTTCTTCAGACGAAATACTTTGAATCATTATCAAGTAATTCTAGACTCGACATAATCTTGAAATATCATCAAGCGATCGCAGTCGATTAAAAGAATTAATAAATATAAAAGGTCATGTCACAATTAGGAAGACGTAAATTTTTACTCTATGGCTCTACAGGAGTATTGGCTAGCTTACTGTTAAAAGGTTGTGCTAGCGGAGGAGAAGGCGATACGGCTGCCGATCCTTGCGCTGGAGCAAACCCTTGCGCTGCGGGAGACGGTATCAAGGTGGGTATTCTCCACTCCCTCAGCGGCACAATGGCAATTAGTGAGACTACCGTAGTTGATGCGGAAATGATGGCAATTGACGAAATCAATGCAGCAGGAGGCGTTTTAGGGAAGAAAATCATTCCTGTAAAAGAAGACGGTGCATCAGATTGGCCTACTTTTGCCGAGAAAGCAGCTAAATTAATCGACCAAGATAAAGTCGTTACAGTATTTGGCTGCTGGGCTTCTGCCAGCCGTAAAGCAGTGATGCCTGTTTTCGAGTCCAAAAAACACATGTTGTGGTATCCAGTCCAATATGAAGGACAAGAATGTTCCAACAATGTATTTTATACAGGTGCACCACCCACCCAGCAAATTGAACCCGCAGTAGATTGGTTGCTAGAAAACAAAGGCATAGAGTTTTTCTTAGTTGGTTCTGATTATGTATTTCCTCGCACTGCCAATACAATTATTAAAGAGCAATTGGCAGCAAAAGGTGGGAAAACAGTGGGAGAAGACTATCTGCCCCTTGGTGATACTGAAGTAACGCCAATTATCGCCAAAATCAAAGCAGCATTGCCTAATGGTGGTGTTATCTTCAATAGTCTCAATGGAGATAGTAACGTTTCTTTCTTCAAACAGATGCAGGGTGCAGGTTTGACTGCTGATAAATATCCTGTAATGTCTGTCAGTGTTGCGGAAGAGGAAGTCAGACAAATTGGAGCAGAATACCTCAAAGGTCATTATGCTTCCTGGAATTACTACCAAACCGTAGAAACTCCAGCCAACAGCAAATTTGTAGCAGATTTCAAGGCTAAATATGGTGAAGATCGGGTAACTAACGATCCTATGGAATCTGCATACATCATGGTCTATCTTTGGAAGCAAGCCGTAGAAAAAGCTGGGACTACAGATTTGGAGCCAGTAAGAGCCGCAGCAGTAGGACAAACATTTGATGCGCCCCAGGGTGAAGTTGCCATGCAGCCCAATCACCATATTTCTCAAACTGTACGTCTGGGACAGGTTAGAGATGATGGACTATTTGATGTTGTCTGGTCTACAGAGGAGTCTCTAGAACCTATTCCCTGGAATCAATACGTAAAAGAGACTCAAGGCTTTGCTTGTGATTTGACAGATCCCGCAAAAGGCGGAAAGTATAAAGCTTAGATCGTTGTTGATTTGAGTGTTTAGCTCAGTAATAAAACTGTTCCTTAATGCAGCATATCCCTACTATATGGCTGTCGGCTAATAGCTGATGGTTATATAGTGCTTTAGTGCTTTTAAAAAGAATTGTCATAAAAATATCTGTATAGAGAATGTGTCTACATTAGTTGAAGGTTTATTTAACGGTTTTAGTATTGGCTCAGTACTGTTAATTGCAGCTTTGGGTTTGGCAATTGTTTTTGGACTCATGGGAGTAATAAATCTAGCTCATGGTGAATTGATGATGCTAGGTGCTTACGCAACTTTTGTTGTCCAAAATATTTTTAAGCCTTTGGGTGAGCCTTGGTTTAGCTTATATATTATTGTTGCCATCCCAGTTGCTTTTATTGTTTCGGCAACTGTAGGATTGATTTTAGAAAGGGGTGCCATTCGTTTTTTATATGGTAGACCCCTAGAAACTTTGCTCGCAACTTGGGGAATTAGTCTAATCTTGCGCCAGTTTGTTCGTAGTGTAGATTGGCTATTATTTATATCTATTGGCGTTTTCTGCCTGCTGTTTTTTGGTGGAATGAAACTGGTAAAACGTCGAAATGATTGGTTGAGAATTAAAAATAAAGTTATTGCACTATTATTATTTCTATCTGGGGGAATTGCGATCGCTTTTAATTCTCTTTTAAGCAGCAATTCGACTTTAACCAAACCTTGGTTTAGTGCTAGAAATGTTGATGTTACCGCTCCATCTTGGTTGAGAGGCGGTACAGATGCCTTGGGATTCCAGATACCTTATGCTCGCTTATTCATAATTGTTTTAACTATTATTTGTTTAATTGGCGTGTACTGGTTTTTGCAGCGTTCTACGTGGGGTTTGAAGATTCGCGCAGTCACTCAAAATCGGACTATGAGTTCTTGTCTTGGTATACCGACAGATAAAGTAGACGCTCTAACTTTTGCCCTGGGTACTGGTATGGCGGGAGTTGCTGGATGTGCTGTTAGTTTACTCGGCTCGGTAGGGCCTAATACAGGACAAAACTACATCGTTGATACCTTTATGGTGGTAGTAGTAGGCGGTGTCGGTAATCTTCTGGGAACAGTGTTAGCGGCAATGGGAATTGGTGTTCTCAATTATTTAATTGGTTCGGGAACTTTGGCTTTGATGTTGACTAATATAAACGCACCTCAAGGAGCTTTGGACTTAGCCTTCTTTTTTGCTAACAGCAGTATGGCAAAAGTAATGGTGTTTGCTTTAATTATTGTTTTCTTGCAGATCAAACCCGCAGGATTATTTCCTCAAAAAGGAAGAACAGCAGAACTATAGTCGTACAAAGTTATATGGTGAAGCGATAAGATTTATTGGCTCGTAAGGATGAAGGATCAAGGATGAAGGATGAAACAGGAATTCAACTTAAACGGAAAAAGAATAAGAACAGACTGATTGAAGTTGGCGCAATTATCGCGTTAGTTATTGTCATGGCAGTTCTTTTACCATCTGTAATACCCGCTTTTAGATTACGCCTGATTGGTCGATTTTTATCTTTGGCTATTGTGGCGTTAGGTATCGATCTTATTTGGGGATATACTGGTTTATTAAGTTTGGGTCATGGTATCTTCTTTGCTTTGGGTGGTTATGCTCTAGCAATGCACCTCAAGCTACAAATACCAGAAGGACAAATACCTGATTTTTTTACTTTATATGGTGTAAAAGAATTACCGTGGGTATGGCTACCTTTTCACTCTTTTCCGATTACAATTTTGGCATTAATTATCGTTCCTGGAATTGTAGCAGGATTGATTGGTTATTTGGTATTTCGCAACCGCATTAAAGGAGTATATTTTTCTATATTGACTCAAGCGGCACTGCTTGTTTTTTATAACTTTTTTAATGGTCAGCAAAAGATAATTAATGGTACTAATGGCTTAAAAACTGACACTGAGAAAATTTTTGATTTGGTAGTTAGTTCCCCCAACGTACAGCGTACTTTTTATATTATTACTGTTATTTTATTGGTATTAATTTATCTTTTATGCCGTTGGTTGACTACTGGGCGTTTTGGTCGCTTGTTGATGGCAATTCGGGATGATGAAACCAGGGTAAGATTTTCAGGTTACGATCCAACAGGCTATAAAGTATTAGTATTTGCTATTTCTGGTACGATCGCAGGAATTGCAGGAGCATTGTATACAGTTCAGACAGGAATTATTACCCCTAGTATTATGCAGGTTGCTTTCTCAATCGAGATGGTAATTTGGGTTGCTGTAGGTGGAAGAGGAACATTAATTGGTGCAATTATTGGCACAATGCTGGTTCGCCTTGCTCAAACATTTTTAAGTGAAAGTTTTCCTGAAATTTGGTTGTTTTTCCAGGGCGCACTATTTCTAATTGTGGTAACAGTATTACCCGATGGCATTGTGGGCTGGTGGACTGGCTATGGCTGGGATAAATTGCGATCGCTTTTGGGTCTAAAACGTTCTGTAGTTACTTATCCTAGTTTGGCGGAAGATCCTGAAGTGCAAAGGGAAATCGGAGAAATTTCGGAAAATAAATAATAAATAATAAATAAATAAAAAAAATAAGACTTCAGCCCCATGTAGTAATGAGCAAAATATTAGAAATTGAAGATTTGACAGTAAGTTTTGATGGTTTTAAAGCCCTTAACAACCTAAATTTTAGTATGAATACAGGGGAGTTAAGAGTAATTATTGGCCCTAATGGTGCAGGAAAGACTACTTTTTTAGATGTCATTACAGGTAAGGTTCAACCAACAGAAGGGAGAGTATTATTTAAAGGTAAAAATCTCAAAAAAATACCAGAGTTCAAAATAGCCAGAATGGGAATCGGGCGTAAATTTCAAACTCCAAGGGTATATTTAAATTTAACTGTTAGAGAAAATTTAGATTTGGTTTGTAATAGTAATAAAAATGTTTTCTCCACACTATTTAGTCGTCCTAATAATAATGAAACTAGAACTGTGGGTGGATTATTAGAAACTATCGGGTTAGATACTAAGGCTAACCTACAGGCAAATTTACTATCTCATGGAGAAAAACAGCGGCTAGAAATTGGTATGTTAGTGGCGCAATCTCCAGATTTATTACTGGTAGATGAACCCGCAGCAGGATTGACTGATGAAGAAACAGAAAATGTTGGTGCATTGTTGCTTTCTTTGGCTGAAAGTCATTCTATTATTGCGATCGAACATGATATGGAATTTGTCCGTCAAATTGCCAACGACAAAGTGACAGTACTACATCAGGGTGCATTGCTTTGTGAGGGAAGAATGGATGATGTACAAAACGATCCTAGAGTGATTGAAGTGTATTTGGGCGAGACACCAACAACTAGTTAAATATTTAAATATGAGTGAATAGTCACATCCCAACCCTAACGCCTCATTATCATTTTTAATGACACCAAGCTCTTTATCAACCGTGATTATAGTTAAGATTTGAATCGTTCATCATTGTCAACAATTCTTTTAGATCGGAAAGAGCAGATTCTAAAGATTCATCACGAGTTTTTTCATAAGATTCAAGCAAAATTTCAATTTTTCTCCAATCTTGCTCGGTTTTACTGCTATCGATATTGATATCCCAAATAATGCTAGTCAAATCTCTGGCACGCGCCATTTGTTCTAAATTATCAATAGCATTCATAGCTAGCGAACACATCTGTTTCTGTTCTTCGGTATCGATTACTGAAATGTCGAGTAGATTCATTAGTGGGCTCATAATTGATTTTCCCTATGGTGTGAATGAGTAAGTCGTAAATACATATTTTGCTTAAGAACAAGCAAAATATTTACTGTGTTGAACAAGCTTTTTTGCTGAGATTTTGCCATCTATAAATTTGTCTACTTTATAGAGTTAAGAATTTTATAACCGCAAAAACTTCAATTGCCAAGTAAAAACACTGAAATTCAACTTTTTAAATTTTTAAAATGACAGTAAAATCACTCATAAAATTCAGAAAGCCCAAGCTACGTAAGAGATTCATCTCAATTCAATTGGATATCTATTGATTAACTAAATGAAGAAAAATATTTGGAAAAACACGAGAAAAAAATAGTTCTGTAGCGATCTCGATAGTCAAAATATTATATGTAGCAATTTTTAGATTTGCGAGCTACATCTTAAATTAGCCATTAGTCATTAGCCATCAGCCAATTTTTCTCGATCGCAAGTTGATTTACAGCGGGAGTGTTGCAGCTATTTCTCTTTAAAATCTATTTAGCTTAATTTTATCAGTAACAAAAAATGACACAAACAATTGCAAACCAGGCTACAGATTTGATGCTTAGAGTATCTAACCTTAATGTTTACTATGGTGAAAGCCATATTTTACGTAATGTAGATCTTAGTGTCCCTTCTGGACAAATGGTATGTTTAATCGGGCGTAATGGCGTAGGCAAAACCACCTTACTAAAAACTATTATGGGTTTGCTTCCTCCCCGCACGGGAGATATTTTATTTGCCGATAAATCCATAACCAAACTGACACCAGATCGTCGCGCAAAATTGGGTATTGGTTATGTCCCCCAAGGAAGAGAAATTATTCCTCGTGTTTCAGTTAAAGACAATCTTTTACTGGGTTTAGAAGCCAAATCCCAAGGAAGAAAAGGTAACGAGTCCATTCCTGAAGAAATATTTGAACTGTTCCCTGTATTAAAAACTATGCTATCCCGTATGGGGGGAGACTTGAGTGGTGGACAACAACAGCAACTTGCGATCGCTCGTGCTTTAATGGGTAAGCCTCGTTTATTAGTATTAGATGAACCCACTGAAGGTATTCAGCCTTCTATTATTCTAGAAATTGAAGCGGCGGTAAAAAAAATTATTGCCGAGACAGGAATTTCTGTTTTATTAGTCGAACAACATCTACATTTCGTACGTCAAGCAGATAAGTATTACGCCATGCAAAAAGGCGGTATTGTTGCCTCTGGTAGCACAGCCGAATTAAGTAAAGAAATCATCCAACAATTTTTGGCAGTTTAGTTAACGTCAGTTTGCGTGGAAGATCAAGGCCTTATTACACAAATAACTCAAAAACTACCTTGGACAAGCGAGTTTTTAGATTTAGAAGATTGAATAATCTCTTAAAAGCCAAAAACGCGACAGC
>ERZ1740059.1325-NODE-1325-length-12490-cov-7.293124_pt1 | contig 12490 bp, 9 predicted proteins | sample MGYA00581744_ERZ1740059 | MGnify/ENA primary metagenome ERZ1740059 (study PRJEB43018, sample SAMN04849738) | marine metagenome | isolation source: floating plastic debris | place: Pacific Ocean | collected 2008-08-28 | study: EMG produced TPA metagenomics... | reverse complement strand
TGCAAACGGCTCGGGTAAATCGCTGCGATTAGATATATCTAATTTTTTGTTGAATCGGCTACAAAATAAAGATTTAATGCCCATTCTTTTCATCCCCTATTGTAATCAAAGATTACAATAGGGGGATTCTCGGAAATTATGCTAAATTGCCCCAAATCGCAGCTTCGCTACTTTTGAACCAACAACTCGTTGCAGGCTGTAGCACGAAGTTTTGATGCCGTCTCGACCATGTTGACGAGGGAAGGCTTCACTTCCGACCATTGGCGAGTCTTGAGGCCGCAATCCGGGTTGATCCAGAGGTTCTTACGCGGTAACACGGCTTCCGCTTTTGACATGAGGTTACTCATTTCATCGGTGGGGGGCACCCGTGGCGAGTGGATGTCATAGACCCCTGGACCGATCTCATTTGGATACTTGAAGTCCACGAAGGCATCGAGCAGCTCCATATTTGAGCGCGAGGTCTCAATAGTGATGACGTCGGCATCCAGAGCGGCGATGGAGTCGATGATGTCGTTGAACTCGGAGTAACACATGTGAGTGTGGATCTGGGTGTCATCCTTCACGCCACAGGCACTGAGGTGAAAACCCTTCACCGCCCAATCGAGATAGTGATTCCACTCGCTCCGGCGTAACGGCAAGCCTTCGCGGAAAGCCGGTTCATCGATCTGGATGGCGGCAATCCCAGCGGCTTCAAGATCTACCACTTCATCGCGAATGGCCAGGGCAATCTGATGGGTGGTAACGGAGCGCGGCTGGTCGTCGCGCACGAAGCTCCACTGGAGAATCGTAACCGGGCCGGTGAGCATCCCTTTCATCGGGCGATCGGTCAGGGACTGAGCATACTCGGACCAGTAGACAGTCATGGGCTTGGAGCGGCTGACATCGCCAAAAACGATCGGTGGCTTCACGTAGCGAGTGCCAAAGCTCTGCACCCAGCCGGTACTAGTAAAGGTAAAGCCTTCGAGATTTTCGCCAAAGTACTCCACCATGTCATTGCGCTCGAACTCGCCGTGAACGGGCATGTCAATCCCGATCTCGTCTTGGAAAGCAACGCATTTAGCAATTTCTTCCTTCATGAACTGGTCGTAGTCCCCATCGCTTAGCTTCCCTTTTTTCCACTGGGCGCGTGCTTGGCGTACTTCCTTGGTCTGAGGGAATGAGCCGATGGTCGTGGTCGGGAATTCCGGCAAACGGAGTTTGGCCCGCTGCTTGGATTGGCGTTCGACGAAGGCTGAGGCGCGGTCGAAATCCCTGGGCTTAACGTCAGCAAGGCGCTTTTTCACGGCTTCGTTGTGGATACGCTTGCTAGACTTTCGGGAAGCAGCGGCAGCACGGTTAGCTTCAAGGCTCTGGGCACTACCGACTTCATCGAGAAGCTGCCGGAGTTCGGTGACTTCCGTGAGTTTCTCGTCAGCAAAAGCCAGCCAGCTTTTTAGCTCATCATCAAGCTTTTGTTCGTTTTGCAGGGTTACAGGCGAATGCATCAGCGAGCAGCTCGGTGCGACCCAAAGCCGATCCGCGCCAACAGCGGCCTTAGCCTTGTGCAAAACTTTTAGCGAGGCATCGTAATTGTTCTTCCAAATATTGCGGCCTTCAACGATTCCTGCGGAGAGAATTTTGTTATTTGGGAAGGTTGCCAAAACAGCGTCGATGTCTTCCGAACCCCTCACGAAATCAAAGTGCAATGCGTCAACCGGCAACGCAAGGTAGTCGTCAAGATTATCTCTCACGCCACCGAAATATGTGGTGACGAGCAACTTAGCTGAGCCTTTAGCCTTAGAGAGAGTATCGTATGCCGCCTTCAAAGCATCGCGCTGTAGATCGCTAAGGTCGGTGGAAATAATCGGCTCATCGAGCTGTATCCATTCCGCTCCTGCGGCCGCAAGCCTATCGATAATCTCTTCATAGACCGAGATAAGGTTATCGAGAAGGGTCAACGGATCGAAGTCTAGGTTGCTAGAATCCTGTACCTTGCCTAGGGAGAGGTAAGTCACGGGACCGACGAGTACCGGCTTCGCGTTAATCCCCAGTGCCTTAGCTTCGGCGAACTCATCAAAGACTTTGGTGCCGCTCAGGGAAAAAGTTGTGTCCGCCCGAAACTCAGGCACGATGAAGTGGTAATTCGTATCGAACCACTTTGTCATCTCGCTGGCGAAAGTGGAAACCTTGTTTGTTTGGCAATCCTTCTCGTCTTCAATCAAAGAAGCGCCGGCTTCCGTACCACGAGCGATGGTGAAAACGGTGTTGATATCCGTCTGCCCACCTTGCCACTGGAAACGCGATGGCACATTGCCAAGCAGGCAGCTCATGTCGAGCACTTGGTCGTAAAAGGAGAAGTCGTTGACCGGGATAAGATCGATTCCGGCTGCCTGTTGCTTCTTCCAGTTTATTTCGCGCAAGGTCTTGCCTGTGGCGATTAGCTCGGAAAGAGGCAGGTCGCCTTTCCAATATGCTTCCGTAGCCTTTTTTAATTCACGCTTGGCTCCGATGCGAGGGTATCCCAGCGAATGTGTTTTGATTGTGGTCTTATTGCCTTTACTCATAAAACTTGGCTCCGTGTCTCGGGTATTCCAGCAAATTTCTTTTACTGTTTTCTTTGTTGCTTATTGGCATGAATATTATGATATCAGCCTTGACCAATGAATAAAAATGGTATTTACTCATGGAATAATGAACTAAATTCATGGAAAGCTGATGGCATTTCTCGAACGCAGCCACCTTGAGATCATCCGCGCGGTTGACTTGCATGGGACTATGACCGCCGCCGCAAATGCGCTACACCTGACACAATCGGCGCTGAGCCACAGCATGGGTAAGCTGGAAGATCAGATAGGGCTAAAGCTTTGGTATAGGGAAGGACGTAGCCTTCGCCTCACTCCCGCAGGAACCCATTTGCTGACCACAGCCAACCGCCTGATTCCCCAGTTCGTCCACACAGAAGAACGATTAGGACAGTTCGCTCGTGGTGAGCGGGGAACATTACGAATTGGTATGGAGTGCCACCCCTGCTACCAGTGGCTGCAGAAGATCATCACCCCCTACTTGCGCGCCTGGCCGTTGGTTGATTTAGAGGTCAAACAGGAGTTCCAATTTGGCGGCATCGGTGCGCTCTTCGCCCATGAGATCGACTTGCTGGTGACACCCGATCCGCTGCGAAAAAAATCACTACACTTTGAAGCGGTCTTTGACTACGAGCAGGTTTTGGTGGTCTCTTCAGATCATCCCCTTAGAGATAAGGATTACGTCATCCCCCGGCAGCTTGGTGAAGAAGTGCTTTTCACCTATCCGGTTTCTCGCGATCGCCTAGATATTTACAACCACTTTCTTACTCCAGCAGGCAGGACGGTGAGAAAACAGAAAGTGGTCGAGAGCACGGACATAATGCTGCAAATGGTTGCCTGCGGACGCGGAGTGGCGGCTCTACCACGCTGGCTGGTGGAAGAATTCTCTGAAAAATATCCCGTGCGTGCAGTGCAACTAGGTCCCAAGGGCATCCAAAAGCAAATCTTCTTGGGCATCCGTCGCACCGAGATCGAAGTTGATTATCTCAATGCATTTATAGAACTGGCTCGGAACTACCGAAACCGCCCACAGTGCCCCTAGCTCCTCAGCTACACAAAAGGTTAAAAGTAGCACCGCTACTATATCACCCACTTCTGGGTGTAATGATGATCATTACCTTCAATTGTTGTCTTCAGCTTGGATCAGCTTAAGCCAGTGGTGGTATAGGTTTCGGGGTGTTTACTACTCCGTGAAAAGCTCGAAATAAGTATCAAATACTACTCTTGTGCCGAGAATTGAAAGGAATGCTTCATTGGTAATATGCTTTGAAGTGCGAAATGTGGGTTGATGATTGAAGTTGGTTGAGTCGAGATCAAAAAAATTAGTGCTAACTCGAAAAATTCCAAAATTGGGTATGTTTAGCGTCTTAAGAATGTAAGGAGAGAGGATCGAAATTAACATTTTGTCCAAACTCCAATCGGAAGGACAAAACCAATTTCATTTTTTATGACCGACCGCACTGCAAATACAAGACGAAACTTAATGGAGTATGCCGCGACCGACAACGATAGCTCCCATCTAATCTCTCAGTTTTGGCAGCAATGGCAAGAAAGTCGAGACCAGCTTTATCGCTGCTGTCTCAAGATGATGAATTCTAACCCAATGGATGCCGAAGATGCTCTGAGTCAGGCAATGGTAAAAGCTTGGGAAAAGGTGCAAAAATTTGGGGAAAAAATTACTAATTTAAAGGCTTGGTTGTATCAGGTAACTCGCAATTTTTGCATTGATATTATCCGCAAACGCTCTGGTGGTGCTGTGGGTGTTGAAAGTATTGAATGGGTGGGGAATACTGAGGAAGTTATTACTACAGGAACGGTTGAATGTCCAGAGTCGGTTCTGGAGAGAGAGGAGAGGTCCGAACGGATACGAGGGGCGATCGCTGAGTTACCGGAAAAGTTGCGGGAGACGTTTATTTTGCATTTTTATCGTGAGCTTTCCTATAACGAGATTGCCGAACAGCAAGGGATATCTTATGATAATGTTTGTAAGCGGATATCTTTGGCACGGAAACAGCTTAAAGAGAAGTTGAGTGCCTATTTTCGAGATTCGGAGTCGGAAGTAGGGGCAAATGGCCATTCGTTCCTACAGATGTCAGTCGAGAGTCAGTCTCCTACCCTAGAAGAAAATGGGAAAAAGCAGCAGCAGATAAGGTCACAAGACGAAAAGAATGTATTGGAGACGGAGACTGTATCGGTTGAAAGTGAGATAGCAAAAGTTCAACCATTTCCCAATAATCATGCTACATTTGGTTGCCATTACGTTACTCCATCAGGCGATCGCCCTATTTCTCCATCACAACCAAAGGCAGAAAAGCCAGAGACTGTTGATAGTGTTGGAGAGTTAGATCGAGTACGGATAATTAGTGATCAAAAAAACTATCCTCCTTACACAGGGGAAATCTCTGTATTTTCTCCTTTACCCGCTCCCTTATTTATAAGTATTCAACCGGACATGAGATTAAAGGCGATCGTTGGGTTGAATATTACTGATGTGGTTAATGTTAGTACCCACCCACCTTTATTATTAAGATTGCCTATTTTTTGGCATAATTTGATGCAGGGTGTGGGATGGAAAGGTTATGTTGGGGCGATCGCTCGATATTGGAATAGTTGTGCGAGAAGTTTATTTGATTTTTATCAAGAGCTTCCCCATCCAGAACCTATTGCTGGGTTGTTCTACAGCGGTGGAGGAAGTGGAGATTGTTGGGGGTGAGCAATTCAGTGAGGAATTCTCTTATCCAGAGATTGCGCAACAGCAGGAAATTTCTTACCAGAGTGTCTGCAAGTGTATTTCCCTGGGGTGGAAGATTTTCCGTGAGAAGTTGAGGGAATATTTTATCGGGGGATGAGACTGATTCCGAGGCGTCGGCGATATCAGCAGTAACCGAGTCGAGAGAATTTATGCTCAGATATTCTTATTCGTATTGTTTTTCCTATTTGCTATTTTTTCTCAAGAATCTGTGGAGGATAATGAGGGTTCTTTTTTTGAGATAAAATTCAGAAACACGTGACATAACATCGTCCTTAATTTGTACAACCTAATCAAGCCCTAATCAAGCTAAATAAATATGCCATATACATCGATTATCAACAATACGGATCCAAGAGATGAGGTAACTATAACTTTCCAACAATGGGAAAACGGGCAAATTACTGGAACGAATGTGATTCAATTACCACGAAACACTCCTCTTCCGTGGCCAGATACATTTAATACGATAACATTTGATAATCATCAAGGAGAAGCCTCTATAGACAGGAACGCCGTCCAAGGTAACCAACAATACCATGTTCGGTGGGGGAATCAAAACTGAACGCCCCGGAACAGACAGTCCTTACATAAGCTTGATAGTGCGTTCTCATCCGTTTGTAGGTTGAGCTGAGGCAATAAAACCTGAAATTATTGCTCTCTTGTATTACCTCAATGTGTTGGGTTTCACTTACATTCAAATTCACAATGCATGCTGGTGAGGTCGCAGTCTCTTAAAAATTGACCACGAGATTGATTAAAATCTCAAACTAGGTGCGGTCGCTTTTCTTCTTTGTGGAAGGCGATCGCTTTTTGATTGAGATGGAGGAGTTAGAGTACATCCTTTGCTACTTTTCCTGTTTCAATTTTTTCATAGATCAAGTTAGAAAAAAAGCCTAGGTCGAAAAATTCAGAAATCGCTTCCCGGATGCGTCTTGAAGACAGAGATTTCATTGAAAGCTATTAAGCTATTCATTGACTAAGGGGCATCAGTTTCTGGAAAAAGATTATAACTCAACAATTCAGAAATCGCTTCCCAGATGCGTCTTGAAAACAGAGATTTCATTGAAAGCTATTGAGCTATTCATTGAGTAAGGGACATCGAGTTCTGGAAAAAGATTATAACTCAACAATTCAGAAATCGCTCTCTGGAATCGTCTTAAGGTGTAGAGACTCAAGACAGAAAGTCAAATTTGTCCAGTGTCTCTCTAATTTGAACAAGCCCCGAAAATCACACATAAAACAACTTTAAGGAGCATATCATGTCTACTTTGTACACAATTACTATCGAAAATCACAGCAGTTCTTTTCAAAACTTCTTTGTTTTTCAGGAGCCTGCGAACTACACTGGAGGTGCAAAGGTATATTCAAATAGCCTGTGGAGTCAGGGTGTATTACCGTCTTCTGAGGGTGGTTCTTCTGCGACGTTTTTGATGCTGCAACAATACTATGCTGGTGTTCAGCAGCAAGTAACCCCTCCAAAAATCGGAGAGGTTAGTGGATATTCGTCTGCGATTCAACCTATAGACATAACAACACAACCACCTCAAACTACAACGAAGAACACGACTAATTTGATACTAGAACCAGCGTTAGGATTGGCACCGCCGACAAACAACCCTGAGGTACCAGCTGGTAATTATCGGATTATCACTCCCACGTTTAATCCTATTGCAACCCCCTACAATGCAGGATTAGCAAGTCAAAGTCCGACGGGTCAAGTGACTCTTTCAAATTTCATCATCGCCGAGCCAAATCAAAACATAGATTGTCAGCCCATACTAAAATTTTATCTACAGACTGGAAAATACGAAGCTGGTAATGTCATTAATTTTACTACTTCTTCGACAAATGCCGCTATGTGTGATGCAACTACAGGATATGCTACATTCAAGGTTGTTTACAATATAGATGGCACTTGGACTGTGATACCGAGCGGAGTGGGTCAACTCATGCCTCAACCCTGAATTTCTACCTCTGCTCAAACTTACGACTATGGGACCGATTCGTCAGCTGTACAGCCAGCGAATGCAGAGATATTAAATGAGGCAGGAACTGCAGTTATATCCACATTTTATTCCAGCTAACTTTAATGCACCTGTCACAGTTGCGACACTTGAGCAACCCCGGTGTTATTCATCTCCATAATGAGTACCAGGTAGGTCCCAACGGTGGACCTTATGTCGGTCGCATATGCATCAACAAACAAGGAAACACAGCTACCTTCCAGTAACTCGAACAGTCCATTTGTTTTCTGGTCTGGTTTGATTGTAGGATGAACAGGAACAGAAGGAGCGATCGCTATTTTTCTCAAAAGCGATCACCTCCTTCTTCTAACCAGAGCGATAATTTTTTAACTTCCTTTTATCTAAGCAATACCATAGCCAGTGTAAGGACGCTTATAAGGTGGATGTAGCCCCAATACAATGTCTTCTTGAGCAACACCCATTTCTATTAATTCTTGACCTACATCAATATCAGTAGCATTATGCTGAAGCCAAATTTTTCCATCTTTAATATCAAAATGTAAAACAGTATAGTAAATTCGTTCTAAGTCTTTCCAGCCTACTCGAATCAGTTGATAATGATTTCGTATTGGATCAAAAAAAAGTTGATTTTCTGCCTCATTGTTTTGAGGTTTAGATTGAGTATATTTTTCACGAAAGTTTGAATGTAGCTCTCGTAGGTTGGGTTGAAGTATTAAACCCAACAACCACAGACTTTTTGCATTCCTAACTAATCCGAATTTGAGATCAACCCTTGGACGTTGGTCGTCTTGCCATAAAATCTTGATGCCAAAATGCTTCATTGGTAATACGCTTATTGTGCGAAATGTGGGTTGATGATTGAAGTTGGTTGAGTCGAGATCAAAAAAATTAGTGCTAACTCGAAAAATTCCAAAATTGGGTATGTTTAGCGTCTTAAGAATGTAAGGAGAGAGGATCGAAATTAACATTTTGTCCAAACTCCAATCGGAAGGACAAAACCAATTTCATTTTTTATGACCGACCGCACTGCAAATACAAGACGAAACTTAATGGAGTATGCCGCGACCGACAACGATAGCTCCCATCTAATCTCTCAGTTTTGGCAGCAATGGCAAGAAAGTCGAGACCAGCTTTATCGCTGCTGTCTCAAGATGATGAATTCTAACCCAATGGATGCCGAAGATGCTCTGAGTCAGGCAATGGTAAAAGCTTGGGAAAAGGTGCAAAAATTTGGGGAAAAAATTACTAATTTAAAGGCTTGGTTGTATCAGGTAACTCGCAATTTTTGCATTGATATTATCCGCAAACGCTCTGGTGGTGCTGTGGGTGTTGAAAGTATTGAATGGGTGGGGAATACTGAGGAAGTTATTACTACAGGAACGGTTGAATGTCCAGAGTCGGTTCTGGAGAGAGAGGAGAGGTCCGAACGGATACGAGGGGCGATCGCTGAGTTACCGGAAAAGTTGCGGGAGACGTTTATTTTGCATTTTTATGGGGAGCTTTCCCATACAGAAATTGCCGAAGAGCAAGGGATATCTTATGAGAATGTCTGCAAGCGGATATCATTGGCACGGAAACAGCTTAAACAGAAATTGAGTGCCTATTTTCGAGGAACTGATGGGGAAGTCAGGGATACAACGGAGGTTAAGAAAGAAGCGGAGTCATCGTTGTTGATCGAGAGGTCTCTAGAATTAACAGAACGCGTGAACCAGACTATTGAGGAGACTGCCATGGGAACGGCAGAAGAAAGTTTTGACGAAGTAAAGGCAGAAATACCAGAAATTATAGATGGTTCCGTAGAGTCAAGGGACCTAAAGAGTCACACCATGTCAGGAGTTGTCGAACGCACAGGAAAGTTATTGAGATATGACAGGCATGGGATGTTGCCTTTGGCGTGGGGCAGGGTAATTTTAACCATGCCAGTTTTATTGCAGAGTAGGAAGGACCATAATACTACATCAAGCGTTATAAATGTTTTGATTGAAAATATCAAATTATCTTTAATTGCTCATTGGTCATCAAAGAAAAATTGGGCGAATTTGGGGTCGGAGATTAGGGGATACGGGAGTGGGGGGGCAATACAGCAATATCGGTATAGGAAAACAATTGCTTATGTTTTCCCACAAACTACATTGCTGCGACCAATGACCAGTTGGAGGGCAGAAGTGGGTGGTTGCATTACCCAATCACCACTGAGCATCAATAGGTTGCAAAGATGGCACGACCATGGCGCTGGCCGAATGTACAGCGAAGCAAAAAAGGACAAAGCCGCAGGCGGCATTATGGACCAAAAAAGGGCGGAAGGGGGAAGAGAAATTCGGCAGGGAGGATCAGGGGTATGATCCATAGTTCCAGAAATCATTGATTAGAGTATGGTTTGAATTTGATGTGTCACGAAAGCAATCCGTGATCCGTCTATAGAATGTAGGAAGTGCCTCGGTAGGCTATAAATAGAGCCGACTCTCACCATCGCGGTAACTGGTTGTCACCGAGCACCGCGCCCGCGCAATAAGGAGTCCGAGAGCGCTGGGCTCAACAGAACATATAATGGAGAAAACGTCATGACAATTTCATTCCAAGGGAAAAAGATACGGTCAGCCCTGGCAGTAATCTTACTACTGTGGATATCATTTTTCCAAGCATCCATAGAGGCAGAGGCAGGCACAAGATCAACAACAATGGTAAAGGCGGCACCAGAGCAAACGGCACCTTCACCCGTAGGACAAACGATTGCACAGTTAGGAGACGTTAGTTATCTGGGATTTCAGAGTTCAGTTTGTGAGTCGGGAACGAGCGTGGGTGGTTGGCAGGAAACGGCAGCAGATGCTTGTCGCCAAAATTTTGCTAAGTCCTATAAGACTTTGGAGGGAAAAGGTCCGGTAGGGGATAGGTGCTATGCCTGTCCAGGTCGCTGACCCCCGATTGCATACGCAGCCGTGATAGTTGCCAACGAATGTGGTATGGCAGCGATGGCACATGGTGGGCGTAGGTGGGGACGGCGGTGGGAGAGGATGGGACGGCGGAGTGACCACAGTAGCCGGAGGGTAATTGTTCGTAGGGCAATAGGTGAGGAGTTCGCCGCGGCCAACCGTACACTCAAAGAGATAATATAAGTTGAATACAAACACTGTTCCCAACTCAAATCCAGCAACGGCGAGCATATTCCTCAATGCGACTCGCCGTCGCATCTTGCTTGTAAAGCCGACGATCACGCTCAATAAACCGTTCAACCGTAACCCCCGCCACTTCCAACCCCCGTGGCGAAAACTGATCGCCCAGAAAATGCTTAGCAGAAATCCCACCTTTCACCCATCGAAACCAGCGTTGAAAATATGCCTCAATACGCTCATCGGGCGCACCTTGCTCGTAAAGCCGACGCATACTTTCAACCATTCTTTCCACAGTCTTCCTCGCGATACGCAAACCCGCTGGGGAAAACCAATAACCTAAAAAATCAAAGCCCCTGGCAACTCTCCCGATGAAGGTTTTATCCGGATGTTTAATCACCCGTAACTCACTCATCACCTGGTTAGTTGCCTTGATGGCTTTTCTCAAATTCCACCGCGTCGGAGCCAGAATTACCCAGTCATCCATATACCGGACGTAAAAGCAGCCCAACGCCGCCATGCGGTCATCCAAAGGCTTCAAAAATAAAGCCCCCATCAGTGGTGATAACGGACACCCCAAAGAAATCCCCTGGGTAATATCAATAAATTCACCCCCATCCGAAACATAGCGACGCAGATAACCCCATAACAAACGTAAAACCTCATCATCCCGGACGTATTTCCCCACAATATCCATCAAAATTCCATGATTGATACTGGCATAATACCCCTTAACATTAGTCCGAAAGACAAAAGGATGCTCCTCAACATTAGCAGCAACCTCTCGCACCGCCCCCTTCAACCCACCATTCCCGGCTAAGTGAAAACACCGGGTCGAAAGGACCGGTTTCAAATGTTCCGTCAAAACAATAGTCATCGCCTTTAACACCAAAGCATCCAAAGACGACCACCATTCGATTGATTTCTCCTCACCTCGAATCAACCGCAACTCCCGAAATTGAAAATTCCTCGAAAGAATTTGCGCCTGTAGAACGGGCTTTTTCTCGTGCCACCATCGTCGGAGCTGCCAGACATCGGCATTAGGATGATAATCTTGGCGTTTTTTACACAACCATTGATAAGCTGTATCGATAACCTCGTCGGAAGCAATTTTTTCTAGAAGAGAAGACATAATTAGCGCAAAAGCATCATCTATTCCGTCATCAGTATCAATAATTAAAGGAATAGTTATTTCAGTTATCAGTTATCAGTTATCAGTTAAGCTGTCGTGCATTTTTAATACACAAAAACTTAGTCTTGAGGCAAAACGAAAATTTCCACAGTTTTCAACTAAAGCGAAATCTCAATCAACAAATAAACTTATAATCATCTCATTAAATACTTATTTAAATCAAATCGATAAATATCTAATATTAAGCAATGTAAATCAGAGTCAGATAATTTTTGTAAAAACTAGGAAATTATTTCAAATTTACGAGTTGCGTACTACAAAAAATTAACGATATTTCTAGCTTTGAAGGGCTAAAATTAATAGTTTGAATTACTTACGCCAGTCTACCAATAGCATATTACATACTGTAACTACTATTATACTGTTGGATTATTGATAATAGCATCAATAAGAGTCAAAAACATTGCGTAATATTTAGATAAGTAAAGTTTGTTGTATCGGAATATTTTATTCATTTTCTCAATGGCGATTGGTAGAGATTATTGTACCGAGTTTATTTGATCGTGTAAAAACGCACAAACTAAAGCTGCTAACAATGCGACTCCAATACTACGAGGTAGGGGTGTAATACAATTACTCCACCCAACGCGATCGCAGTCAAAACTGAGTTAAATCCCCACCTTATAGGCGTGGGGAGAAGTCAAACTAGGTAATGTGGTTAAAATCGACCCTTGGCAGTTGTTCATCTTGCCAAGCACTAACTCCTGGCTGGAATTCACTCCAAGTCTTACGTACTTGCTCGTAGCATTGAGGTGGTGTAATGGGTAGATTTTTCAAGTAAAAGAACATCGCTTGATCGAAAGACTCCAGCAACAATACAACCTCTGTTGTTGGATCGTAATTATCCACAACTTCCAAGATGTGACCAATCATAAAGTGATGGTGCAAAATTG
>ERZ1740059.1324-NODE-1324-length-12492-cov-4.967597_pt1 | contig 12492 bp, 11 predicted proteins | sample MGYA00581744_ERZ1740059 | MGnify/ENA primary metagenome ERZ1740059 (study PRJEB43018, sample SAMN04849738) | marine metagenome | isolation source: floating plastic debris | place: Pacific Ocean | collected 2008-08-28 | study: EMG produced TPA metagenomics... | reverse complement strand
GAGATGATCAGGATCAACCCGATGATTTCACGCGCGCCCAACACTTCATCCGCCCAGATGGCCGCCGTGATTGCGCCGACAACCACCTCTGTGGTGAACAAAAGCCCGGCCACACCCGGGTTGAGGTGGCCCGGCGCGAAGACCGCGGCAAGACAAGCAGGGATCGTCAGCACGAATGTGATCGGCAGAACCCAGCTTAAAGCGTCCCACAGCTGATCCATCGTCGGGGCCGTCAGCATGCCCTGTGCTGTGACGAGCAAAGAGACAATCAGGCAGGCGATCGCGGAACTTGCAAAAAAATTGATGCCGTGCACGACATACCCGATCTTTTGTTGCATCAGGATCAAAAGCGCCGCCGCGGCCCAGACAAATCCGCTGATAAGCGCGCACCAATCGCCAAGATTTTGCGGAATGGGCAGGCCGGTATGCTGGCCAAAAACGACGTAGAGCCCCGCAAAACACAGGCCAAGCGTGCCCATCCGCGCCGGTGTAATAGGGTCTTTGAGGAAAATCCACGCCAAGAGGAACCCCCAGGCTGGCATCGCGTAAAAGAGAACAACGACGCGTACGACATCGGTGTACAGAAACGCGGTTGCGTAAAGCGCAAACGCAATGCCCCCGACGATACCACCTGACAGGGCCCACAGGCTGTTTTCAGCATAGACGGCGCGATACTTCCAAACAAAGGGTATGCAAAAGAGGACCGGCAGACCGGCAAAGAGAACCATGGACCATGGTCCCACAAAGCCACTGTCCTCTAACGCGCGCAGCGGGATCCAAAAGACGCCAAAGGCAATGCCCGCATAGAGGCCTGCAAATACGGCCCAGCGTTCAACCGACATGCGGCAAAACACTCAACTTGGCTGAAGACGATGACATTGGGGAGGATCCGTCGTACCTGGGCGCTACTGGCGCAGGCCCAATACTAGGCATTGAAAGGACCACCGTCGAGCCGAACTATGGATCAGGCGAGAGAAAATCGAAGGGCGAATGGAACAGGGCGTGGGTGCGACGCTTCTTTCACCAAGACGGCGAGCGCAGGGCGGCTTTTCAAGCGCATCATGATCTTCAGGGCGGCGAAATCTTTGAAAGATTTCGGTCCGCATTCTTTCAAAGAATGCGCGGCCCTAGCGACGGATCTTTTGCGTCAGTTCCAAAAGCACGAGTGACACCGCAGCCCAAATCAGGATCGCAAACGGCCCGATCCCAAACTGCCGAGACCACCGCGCGATCATATCGCCGCGCGGGTGTAAGCCCATCTCTGCCAACCAGTGTTGATTGGTCCACAACTGAAACGGCCAAAAGGGCGACAGATAGAGGATCACCGGCACGCAAAGTAGCGTTACGATAAAACACAGGATCAACCGGTGCTGCGGGACGTCATCACTCATGGCCGCGCCACCGTTTCATAATCCGGCGTGAAGATCAGCAAATCCCCGCGTTTTTCCACCTGACCTTCCAGCGTGACATACTCGCCAACCATATCGAGCATGACTTGCGGGCGTTCTGACATGCCCATCCCGCCCAGCATCAGAAACTCCGAGCCGGCCACCGGTTGCGTGGACACGAAAACAGGCGGCACGCCTCCGACAATGCACAGATTGGCGCACGCCTTGTGCGCGATCCCGCGCCCCGGGCGCATGGCACCAGCCAGGCATTTGCCGTCACAGATCTCGCCCGTCAGCCGCCATCTTCCCAGATCTTCATAGGCAATCTGTGGCGGCAGTGCGTTTTCGACCGCCACGCGGGCATCCCCGCGCCCCTGAACTTGCAGCATGTTGCGCGTCCCACGCTCCAGCACGATCCCCCTTGCGCTGACCACTTGCCCGTCAAGCGGCACCCCGCGCCCGCCAAGGCCCCGTTTGGCGCCCGATGACAGCATGATCGTCTGCCCCGTTGGAACCCGTTCCGTTCCTTCGATCACGTGCAGCATCGGCTCCGGTGTCAGCTCCAACACGCCTGTGAGGGTCTGCGGGCCGTAATCAAAGCGAAAGGCGCCGGGCCCGGGATCACTCTGGCTGGTGGAGATGAGCCATGCAGCGCCCGCAAAGGCCACAATGAGCAGCAGACTGGCAAGCGACAGAAATCCCTTCAACCGCGACGGCATCGGCATGTAGCCCACGAAAAACGGGGGGGCTTTGCGCGCCATGGCTAGGCTGCTCCTTCCGGAACCGGAACAGGCTCCACCGGTGTACCCGGCGGATGCGGCTCCGTGCGCACGAAGACCTGATCGCCCTCTATGCGCAAATCATAGGTCGGGATGGTCTCTGTGAACGGCGCGGGCGACCGCCCTGTGCGCACATCGTACTGAAAGCCGTGCCACGGACATGTCACCAGACAGGCGATGATACGCCCCTCTCCCAGCGGTCCGTTTTGATGCGCACAGGCGTTTGAGATCGCCGACAGCGCCCCTTCGTGACGAAAGACCGCCACCCGCTCGCCGGAAGACAGCATCGCGATCTTGGCGCGCCCTTCCGCGATCTCGGACCAGTTGCAGACACTCTCCCACCGCTCCATTTTCGCGGCAACCGGATCGCCATTGCTGCGCTCCCAAAGTGCTGCGATCACGTGCAAAGAGACCACCGTTATCGCACCGCCGGTGACAAGCGCATTGAAGACCGGCATATGGCCATCCTGACCGGACCCGAGCAAGACATGGGCCACAACGGCGGCATATGCAGGATAGATCAGGTAATGCAGCGCCTTCCAGATCGGCGGCGTGAGGAACTTGAGCCAAAAATCATGGCTTGTTGCGGCCAGAATGCCCAAGCAGAGAAGCGCGAAAATTCCAAAGGACTCAAAGGGAAACCCGATGACGCGATCATAGGCCAGATTGGAGTTGAGCACCGCCTCATACTTATCCACCGGACCGCCGATAAAGTACCAGTTCAGGATCGTCAGCGCATGGGGCAGCGCGACCAATGCGGTCAACACCCCGAAGTGGCGGCGATTGTAGAGCAGCGGCAGAAAGCGCGTGTCTAACCGTGCCAGAGGGCCGATGATCAAAATGAAGGTCATCATCGTGAACGCGCAGGCCCCGAATGCACGTGCATTGTGAACGGCCGGGTTGATCGGGCGCGCATGCCCCAGCGCATCGGGCGCGAGATAAAGGTAGATGCTCAGGAACAAAACAACGCAGATGATCAAAACCGCATCGTAGAAATATTTGTTCTTGTTCCACTGAACGGGGATGTATTTGACACTCATTCGTTGGGCGCCGCCGTACTGAGCTTTTCAGGCGCGATATGGTCGGGCCATGTCTGTTTCAGCGCCATCGACAGTGAAATGGAAACGATCACCGCTATGGCCAGGAAGACCGCCGCATAGAGATGTGTATGGCGCGGCGGGACGTGGCGGCGCTGCCAGTTGTCGATGCCACGGGCCAGCACGTACCAACGCCACAGAACAAGCGGCCAAATGAGCACGATGCCCACGATCAGAAGCGGACGAAACGCCACCGCGCCGCTGGCGTCTTCGTCCACGCGGTGGATGCCAAATAGCAAAAAAAGGACGCCGACAGCGACGCCAGTCCAGCACCACATTTCCACGAGCGTTAGAATGCCCTGCGCTGTCAACGCGCTCCTCCCTTGATGCCTTTAAGGGTCCGGTTGCGTCTCCGCCTGCATCTGCTGTGCCATGCGTCGTGGCAGCACTTCAGGCCCCGGATCCTTAAGGTGTCTTACCAGTGGCATCATGGCAAAAATTGCCGATAAAACAACCACTGCGACACCATGCCAACCCAAGAGTTGATGGATCTGACCCAGCAGGAACGCGCCCACCAACCCACCGGTATAGTAGAACGTCAGGTAAAGCCCAATGGCCGCTGCGCGGTCGGTTGTGGCCGTACGCACCACAAGCCCGGAGGCGGCCGCTTGCATGAAAAACGTACCCGCCCCGATGATGGCCAAACCAGCAAGCACGGGCCACAACACCGGAATGAAGGTCAGGAAGAGACCGCAGATGACCACCAAGGCCGCGATCTTGAAGACCACCCTCGGGCCATGCCGGCTGACCGCACTCGCCGCCAGCGGCGTCGTGAAAAGGGCTGGCACAAAAACCAGGTACACCAGACCAAGCCTGGACGCGTCCACGCCGAGCCGCCCCGTGAGGTAGAAATTCACATAGGTGAAGACCCCAACGAAGACGAACAAAATGACAAAGCCCATCGCGAAGGCTGCTCGTAACGCCGCATGGCGCATATGCATTTTCCAGGCCTCAAAGGGGGAGCCTGCGCGTTTGGGCGGCTCGGTATCGCGCGGGCCAATCAAAGCAAGCGCGAGAAACGCCCCCAAAAGGTTGAGCGCCGCAAACACCCAAAATGATCCTGACAGCCCGACATTGTCGGCGGCATAAACCGCCAAGACACGCCCAAAGAGGTTAGAGGCCACATTACCAGTGATATAGGCCGCCATAGCGCCGCCCGCGGCGGTGACATCGCACTGCTCCGACAGATAGGTCAGGGTCAGGGTAAAGGCCGCCGCCATAAAGACGCCCTGCAGAATGCGCAAAACAAGGAACATGCCGACAGTGTCAACAACGCCCAGAAAAAACGTTGGCACCGATAAAAGTGCCAGACTGATCCAGATCCCTTGCTTGCGATCAATGCGGTCCGCATACCAAGCGACCGTCAAACCCGAGAGCGCCATGCCTAAGGTGGAGGCATTGACAGCAAAACCCATCACGCCCGGATCGGCCTCAAACGCCGTCACAAGCTGGGGCAGAAGCGCCTGCGAGCCAAACAGATCAATCAGCGTCAGAAAACTGATCACCGCCACAATGGTCGAGCGCCGCACCACGTCGCGCGGCCGCTCTCCCCTCAGCGCGCCTTTCACCAAATAGAGCATGCTCGCTCCTTTTTGCCCGGCTTACTTGGCCGCGCGCCGGGCTTTCTTACGGGGCGCTGCCTTGCGCACCGGTTTCGGCGTGTCCGCGACGCCTTCGCTATTGATCGCCGCTTCCGGCAGGTAGCCATGGCCTTCGAACATCGCGCGGATATTCGTTGAGGACCGCACGCCCAGATTGTCAAAATTCTCGTCCAGCCATTCACTGGCCGTCTCGCGTCCAATCTCGAAAAGGTGTTTCAAGAAGAGCCATTCCGCATTCATTTTTGAAGAGGCATCAAGATCAATCATCCGCTCACAGGCGCTGATGATGTGCATGTGCATGTACTTGTATTTCTTTGGATCAAGCTGACCGGCATCCAACAAACGCCGGACAAAATCAATCGCGCGCAACGCGTGAAGCAGCGAAGAGTTGAACGTGATCTCGTTCATTCGATTGTGGATCTCAGAGGCCGATGTCGGCGTGCCCTTGCGTTCCACCGGGTTGATCTGAACAATGATGATGTCATCGGACGGGGATTTACCAAAAAACGGGAAAAGCGGCGGGTTGCCCATGTAGCCGCCATCCCAATACGGTACGCCATCGATCTCAACTGCTTTGTAGACGTTCGGCAGACACGCAGACGCCATCACCGCATCAAGCGTGATCTCAGACTTTTCGAAAACGCGAATGCGGCCTGTCTCCACGTTGGTTGCAGACAAAAACACGCCCATCCCGGTCAGGCCTCGCACGCGTTTAAAGTCAACCGTTTCTTCAACAATCTGGCGCAGGGGATCAACGTCCATCGGGTTGAAATCATAAGGCGACGCCACCTGTTTGATGAAATTCATCATCATGTAGCCGGGTGACGTCTCAAGCGACCAATCCCCCGTCGCCTTGGCAAAAAGCGACCTTTGAACAGGGGAAAACCTTGCGGCATCCGACACCGCACGCCAGAACTTTGCCAAATGCGCCCGCGCGCCCTCTGCACCGTTCTCATGCATGCCATGGGCGGCCACCACTGCGTTCATCGCACCCGCTGATGTGCCCGAAATCCCCTCAACCCAAATGCGATCGTCCTCAAAAAGGCGGTCGAGCACGCCCCAGGTATAGGCCCCATGGGCGCCGCCGCCTTGCAATGCGATGTTGACGCCCTTGTGGTTTTTGGTGCGGCGTCCCGGCCCTCTTGTCGGCGCTTTGCTCATGCCGCCGTCCACCCACCGTCGACAGGCAAGGCCACACCTGTGATGTTCTCAGCCGCGTCCGAGCAGAGGAACAGGGCCACACCAGCCAGCTGTTCAACAGTGACGAATTTCTTGGTCCACTGCGCCGCCAGCAAGACGTCGCGCTTGACCTCTTCTTCGGTGTTCCCGCGCGTGCGCGCCGTGTCTGGGATCTGCTTTTCCACAAGGGGGGTCAGAACATAACCGGGGCAGATCGCGTTGCTGGTCACCCCGTCCTGTGCTGCTTCAAGCGCGACGGTCTTGGTGAACCCGACGATCCCATGCTTGGCTGTCACATAGGCAGTCTTGTAGGGCGACGCCACGAGGCCATGTGCGGACGCGATATTGATCACCCTGCCCCAACCGCGCTCTTTCATGCCGGGCAAGGCCGCGCGCACCGTGTGGAATGCGCTGCTCATGTTGATCGCGACGATAAGGTCCCAGCGATCTTTGGGGAAGCTCTCGACCGGCTCGACCGTCTGAATGCCCGCATTGTTGACGACGATGTCGACACCGCCAAACTTGGCTTCCGCGGCTTTGACAAACGCCTCGATGGCGTCCGGATCCGACATGTCCGCGCCGTCATAGACAACCGTGCCCGCCCCCAAGCCATCCAGTCGCGCCCGTTCCGCTTCAATCTCGGCAGGATCGCCAAACCCATTGATCACGACATTGGCGCCAGCCGCGGCAAACCCTTCGGCAAGCCCCAGCCCGATGCCCGATGTGGAGCCTGTCACGATCGCGGTTTTATCTTTCAGTGTCATTTTCATCTTTCCTTTGTCATCAGACTGGCCGAGGGCCAACCAAAACCTTTTTCAAGCGTCCTAGGGTTGAACGGCACGTGCTGCCGCAGCCTCGGCCATGATGCAGTCACACAGCGCGATCAAAACATGCGAAACATTCCCCAAAAACGATGCGGTCTATGCTGCATGGACTAAGCGGCAAACAATTTGATCGTCACAGAAATACACTGGGAACGAGCGGATCGCGGCTCCTTTCACAACAAGCGGTGGCTCATATTGTTAAACCGCGTTTCGATGTTGCTGCAAATCACATGCACCCAACAGTGCAAAGAATATGCAACATTGTGCGACCCAGCCTGAATTTCAGTCAAGATCGGCATTGGCAAGCCTAAACCCGCGCGGCAGTGCATGGCGCAACCGGCCTTGGATCGCCAACATCAAAAGGCGCCTCGCGTCAAATCTAGGACTTTGTGTTGCGGTCACCCGTGCGGCGCGCCCAATGAAGACGGTTCATGGCCTTCATCAAAATCGTGGTAGTGCACGATCGTGCGCTCATCATCTGCCAGGACGATCGCGATTTGGGGTTCTTCAGCCAGGACTGCAAGGTGCGCCACAGTATGAAAGTCCAAAGCGCATTGAAGCATCATGGATCTGTGGGACGAGAAAGGAATTCCGTTCCAGACACCCGACATCGGACGATGATAATGGCCAAAAAAGAGATGTTCGACGTGTCCATGCGCCCGAAGCAATTCGGCCAAAGCACGCGCATCCTCATCTTTCATGCCGATTGTATCCATGGCAGCCAGCCCGGTTGCAAACGGCGCGTGGTGCAAAAACAGCCAAACAGGCCCGTCGCTTGCGGCAAGCTGCTGTTCTAACCAGGCCTGACGGGTTGCGCAAAATGCGCCTGCATGGGTGCCCTCGTCTTTGGTGTCCAGCAGAATGGCCGTCCCACGCGACAGGGCTTTCGTTTGCTGGACAAAGCCATGCCCATCGTCGCGTAGAGAGGACAGCGCGGCGCAGGCCATGGCCCGATCATCATGGTTTCCGACTAAACTGACCGTTGGCACCTCAAGCTGTGACAAAAGTTCTTCGGCCAGATCATATGCGATCTCATCTGGGTCGTAGACGATATCACCCGTCACCACACAAAGCTCTGCGTCTGCATGCATTGTGTTGATCACGTCGATGGCCCTACGCGTACGCTGCACTGTGCCCTCCAACGCCTTGGACGTGCCTTCAGGCGCAATATGCAAATCAGTCAGATGGATCAGTTTCATGCTCTGGCTCCGGATGCAGAAGAAATTCGCGCGTTGGCGATTGCGAGGATATCGGAGGGCTCATAGGCCACATGTTCTGGACCTTGCGCCAATAAGCGGTCCAAAGGCTGCCAGCCCCAGGAAACCACGCAGCAGGCAATTCCGGCGTCATGCGCCGCCGCAACATCCGACACCGCATCTCCGACGAAGAAATCGCTGTCACGGGGTATCTCTCCGAGCAGGGATTTGATCTTTGTCGCCTTCTCCGCCGGGTTTTCGCCCCCGAGGACGTGCTGAAAACATGGCCTCAACCCGTTGGCCTTCAGAAACGCAGACAAAACATCGCTATGGCTGGCACTGACAACAGCCAGGCTGTGCGACCGGGCAAGCCCGGCAATCATCTCCGGTATGCCAGGGAACGGCTGCGATGGCACAGGATTGGTTTGCACGGCCGTTTTCACGCCCGCCGCAAAATCCGTTGCATTAAGGCCCAATCGTTCTGCCAACGCTTCAAACGTGAGCGGGTCCAAATAGGCAAATGTGTCCGGCCCGAACGCACCGAGATGTCCCTGCCCGCGCGCGGCGGTATCACAGGCCGCCAGACACACATCCAGCGAGTTCGCCAAAACACCGTCAAAGTCAAAAAGTACCATACTGCCCGCGCGCCTTCGAAAAATCTGTCTTCACGCTCTACCCGTTTCCAAACGCTTTTCGTGAAAATCGGTCCAGGTCAAGTCGCGCGGTGTTAGGAGCTTTCGCTCAGAGCGCTATGCGCAGCAGGATCAGACTGATCCACATGATGACCCCACCCATAAGGATCTGAAGCGCAGGCATGGCAAGTGCCATCGACCCAAATCCACCTGCCGAGGCGAAGGTTACGCTGCGGGCCGCAACGCTCGAGACAGCGACAAGGCAGGTCAGCCCTGCTGTGCCAAGGCCCATAACGATCACTGCGACGGCGCCTGCCATGAGAATATCCATCTGCCACGCAATGATGAGAAGGAACATCGCCCCTGTGCAGGGCCGGATCGCGATGCTCCCGATCAGCACCAGAGCATCGCGCAGCGACCCCAGTTTTGCGACCTCTTCCGGGGTGGGTGCATGCGCACAACAGCCGCAGGTGTGGTGACTGTGATCGTGGTCGTGGTCGTGAGCATGTGTCTCTGGGCCACGACTCGGCAGGTCGCGCACTCCGCGCCAAATGAGAATGGCCCCCACGAACGCTATCGCAAGATAGCTCACAGGCGTGAAAACATCTTCGGCAATGGCTGTCATTCGACTGACAGACAGCGCGAAAAGCGACAAACCACCATAGACCAGAAAGATGGCCCAAAGCGCCTGCAAAACGCTTGAGAAGAACGCGATGATCAAGAGCTTTGACACCCGAACAGACGTGCCAAGACCGACACCACCAATCAGGTACTTGCCATGCCCCGGCCCCAATGCGTGCACAAATCCGTAAGCCCCTGCCGCCGCCAGCAACGCAAAATAGGCGCCCGGATCACCGGCTCGCAGCGCATGTATGGCTCCGGCCATCTGGTTTTGAAATCCGCGTTGATGATCAACAGCCCAAGCCCCTACGCTGGACAGATCTACATTGAGGTATATCGCTGACGCCGCAACCGCAATGAAGAGCGAAGTCACAAAGATGCGCATCACAAGACGAGCCTCAGGTCTTGGTCTTCAGCATGCGTCGTAAACGAAAGCGCCTCAGACTTGTTACTGCGGATCGCCCGCATCGCGCCAAACGATATCCAAGCAATCTTCGAATGACCCCACAATACAAAGCGCGGAACCCGCAGGCATACAATCGTATGAGATCGCCGTGGTAAGCAAGGGCAAATTTTCGCGCAAAAAATCCATCATCTGGGGCGCCTTAGATGCGGCGCATGTCCGCTCCGCTGACTGCATACGCTTGGTGCGTCGGTCTCACGCATGTGGCGTGGCGCTTCACGATTGCGCGCACGGCCTAAAGGCTTGCGCAAAACCTTTCTCTGGGTGACAGGCCAATACGCCGCTTTGATCGCCCGCTGCGACGCCGAAGCAAGATCCGCACAGCCACGATGGACACGCGCACATCCGCGTGCTCCGCGGCTTCTCTGACCTCCTCTGGCCACTTAACGCTTTGTCCTCACACCGCCTGGTCGAGTGCAACTGGATTTTGCACCAGCAGCGAACGGCGGCTGTGCCGGGCCGCGTTGTAGCGATACGAGCCCTAGGCCAACGGCAGATTGGGGCCGCTCGCGATTTTGAAACCGTCTTTTGGGTCAAGCACTGCTATGCTGTGCCGGAGCCACTAGCATTGCCCATTTTGGCTGCAACGACTGATACTCTGTTGTGCATCAAAGGAACAAATGTGTGCCGCAATTCTCGATAGAGCGTCTTTGAATGTCTTTGCGCCTTGCGTCAGGTTTTCGGGTCAGCACCCTTCAATCGGATGAATAGGACGGACTTAATAGTCCCGCCTTGTCGTCCCAGCCGGAGCTCCTCATTCTTTGCCTTAGTCGATGGTTTCTGCGACCGCGAAGCGCCGGAAAGCATATTGCAGTGCGACCAACGTCAGAAGTCCAATCAACGTCAGGGTTAGCCAGCTGGCCAATCCAGGCAGGACGAATGTAGGCCCCAACATTTTGAATGTGACCAGTCCCACAGCACCCGATGCCCCCATAGCCGCGAAAACGAAAAACGTCTTCGCGATAAACTCGACGATTGAGCGACCCAGAAACTCGAAGTCTGCCCGCCCCATCGCAACAAGCTTCGTCGGAAAGAGAAGATGTACCGTGTTCTCGACGGCATAGATCACCAACGTCAACGGAAGCGCGAAAGCACCGAGGACCAGTGCAACGCGTGGTGTAACACTGTCCTCAAAAACAAGGGCGCTGGCGATAACTGTCAAAGCAATGAGATAAGCCAGAAGCACCTGAACCACGAGTTGGCCCGCGCAAATGCGCCACGGTGCGATGGGCAGTGTCTTGTAGATTTCCATCCGGCTCAGGTCACCGCGAAAGTCGCAGACCAGATTGCGAGGCAGGATGAATGCCAAGAAGACATAGATAATCATCATAGTATGTGGCTGCGTGACTGGTGCACCGATCGCCGAAGATATCGGCGCAATAGAGGCCGCGAGGCCCATAAAGACGATGATCAGTTTGAACGAATTCCGCAATGCGTTGAGGACCTGCCGCCAGGCTATGGGGCCCATACCGGCAAAAATTGGTGCCCGACGGATCGAGCGCACTTCGGTCCGCTCTGTCGCAAAGAGAGATCCACCTTGCTTGATGCGCTCCCACCGGTTGCTGAGGCGGGCATTTTCGGCCAGGGAGCGGTCGGTCGTGCGCTCATCAAGGATAATAGCCGCGCGCAACAGCGCCGCATTGATGAAGACCGCAACGAGAGCCCAAAGGGCAAGCTGTGACACGGATGCCGCCACGAAAAGCTCGGCGAACACGATATAGGGGATCAAGATAATGGTCCCGATCATCGAGTGGCGAAACTCCGACATAAGGTCGAAGATACCACGGTCGGGCGTGACCCAAGCGTGAACCATGGCTGCCGCCGCAGTTACCAAAAGCACTGCAATCGCTGGCCATTTTATCTTTGAGAGCCTGCTGCCATCGAGCGCATGCCCCGTCATACTGATGACGGCGCTGTTCAACTGAACGAATACAAGCGTGAGCAGCGAGGCGATAAAGACAGAGAGGGCCGATCCTGTTTGCGGCGGCGCAATCAGCGTGATGAACACGCTCGTCAAAGTGACGCCAGCGACATAGGCGCCGAACTTATAGATAATCAGATCCCGTCGGCGGAACGGCCCGGTAAAAAGAAAATTGATTTCATTGGGCGAGAAATGAAACGTAGGTCCGGTCGTCATCATGACTGTAAGCAGCGACAGACCGAGCATGCTGAGCGGCATAAACGTCATGATCTGATCGCTGAATGCTTGCCCGTCCAGAGCCGAGAACCCAAAAGCGCTCGCGCCCGAGGACCCGTTTGATGTGATCAGAAACCAAATGATCGCCCCGAAAGCCAGCGAGAACAGCAAGCCGCGCAGGCTTGCCAATTGGAGCAAGCGCTGCCGAAGACCGCCACGCAGTCGCAGAATAAGAAGTTGGCGAAGTGCAGGATCCATCCTTTAAGCCGCCGTCTTTTCTGTAGCCGTCTCTGGGGTCTGTTCCTGCCCTTGCGTGATGGAGAAATACACCTCTTCAAGGGCAGACGTGCTGTCGGTGTGGCCAACCTCACTCAGCAGATCTTCCATCGTGCCAAACCGGCGGCACTCGCCAAGGTTCAGCACCATGATATGCGTGCACAGGTTCTCAAAAAGGCTCAGAAGGTGCGAGCTGATGATGATGGCCGCGCCCGCCTGCGCGCGGTCGCGGATCGCTTGTTGAATGCCCCGGATACCTTGGGGATCGAGCCCCGTCAGAGGTTCATCGAACAGGATCA
>ERZ1740059.1322-NODE-1322-length-12513-cov-3.776850_pt1 | contig 12513 bp, 14 predicted proteins | sample MGYA00581744_ERZ1740059 | MGnify/ENA primary metagenome ERZ1740059 (study PRJEB43018, sample SAMN04849738) | marine metagenome | isolation source: floating plastic debris | place: Pacific Ocean | collected 2008-08-28 | study: EMG produced TPA metagenomics... | reverse complement strand
ATCTCGTGACGCCGATCCGCGAGGCGATCACGGCCGAGGAGCTATAGCCGGGCATGATGGGCTCCGCTGACGATCTGATGGTGGCCACTGTGGCGCAAGCGGGCGGTTCCACGTCGGGTGGCGGCGTGGGGACGACCATGTTTTGGACCGGCGCGCTGATCGCGGCGGTCGTCGTCGCGCGCATCGTGATCCTGATGGTGCGGCACCGGGTGAGCCAGTTCGCGCGCCGGTTCTTTGATGAGCGGGATTTTCTCGAGATCGAGCCCCCGATGCTCACGAAGCGCACCCCGGAAGGGGCGCGGGACTTCATCGTGCCGAGCCGGAACCAGCCGGGGAGCTGGTATGCGTTGCCGCAGAGCCCGCAGCTGTTCAAGCAGCTGCTGATGGTGGCGGGTGCCGAGCGGTATCTGCAGATCGCGCGGTGCTTCCGGGACGAGGACCCGCGGGCCGATCGGCAGGCGGAGTTCACGCAGATCGATTGCGAGATGAGCTTCGTCGATCAGGCGGACGTGATCGACATTATGGAGGGGATGGTCCGCCGGGTGTGGCACGACGTGCTGGGTGTCGAGGTGCCGGCGGTCGATCGGATGACCTACCACGAGGCGATGAACCGCTACGGCATCGATCGCCCGGACCGCCGGTTTGGGCTTGAGCTGGTGGATGTGTCGGCTATCGCTCGCAAGAGCGAGTTCAAGGTCTTCCACTCGGCGCTCGACAAGCGGAAGGGCTGCGTGAAGGTCATCCGCGTGCCGAGCGGAGCGGAGAAGCTGACCCGGAAGCTCACCGACGGCTACACGGAGTTCGTGAAGCAGTTCGGGGCCGGCGGCGTGCCCACGCTCAAGGTGAACGCGGAAGGCAGACCCGAGACCGGTATCGCCCGGTTCGTCGAGGGTGTGTGGGACGAGCTCTGCGAGGCCACCGGAGCGCAGCCCGGCGATCAGCTGCTGTTCGGCGCGGACGCCTGGGGGACCTGCCTCAAGGCGATGGGCGAGCTGCGGATCAAGATCGCGAAGGATCTCGACCTTGTCGATGAGTCAAAGTGGGACTTCTTGTGGGTCGTTGACTTCCCGATGTTCGAGTACGACGACGAGAGCAAGCGTTTCTACTCGCTGCACCACCCGTTCACGGCACCGAACCCGGATCAGGTCTCGGCGTTCCTCGCGGCCGAGGAGGGCGATATCGACACGATAGAGGGCGTGGTAAGCGCGGGGTACGACATCATCGTGAACGGCTCGGAGATCGGTGGCGGATCGATCCGTATCCATCGGCAGGATGTGCAGAGCAAGGTCTTTTCCCTGCTCGGCATGTCCGAGGAGGAGGCGAAGGACAAGTTCAGCTTCCTGCTCGATGCGTTGCGGTTCGGCGCGCCGCCGCACGGCGGGAGTGCGTGCGGCCTCGATCGTCTGGTGATGCACCTCACAGGCACGGACAACATACGTGACGTCATCGCGTTTCCGAAGACGCAGACAGGGGCCGACCTGCTGTCGGATGCGCCGAGCGGCGTGAGCGACGCGCAGCTGGCGGAGCTGAGCGTGCGGAATGTCAACGAGGACAGTTGATATCTCTATCAAGTGCTCCGGACTTGAGAATTCTTTCCCATTTTTGTTGCACGTCCGCGTTCTGTGCGCATGGTCTCACAACCTCACCTTCGTGGGGCATGAAGGAGACCGACATGCGGAAATGTGTGACTCTCGCGGGTGTTCTTGTCGCCGGTGCGGCGGGTGCCCAGGTCGACGTTGTTGGCGGCCAGACGAACGTGCTGCTCGACACGGCAACGCTTTCGGCTGCTGCCAGCCTCGATCTTTCGGGCGTCAGCGGGCCGGTGATCGCGCCCGGCAACCTCGGGGCCGACTCCGTGGCGTTCCCAATCAACGCCCGCGACGCGGCGAGCCTGCCCACGACGTTCAGCTACGACCCGTCCGACTTCCTCGGGACGTTCGGCGGCACAATCGAGCACGAGGGTTCAGTGCTGTTCAATAACGATACGGTCGAGGTTGGTAACTTCACGATCGGCTTCGACGCAGCGCGTGCCGGCACGCTCGGCGGCAACGCGAGCGGGTTTTTCGTCGAGAGCACGGTCGGCATCGCGGCCATCCTGTTCGATATCGCTGCGCCGAGCCAGCTCGACGCAACGGATACGTCGCTGACCATCGGTGCCGACCTCTTGGTCTCGCCCGAGTTCGGCTCGTTCCTGTTCGACAACAACCTGTCGACATCGAACCTGCAGGGCGCTGACGTTGGCGATGCACTTGTGCAGGCGATTCCTGCTCCGGGTGCGGCTGTCGCGTTCGCGGGCATGGGCCTGATGGCGACCCGTCGCCGCCGGTGATCGGGGACGGCTGAACCGCAACCACTGCGGCGTGGGATACTGAACTCGCCCCGGCTCGTCGTGAGCCGGGGCGTTTTGTGCGCCGAGTGCGGGCGAGGGCATTGCTCCTAGCATCGAGCATGGCGACGATGAAGTACTTTCAGGTCGATGCGTTCGCGGACGGTGTGTTCAGCGGCAACCCTGCGGGTGTGGTTCCGCTCGAGGCCTGGCCGCAGGACCTGCTTTTGCAGTCCATGGCTGGCGAGCACAATCTGTCGGAGACGGCGTTCTTCGCGCCGGATGCGACCGGGCGGGCCGACTTTGTGTTGCGATGGATGACGCCTGTGAGCGAGGTTGAGCTGTGCGGGCATGCCACGCTGTCGGCGGCTCATGTGCTGTGGCAGCATCTCGGGTGGTCGCGGGAGGCCGTCGTGTGCTCGTCGAAGAGCGGGCCTTTGGCTGTTCGCCGCGACGGTGATCTGTACGAGCTTGACTTTCCGGCGCTCCCGCTGGAGCCGATTGCTGATTCAGGACGGCTATCGGCGGCTCTCGGGATGGCACCAGCCGAGGTGTACTCAGGCATGCACTGGGCCTGTGTGTACGACTCGATCGAACAGATTGAGAATCTCAGGCCCGACCTCTCCGAGTTGAAAGATATCGAGGTCATTCGGGCGGTTGGGGTGACCGCGCCGGGGCGGTCGCATGACTTTGTGAGCCGGCTTTTTGCTCCGCGGCTTGGGATCGATGAGGACCCGGTGACGGGGTCGCTGCACAGTCTGATCGCGCCCTATTGGGCGAAGAGGCTCGGCCGAGCCTCGCTATCGGCTCGTCAGATCTCGCCGCGTGGGGGTAACCTGCGGTGTGTCGTTGAGGGTGACCGGGTCAGAATCGCCGGTCGGGCGGTGACGTACCTTGAAGGCACGATTCATGTAACTAGATGATTTAGCGTCTGCGATACTTTCGTGTGGTCCGGCCGGCGTGTATCGCTATGGCTCGATCCAAGTTCCGACCCAATCATCGCCGTCACGTGCGAATCTTGCACGGACGTGTCCCTCGTGGTGGAGGTTGAGGAAGTCGAGCTCTCGGAGCGTGCATCGCAGGACAGCAAAGTTGGGTCGGCCGGCTTCAGACTCGTCCTGGGTCGGCTCGCGGTCGATGAGTGCATCGGGCAGATTTGGGCTCGGGTGATCCGTCGCGCTTCCCGGTATCGCGGGGGCGAGATAGCACCTTCTGCTCCGTGTTGGGGAGCGGCTCCAGTGGTCGTCCGCGATTTCGTCTTGGGTGTGGACGGTCGCCTCGCCGGTCGCGCGGACCTGGATGCGGCGGCCCTTGTCGTAGAAGCACCACGCCGCGGTTGGGTGTGATCGAAGGTCGGCGAGCTTCGGTGCACGGGCATCGGTGTGGCAGACGACCACGCCGGCCTGACGATCGACCTTGCGGAGCACGACGGTGCGGGCGTTGGGTAAGCCTTTGCTGGAAGCCGTCGCGATGACGGGCTGATGAAAGCCGAGTTTGGCCTTGGCGGCTCCGATTTCCAGCTCCGTCCAGAGTGTCTCGAGGACATCGTCGAGGTTGTTCGGCCGGGGCCGTGGGTCGCTCATGGCTATGGATTCGATGGATTGGGCAGCCAGATGATCGAGCCAGAGTCTTCGTCTCTGACGCCGAGAGCGCAGTCGACGATGACCTTGGCGACGTCGTCCGGAGCGAGGCACGCGTCAGCGGGGATCATGGTCTCATCGAAGCGGCCGCGCAGCATTGGTGTCTCGACGGCCCCCGGTGCGCTCGCGAACGCTCGGATGCCGAACTCGGCTCCCTCGTTCGCGCAGGACTTCGTCATCAGGTTGAGGGCTGCCTTGCTCGCGGCATAGGCGAAGAATCCCGGGAACGGGTCCTGCGTGCCCATGGTTGAGACGTTCACGATCCGCCCTGAATGCTGCGATTTGAAGATGGGCCAGGCCTCGGCGATCAGGGCCGCCGGGCCGAGGGCGTTGACCCGAAACGTGTGGTCGAGCGTCTCGTCGGTAGTCTCGTCGATCGGGAGCAGCGGGGCGGCGCCGGCGTTGTTGACGATGACGTCGACTCGGCCTGTGTCATCGGCCACGTGGGAGATGATCGCGCGGGCCTGATCGGGGTTGCCGATGTTCGCGGTGATGGCCGTCGTGCCGGCGGAGGTTTCGATCGCGTCGGCAGCGGCGTGGAGCGTTGTCTCCGTGCGGCCCACGAGCACGACATGGTGACCCGCCTCGGCGAGACGCTTCGCGGTCGCGAGGCCGATGCCGGAGCTCGCGCCGGTCACGATAGAGACTGAGCTGGTGTTGGGGTCTGCGATCATCCGGGGACGGTAGACTGCGGCCATGACGGTTACCAGAGCGATCATTGGTGTCCTGTTCGCGGCGTTGGTTGTCCTGCCGCTTGCGTTCCGCCGGTCGGTGGAGGTTCCCGAAGAGGGCATGCGGCGGCTGATCGTGGTGACACCGCACGTTGCGCAGCTGCGTGAAGAGTTCGGCCGGGGCTTTGATCGGTGGCACCGGGAGAACTTTGGCGAGGGCGTTGAGGTTCGGTTCGTCGCGCCGGGCGGGACGAGCGAGATCATCAAGCAGCTCAAGGCGCAGTACCAGGCGGCGTGGAACGCCGGCCGGATTGATCGGGCGACGTTTGCGATGGAGCCGGGCACGATTCCGATCGACCTGATGTTCGGCGGCGGCTCGTACGACCACGGGCGACTGGTGTGGGACCTCAAAGTAACACGCGCCGGCGAGACCGTTACGCTGCCGATGTCTGTGCCAGCGGGGTTCGAGCAGAGCCAGCTCGACGAGTGGTTCGGCGAGAACGCGATCGGGTCGCAGCCGTTGTATCACGAAGACCAGCACTGGCTGGCAACGGCGGTCAGCAGCTTCGGCATCGTGTACAACCGCGAGGTCTACGCGGAGCTTGGCTTGCCGGCGCCGGCGTCGTTTCATGATCTGGCCAGGCCCGAGCTGATGAATGCTGTCGCGATGGCGGACCCGCGGCTGTCTGGGTCGATCACAACAACGCTCGACTACATCCTCAGTCACGAGGGCTGGGACAGTGGGTGGAGGCTGCTCCGCGAGATCTCCGCGAATTCGCGGTACTTCTCCGGGTCAAGCACGAAGCCGCCGATCGATGTGAGCGCCGGCGAGGCGGCTGCTGGATTGGCGATTGATTTTTATGGCCGCGGCCAGTCGCAGAGCGTGCTGCTCGAAGGCCAGGACCCGGACGACGGCCGGGTTGGGTATGTCGACCCGGATGGCAGCGTGTTTGTTGATCCCGATCCGGTGAGCGTGCTGCGGGGCGGCCCGGAGCCAGAGCTCGCGAGGCGGTTCATCGAGTATGTGCTGGCCGAGCAAGGGCAGTCGGTCTGGAACTTCGCACCCGACGGCGAGGCGGACGGCTGGGGTCCCGAGCGATACTCGCTCCGGCGTCTCCCGGCGCGGCGGGTGATGTACGAGCGGCACTTTGATCGCTTTGTCGATCGCGTGAACCCGTACGACCTTGCAGGCGACGAATCGCCGGCTGGATGGCGGAGTTCGATCGGGCCGATGATGGGGGCGTTCGGCATCGACACTGGAAGCGAGCTCAAGGCGGCGTGGGCATCGCTGAACCGTGCCCGCCGGGATGAGTCGTTTCCGCCGGAGGTTCTGGCCGCGATGGAAAGTGCGTTCTATGCGATGCCGACGCACAGCATGCCGGATGGGTCTTCGATCGCGTTCACGCCTGAAAACTATCGTCCGATCCGAAACTCGTGGCGGGACCCGGAGTGGGGGACACGGAGCCGGAGCGCTTACACCGTCTTCTTCCGAGATCAGTACGAGCGTGTTGTTCGGCTGGAGCGAGAGCGCCGGCTGCCGGCAACGGAGAGCTGAATGATGTCGCCCAACAGAGAGCACCCCGCTGCGCGATTCCCGACGGTGGCCGGCATCGTGGCGACCATCGGTCCGGCGAGCGAGTCGCCCGAGATGGTGGCAAGGCTGATCTCGCTGGGTGTGCGTGTCTTTCGGTTTAACTTCTCGCATGGATCGTTCGAGGAGCACGGCGCGAGGCTGAAGACTGTCCGGCGTGTCGCTGAAGAGATGGACATGCCGATCGCCGTGCTGGGCGATCTGCCCGGCCCGAAGATCCGCGTCGGCAAGGTGGCGAGCAGCGGCGTGATGCTCGAGGCTGGGCAGGATGTTGTGTTCAGCCGCGCTGTCGATGTGGCGACAGAGCGCACGGAAGACGGCCGACGTGTTGTTGTGTTTCCGACGACGTATCCGCAGCTGATCGATGAGGTTGAGGCCGGTCAGCGCGTACTTCTGAACGACGGCGCGGTGCGCATGTTGAGCGTCGAGGGTGGACCGGACGGCACCGCGGGCGAGCTGCGCTGCCGAGTGACCGTGGGCGGTCTGATCACCTCAGGCAAGGGCATCAACCTGCCCGAGACGGACGTGTCGGCTCCGGCTGTGGGCGAGCGCGACTGGGAGATCTGCCAGTGGGCGGTCGCGCACGGATTGGATTTCCTCGCGATGAGCTTTGTTCGCCGCGCAGAAGAAGTGCTGGATCTCAGGCAGCGGCTCGAGTCGATCTGTGCGGCCGATCGTTCGATTGCCGAGATGCACGGGTCACGGATCCCGCTCGTTTCCAAGATCGAGAAGCCGCAGGCCGTCCACGAGAGCGAGGCGATCGCCGACGCTTCGGATGCCGTGATGGTTGCGCGGGGAGACCTCGGTGTTGAGATGGATCTCGCCCAGACGCCCGTGAGCCAGAAGCGGATCATCGAGGCGTGCCATCATCATGGGACGCCGGTGATCGTTGCGACACAGATGCTCGAGACGATGATCGAGTCGGCCAGCCCGACACGTGCAGAGGCGTCGGACGTTGCAAACGCTGTCTTCGACGGCACGGACTGTGTCATGCTGTCAGGCGAGACGGCGGTCGGCAAGCATCCCGATCTTGTTGTCGAGACCATGACGCGGATCATCCGTGCTGCAGAGGAGCGCATCGCCGAACTCCCGACGCGTGCGACGCCGCCGCCGAGTTATTCGGCTTCGAAGTATCGCACAGCGGCGCTCGCGCACGGGGCGTGGCATATCGCGATGGACTTCGGCGCAGAGCTTGCGGGCTGCGGGAGCCAGCAGGGCGGCACGGCGAGGTTTTTGAGTCAGAACAACTTCCGCATCCCGATCGTGGCGTATTCGTCGGATCCCCGGTTTACGAGGCGGATGGCCGTACTCGGTGGTGTGAGTCCGTTCCTTCGAGACGCGCCGCTCTCGATCGACGCGTGGGTGAAGATGGTTGATGAGGACCTCATCGCAAAGGGCTGGGCAACTGACGGCACAAGGATCGTGCTCGTTGCGGGCGAGCCTTTGGGCGTTGCCAAGGCGACGTCGAGCGTGATCACGCACGTCGTGCAATCGCCGGGCCGAGGCGGCGTCTAGGTGCATCGGACCGCGGGGATCATCTCGATCGGTGACGAGCTTGCGATCGGGCAGACGCTCGATACGAACAGCCAGTGGCTTTCGGGTCGGCTCACCGAGCTTGGCGTTGGGGTTCGTCGGCATGTCACGGTCGCGGATGATCTAGACGCAATCGCTCTCGAGTTGGAACGGTGTGCGCGTGAATTTGATTTGGTCATCGTCAGCGGTGGGCTCGGGCCGACGGCCGATGATCTGACGCGGTTTGCGTTTGCTCGCGTACTTGGCGACGAGCTGGTCACGGACGATGCTTCGTTAGATCAGGTGCGGGCGTGGTTTACAGCCTCCGGACGTTCGATGCCTCGTGCGAACGCGGTGCAAGCCGAGCGGCCGGCGAGCGCGTCGATGATCGCAAATGCGCACGGCACGGCACCGGGGCTCTTTGCGCGGGTGCATGACTGCGATGTATGGTGTGTGCCCGGCCCGCCGAGCGAGCTGCGCCCGATATTCCAGGCCGCGATTGTCCCACGAATCCGGACCGAACGGGTGGTCGTGACGCGCGTGCTACGCACCGCCGGGCTGGGCGAGAGCACCATCGCCGAGCGGCTGAGCGCGATGATGGCGCGTGACCGCAACCCGCTCGTCGGAACGACGGCGTCTGACGGGGTTGTGTCATGCCGCGTGCGATACGAGGGTGACGACAGGAATGAAGGCCGACGCCTTGTGGATGCGGCGATCGATCAGGTCCGCGAAACCTTGGGGGCGTACGTCTTCGGCGAGGATGATCAGACGCAGGCGGGGGCGATCGTTGCTCTTCTCGCCGAGCGAAGGAAGACGGTTGCAACCGTTGAGAGTTGCACAGGCGGGCTGCTCGCCGGCGCGATCACCGCGGTGCCGGGCTCGAGCTCGGTGTTTGAGAAGGGGCTTGTCACATATTCGAACGAGCAGAAGACCGACTTGGTCGGTGTGCCGAGCTGGATCTTTCGGCAGCAGGGCGCGGTGAGCCAGGCGTGCGTCGAAGCGATGGCGAAGGAAGGGCTGGAGCTGGCGAAATCGGATTACTGCCTGTCGGTGAGTGGTGTTGCCGGTCCGGGCGGCGGCTCGGAAGACAAGCCGGTCGGCACGGTGTGGATCTGCCGTGCCGCGGCGGATGGCTCGCTGGATACGCGGAGGTTCTTGTTCAACGGCGGCCGAGATGCAGTTCGACAGCGCAGCGTGACGGCGGCTCTCGTGATGCTCTGGCTTCGGCTCGTGCGTGCGGAAGGTCTGCCGTTGTTGGCCCAGGTTGAGCCCTGACCGCCCGCTTATGCAAGCGGCTCGCTCTTTGATTCGAGCAGCTTCTCGATCCGTAGGCTCGCGTCGCGGATCTCGGCAATCTCGCTGGGTGATGTTTGCTGTGTTGGTGAAGCCACCGTCTTCGGCGATGATGGGCCATCGTGCACGGCATCCCGCTGGGCGAGGACACCCTGCCTGAACTCGGGTGCGTTCTCGATGCCAATGACCGACATCAGCGAGCCGACGCCCACGGTCTGGCCGGCGGTTTCGACCTTGAAGCCATGCACGCCGAAGTGCCGCATCACGGGGCCCTGGAACATCTGGAGGTCGGTGATCTTCTCGAGCGGAATGGTGGACTCGGTCTTGTTAAGGATGCCGCGCTTCAGCTCAAGCGTGCGGTCAGTGAGCACGCAGGAGAGGTTGTCGAGGTACTTCTGGATGAAGAATGCACCGAGCAGGAGAACGAAGGGGATGAGCGGGATGAAAATGATGGTGCCGACGCAAATGAGCGCGGAACGGACGAGGAAATATGCCTTGACCTTTGGGTTGAAGGCGGCGGTGCGGAGGATCGATGTGTCAGGCATTAGAAGCTCCTCACCCGTCTCTGGAAATCCTCAGTCGTGAGCTATTCGCCAGGAATATAGCTGATCGCCCCCTCCATCGGGCTGCTCGCGGTGGCGTAGAGCTTCTTATCGATTCGCCCGGCGAGGTAGCTCTGGCGGCCGGCGATCGTGGCGTGACGCATGGCGTGGGCCATCATGACCGGGTCGCTGGCGTGGGCGACGGCGGTGTTGAGCAGCACGCCGTCGGCGCCGAGTTCCATGGCCTGGCTGACGTCGCTGGCAGCTCCGACGCCGGCGTCGACGATGACGGGGTAGTCGGGGTCGCCCTGCTTGAGCAGTTCGAGGCAGAGCACGATGTTGTTGCGGTTGAGGATGCCCTGGCCCGAGCCGATGGGGCTGCCGGCGGGCATGACGGCGGTCGCGCCGGCGTCCTTGATCCGATGGGCGCTGATTGGGTCGTCGCTGGTGTAGCAGAGGACCTTGAAGCCGTCGGCGGCGAGTTCGCGGGTGGCCTCGAGTGTGCCGACGGGGTCGGGCAGGAGCGTTTTCTTGTCGCCCAGTACTTCGAGCTTGACCCATTCGGAGCCCGGGTTGTCGAGCTGTTCGAGCAGGTCGCGGCCGAGGCGTGCGACCCTCACGGCATCCTCGGACGAAAAGCAGCCGGCGGTGTTGGGCAGGATGGTATAGCGGTCGAGATCGAGATACTCGAGCAGGCTCTTGCCTTCTTCATTGAAAAGCCGTTCGCGGCGGACGGCGACGGTGATGATCTCGCTGCCGGAGGCGTCGAGGGCGTCACGCATGAGGTCCATGGTGGCATACTTGCCGGTGCCCACGAGCAGGCGGCTGTTGAAGGTGTGCCCGGCAAGCTGGAACGGCTGGGTCCCAGGTTCCGTCGTTGTTTCAGGAGTCATGGTCAGCCTCCTCCGACCAGTGTGACGAGTTCGATGGTGTCGCCCTTGGCGAGCGTAGTGTTCTCGTGATCGCGTCGAGGCACGAGGCCCTTGTTGACCTCGGCGGCCACCGCGGCCTGGCCCAGCCCCAGCTGCTCGATGAGCGATCGGAGTGAGAGCCCCTCGTCGACCGTCTTTGCTTCGCCGTTTACGGTGATCTGCATCCGCAGATCGTAGGAGCGAGTAGGCTGCTTGCATGTGGAAAGCTCTTGCGGCTGGGATCGTTGTGGCGGTGGTGGCGGGGCTGTTTGTCATCGTGCCCCGTTGGCAGGAGCGGCCCAGGCAGTACAGCCACGGCACACCTGAGGAACTGGTCGAGGCCTTCGCGACGATGGTTGAAGAGGGCGACGTTGACCGAATCCCGGAGCTGATCTGGGCCGAGGACGAGGCGATGCGGCAGACGCTCGCCCAGCTGGGGGCCTTGCTCGCCGAGATGCGGCTGCTTGGGCTTTCTGTGAACGACGCGTTCCCCGGCGAAGTGGACCGTCTGCGGCGGGAGGCGGAAGAGGCGGCTGCCCGAGGCGAAGCAACGAGTCTGTTGGGGCGGCTCGGGCAGTCTGCGATGCCGGGCCGAGGCAATCGAGGCCGCCGACCCGGGGGGCAGGGCGATTCGATCAACCTCGCGATCCGTGCACTGCTCGCAAGCCCGTACGAGACGCTGGACGAAGCGCGTGATCGGCTGACGGTGCTGGAAATCAACGAGGGACTCGGCGGGCTGATGTGGGACGGTCAGATGGTGCTCCCGCCGTTCGGCATGAGCGCGAAGCAGGATCTGCTTGACGGCGGATCCGGCGACTGGTACATCGTCCTGCCGCTGGATTTGCCGTTCGTCTCGCGATACCGCCCGAGGACCGAGCAGCAGTGGTTCATTGCGGGAGCGCTGATGCAGGCGTGGCGTAATGCGGCGGTGGATATCCGCGAAGGCATCGAGAGTGGTTCGATTGGGAGCTTGTCCGAGGCGACGAGTGAACTCGGTGCGACTGTCGGTGTGCCGACGGCCATGATCGCCGTTGCGTACTCGAAGCAGTTCGAAGATTCAGGCGGCTAGGGGATCCCACGTGAACGCCACTGCGCAGCCTCCTCTGTGCGGCCGATAGAGTCGAGCATATCGGCAAGGCGACGCGCCGCAAGGCGAGCGTCGTGCGCTTGCTCTTGACCAGGGGCAGCAGACAGAACGGCGTAAGCCTGTTCCAGCTGGGTGATGGCTTCGACGGTTCTGCCGGTGCTGTGCAGAGCTACGGCCCACTGCGAACGTGTCCTGCCAAGGTAGGGGTGCTCGGGTGGAAGCAGCTTTGTGAGTTCTTCAACCGTTCGCGCGAACAGAGGCTCTGCGTCGTTCGCCCGGCCGAGCTCTGTGTACATGACAGCGAGCTTTGGCCCGATCTCGAGTACCGTCGGCGAGGATTCGCCGAGTTCGTTTCGCACGTCTGCGTAGGCAGCTTCAAGAAGCTCGACCGCATCGCTGAGCCGATCCGTGTCCCGGTAGAGGGCGCTCAGGCTCTGGAGACAGGTCATCGTTCCCGGGTGTGTCGGTCCAAACACGCGGCGGCGCCGCTCGAGTGTGTCGATGAACACCGCTTCCGCCTCGTCATACCGGCCCATGCAGTGGTAGAGGAACGCGAGATTGAGCGCGGAGGGCACGCGGACCTTCCGAGACCCTCCAACGCGACCGCGAGGTTGGCTTCGGCCGTGCGGGTTGCGCTGTGATCGTTTCCGAAGAGTTCGCGACGTGCCGCGGCGACGCGGGCGTACGCCGCGGCGGCCGACTCGTAGTCGCGGGCGGCGAGTGCGATGCCGCCCCGCGTCATGTCGGCGTAGACCGTGATCCGATGGTCATCTGCGAGTACGCCGCGTCGACGAGCAGCAAAGTCATCGAGCAGCTGTTCGGCTTCGGCGTAGCGACCGAAGCCGTCGCGCTCGATCTCGGCCAGCATCACGAGGTTCTCGAGCGTCTCGGGGGCGTTGGCTCCGACCGTTCGTTCGCGCATCGCAAGTGATGACTGGAG
>ERZ1740059.1320-NODE-1320-length-12513-cov-6.374458_pt1 | contig 12513 bp, 11 predicted proteins | sample MGYA00581744_ERZ1740059 | MGnify/ENA primary metagenome ERZ1740059 (study PRJEB43018, sample SAMN04849738) | marine metagenome | isolation source: floating plastic debris | place: Pacific Ocean | collected 2008-08-28 | study: EMG produced TPA metagenomics... | reverse complement strand
AAGATTGTACTTTTCTATATAATATACGCTTTCACAATTAATAAAGAGATAAAAATCACATGGCACTATCTTGATTTATTTCATAGGATCATACCAGTGTTCACTGTGTAGCAGGAGTTATATGCACCATTCATCTCTATCCCGTCACATGAAGCAACACAAGAAAAGATGTAACTTATGTAAAAAACTTGTAAAGAATATAGAACATCACATATGTGATAATGTGGTGAGAATATTATACACTTCTTGTTTTTGATGTCTAAAAATAGTTTTATTTGCTCACAACAAACAAAATCATGACTAAGAATTCATGTACTGTTTATTGTTGGTACAAGATTCAATAGCTAGGTATACATTAATTAGCCTAATTTGTCTGAAATTTGACTGTTCCTTGAACATGAAAAGATAACTCACAAATTTAATGAGCAAGGAATCATTGTCTTTTTTAGCCTCAACATAAAAATATTCTTTCAACAGAAGAGATTAGACAAGCCAATCACTTTGTGGAAGAAACCTATGACGACTTCAAGCCCATATATGATGGACTGTTAAAAAAAGATACAAACAACCTTGTATACCAGAGATGGGCAGCAATCAGAGATTTTTCAACCAGGGGTAAAGTCTCTAGAGTATATAACATCAAGGTAATAAACAACAGCATTGCGGATACTCTACAACGAGAGAATGTCATGAACATGTTTAATGAGCAACAATACAAGTTCAAAATAAATGCCTCCCTGGGCTACATTTTATATAACAATGTTGAAAATCAACTCAAATATTGGCATGCTAGCCCTGGAGTTGACACGGTGTTTAAAAAGCCTGAGTTGATTAGTGATAAGATAGAATTTGAGAGTTTCATGGAGTCTTTTACTAACCAGGATATTATAGAACTGGTAACATCAAATCGAGAAAATACTAGTTGGACAATGCACTGTTTGACCAACATCACATTTTATATCACTCCTATTTTATATCACAGCATTGGGGGTCCGATCTCAATTCCTTTACACATCAAAAATCACAAGTCCATCATATCTAATGACAAAAATACATATGGTAAACCCTATAATGATAACTTGTGTTTGTTCAGATGCTTGGCCATCAACAGAAAACAAGATGAAAGCTTTACCAAGAGATATTTCAAAAAATATCTCCTTGCCAGAAGGCTTAACATAAAAAAATTTCAGGGTATTGATTTGTCTGACTTACCATTTTTTGAGAGATTGTTTCAAGTTTCAGTGTCAGTTTACACACTGGTCAATATTGGGCAGGTATACTCTGCTACACTTTTGTCTCGAAGTTCTGTAAGCTATAATGAAAAGATATATTTACATCTTGAAGGTAACCATTTTTGTCTCATTACAGATATAAAGAATTATACCAACTCCTATAAATGTATTTATTGTTCTAAACTCTTTACACATCGTTATGAGATGACACAGCATATGTTGGGTTGCTCAACTGAAACCAAATTTATATATCCATGGGGAGAGTATAAAGTGTCTGATACTATCTTTGATAGGTTAGCAAGTTTTGGTATTAATGTGCCTCAGCACATGCAATGTTATCCCTATTTTGCTGTCTATGACTGTGAAACATATCAAAAAACATCTGATCTCCCCCTTGATACACCTACCATGAGCTGGTGTGGAAAACATGTACTAGCCTCCATATCAATTTGCTCAAATATCCCTGGCTTTTCTGATCCTCTCACTTTTGTCAATGATAATGATAATGAAAGTGAATTGGTTGAAAAAATGCTCAGGTATCTTTTGGAGCTGTCAGAGGTCAGCAAAACTATTTTGATGTCAGAATATAAAACTGTGTTTGATGAAATTCTAATCAAAAAAGAGGAATGTTTACAAAGAGAAAAACTTGCCCTTGATGAAAGTGAAGCTTTAAACAAAGTTGAGAATAGCTTTAAATTCCTTGTAGATGCTCTGAATGAATACCTTTCTGATCTCATCGTGTTTGGATTTGCTTCCAAGGGATTTGACATTCCTGTAATGAGAGAGCACATGATCTCTTATTTTCATAACAACGGTACACCAATCAAGTCATGTATAAAAAGACAGGGCAAGTACATGATGCTTTCAACTAATGAGCTCAGATTCTTAGACATTTCAAATTACTTGGCAACTGCTACCACACTTTCTCAATATTTGAATGCAATGGAAATTGAGGTGGGGAAATTTTTTTGGCCTCATGAGATGTTTACAAGCATGGATATTTTAAAGCAAACAACTTTTCCAAAAAGATCAGACTTTCACAATTCACTTAAAAATACAGATATCAGTGAAAGGGACTACCAATATTGTAAGGAAGTTTGGAATGTGAGGGATATGAAAACTTTGAGAGATATGCTGGTGTATTACAATGAATGTGATGTTAAACCACTCTGTTTAGCTATTGAAAAACACTACGCGTTTTTTAAGGAACGAAATTTAGACTTCAAATCAGCACTTTCTCTGTCAGGAATGGCTACTAGATACCTATTTCAGCTAAAAGACCCTGAACATCATATCTATCTGTTTGGAAATAAGCACAGTGATCTCTACCATCTTATGAGAAGCCAGATAAGAGGAGGTTTGTCTATGGTCTATAACAGATACCAGGAACAAGGAAAAACCAGGGTCAGGCCTGAGGGAGAGACAACACAGATATGTGAGGGATGGGATGTCAGCAGTATGTATTTGAGTAATCTAACCATGCAAGCAATGCCTACAGGTAGATTTGTGAGGAGACGCTGTGAAAATGGTTTCAAGTTAGAAAAGAGTTGGCATGGCTGTAGTGAAAAATCCATCCAATATATCAAATGCTTAGAGAAAAAACTGGGTGTTACATTTCAGCATATGTTTAATGGGACAGAAAAATGTCTTGGGATAAAAAGGGTATACGTTGATGGGTATGCAAAATCAGAAAATACAGAACTAGTTGCTCAATTTTCAGGTTGTTATTTTCATAGTCACATGTGTAAATCCACCCCAGTGGGAAAACATAAAGACATAAAAGAAGATTTAAAAAATAAGCTGGAAACCTATGAAACCTTACAGTATCTTCAGAGGCTTGGCTACACTGTATACCACATGTGGGAGTGTGAGTTTGATAATTTAAAAAGGGATGCCAAAGAAATTAATGAGCTCTGTAAACACCTGAATGTTATCATTGATGATAGATACCATCTGTCTGAAAATCAAATTTTAAAAGAAATATCTGATGGTAGCATGTTTGGTTTTACACAAGTAGATTTACACACACCAGAACATCTCAAAAGTAAATTGAGTGAGTTTCAACCAATCGCAAAGCATGCTGAAATTTCTCGTGAAACATTACAAAACCCAATGAAAGAGTTTGCCAGCTCACATAATCTGCTCAAAAAGCCTCAAAAAGTGTTATTGAGTAGCTATCACGCTGAAAAGATTTTATTGACTACCCCTTTGTTGCAATTTTACATAGGTCTGGGATTGGTTGTTGACAAGATATATCAAGTCATTCAATATAAGCCTGCTCAGTGTTTTAAAAAATTTGGAGAGGAAGTGATGAATGCTAGAAGGGCGAGTGACATTGATCCTTCAAAAAAGATCATTGGCACAATGTTTAAGCAGCTTGGAAATGGAGCCTATGGAAACACCCTGCAAAGAAAAGAAAATCATACAGTGCTCAGCTATTTGGCAGGTGATTCACCCAAATTATCTCAGAGCATCAATAACCCTAAGTTTTGTTCTCTCAAAGAAATAGGTGGTGATACTATTGAGTTAGAACACTCAAAAGACACAATCCGCCTAAATATTCCAATAACTATAGGATTCTTTGTGTTAGACTATGGAAAACTCCTATTGCTCAAGTTTTATTATAATTTTTTGCTCAAATACCTGAAAGAAAACTCGTTCTGTCTCATAACCTCAGACACTGACTCTCTCTATCTTGGTCTCTCTCATCCAAGTCTCTACGCAGCTGTAATAAAAGAAAAGAGAAATGATTTCATAAGGGATCATGATCAATGGATGGCCAAGCAATACTGTGACAAACACAAGTCTAAGTTTTTCAATGCAGTCTTTGAGGGTAAAACTTATATGCCTCCTAAATGCTGTGTGAAATCCGCTGTATACTTTTCTAGACAGATAGGATTGTTTCATCTCGAAAATGTTTCCAATGGGGTAGTAGCGCTGAGCAGTAAATGCTATTACTGTTTTGGCAAAGACCCAAAGTTTAGTGCAAAGGGTGTGAATAGATCCCTTAACCGACTAACAGAAAGAGATTATCTGGATACGCTGTTCAATCAGACAATCATGGAGTGTAAACATAAAGGATTTACTATGAGGGGTAACAGAATGCTAACATATACCCAAAAAAAATCTGGGCTCAGCTATCTCTATACCAAGCGAGTTGTCAGAGATGACCACATTACATGTGACCCTACTGACTTGTAATCAAGCATATTTTTTAAAGTATATTATAGGCCTACCCATTTTATTGGTTTTGTAAATATTTTTTATATATTCATGATTATAATAAAATAATTTATTACCACTACTATTTGATATTTATCGTATTACTTTAAAGCACTGCCAATCATTGCAATTTTGCTCACAGACAAGACAAGTATGCCATGGCAGGAGTTTTATCTGACGGTAAAATTGAAAGTTATTATAACTGTCTTCAAGACTACTTGTTGTTTCGCTTACATCACAAGCTCTCAGACTTCCACTATGACTATCATGTTAATGGAGCAGTCATGAAGTTGTTTGACACTCATAGACAATGGCCACTATCAGTGCGCAGACAGCTGCACAAAATAGCTGAAGAATTATTTCTTGAGGGATATGACGCCTTCAGAGGATTTATACATCCACTATCTGTCAGAGGAACTCTCTCAGAAGGAAACCTACTGACAACATTTTATGTGTGTGTGCATGTGGCAAAATATTATGCGCTCAGAGGAGAGTATTTTGCAGTGCAGCAAATGATATTTGATGTCAAAAGTGAGATGGATAAGCTCGGTTGGCTGCAAAGCTAACGTAAACATTAACATAAAATCTATATCAGCAACTTTCTAAGCCCTGAGTCTGTATTATCCACAATGACTTTGTTAATGAAACATCCTTTTTCTGCTATCATTGCTGGACCTAGCCATTGTGGCAAAACATATTTTGTAAAGAGGCTTATCGACAATGTTGCACTTATTTATCCTATACCAAATAAAATTTTCTATTGTTACTCAGAATGGCAGCCACTATTTTCATCATTTAAAGGGGTGCAATTTATCAGAGATATAGATGAATTGCAAAGGTTATTAGACATGAGACAAAAAGGTTCCTCTGATATGTCAAGACTTCTTGTTATTTTTGATGACCTGATGCATGAATCTAGCAACTTTATTGAAAAATGTTTTACAAAATATTCACACCACAACAATATGAGTGTGATATTTATTACTCAAAACATTTTTCAAAAAAATATGAGAACCATGTCTCTTAACGCCTCATATATTTTCATTTTTAAAAACCCTCGTGATATAAAACAGATATCTTATCTATCACGCCAGATGTATCCTAGTAGCCAATCAGGTTTTTTAGAAGAAGCATATAAGGATGCTACTACACAACCTCATGGTTATTTGATGCTTGACCTCAAACAAAACACAGAGGATTTTTTGAGAGTGAGATCGAATATATTTCCACTGGAGACCACAGTTATTTACACGCCCAGAGACTATAGACATATACTCAAAGATATCCCAACCTATGATGAAGAACAGACTCAAAAAACATTCTAAAACCTTGCGTTTTTTAGCCAGCTGTGATAAAAAAGTTGCAAATAATATCATCAAGCACGGGGATACAGACCTTATTAATTGCATGTCAGATGTCTGCCACAACATTCTAAAGGGAAATGTGAGGTTGTCAACACCACAGAAACAGCTCCTACAAAAATACAAACAAAAAATAAGAAAGATCGCAGGTAAAAAAACCACAACAAAGGCTAAAAAGACCCTATTACAATCAGGAGGATTTTTGGGTGCGTTGTTAGCTCCTTTGATTGGTGGAGTTTTGGGACCATTATTGTTCCCAAATAAAAAATAAAATGCAAAACACAAATAAGTTTTATTTAGTAGATGCATCTCAAATTCAAATGACAAAACAGAGAGACTTTGAGTACCAATTTAGAAATCAGCCACCAACTTTAACTCAACAAAAAACCCTTGACAGAAAAATGCAGGATATTATCAATGATGAGACAATTTCAGAAGATGAGAAAGTTAACAGATATAATAATACTTTAGCATCATACTTAACTAACATTCAACAGCAAAGTCATAAGCCTCCAATGCCTCATAAGGAAACTATACAAAACATAGAAAAGTCTGATGACATTGATCCAATTTTACCCATAAGTGAGCGGTTCAAAAAGAAAGCAAAAAGTCTGTTGACCTATCTTAGTAACACTGGTGCTTTGACATTCAATAAAATAGGCGAGACACAAATCAATGGGAAGAGCATTCCAGGTAGCAATATATCAGACATGCTCAACCAAGCAGTAAACTCATATTCAAAAACACAAGCAGTTGGATGGGATGATTTCCAAGCCCTCCTCAATGAAAGTAACGCTCCAAAGTCTCTGCTAAAAAAGGATCTTCAACAAAATACAATCAGCGCTAATAATCAAAAAGATTTAGATTTTTTTGACACACCTGATGCAGCATTTCATACACCTCAAGCAGGAGCTCTAGATCAAGGAAACTCTCCTAACAAAACTCCTAATCATAATAAAAGGAGGCGACACTACAGACAACAACGCAAATATTGGGAAAACCATGACCAGTAAAAATTCTAAAGGAAAGAACAAAACCAACAAAACCATTAAAGCCTTAAAAAATATATATTTTAAGACCAACCACCCTGCAGGTTTTGGTGGGGAAACAAAACTCACCAAAGCAGTTAAAAAATCTATCAACAAACATAAAGTTTCTGAATGGCTCCAAAGCACGGACACTTATACACTACACAAACCTGCCAAAAAGAAATTTCCAAGAAGGTCATACATTGAGGGAGGAATCAACTCGCTTTGGCAGTTAGACCTGAGTGATCTTAGTAAACTGTCCCAATATAATGACAGCTACAAATGGCTTTTGGTTGCAATTGATGTTTTCTCTAAAAAGGCATATGTTAAGGCTATCAAAAACAAGAGTGGGTCAATAGTGGCAAAAGCGTTAGATGAACTTCTTAACAATACAAAGCCAAGGGTAGAGAAAGTTATGACTGATAAAGGAACAGAATTCTATAATCATCATGTTAAATCAGTATTAAAACAACATAATGTCCTTGGTCACTACAGCTCAAATAACCAAGAAATTAAAGCTTCAGTGGTTGAACGCTTTCAGAAAACCCTGAAGGCAAAAATCTACCGCTACTTTACCTACACAGGTGGCTACCGTTACATTGATCAATTAGACAAATTTGTGGAGGGTTACAATAACACTAAACACTCTGCTCATGGTAAATCACCAAATGCTATCAATTCCATGAATGAAGAGGAAATATGGCAAAAGCTCTATGTCAATGATGATACTATTGCTCACAAAGTCAAACCAAAATTTCTCAAGGGAGAGTATGTCAGAATCTCAAAATATGCTACAACCTTTGCAAAGGGATATCTTCCTAGATGGAGTGATGAAATATTTCAAATATCTCGTGTTCAAACCACTAATCCACCTGTATATAGCTTACAGGATGAGGCTGGAGATGAGCTAGAGGGTACATTTTATGGCCCAGAGTTGCAAAGGGTTATTAACACAAACAAAGCTTTCAAAATTGATGAAATAATAGGTCAGAGAAAGGTCAATGGTAAAATTCAGTATCTAGTGAGATGGAAAGGTTACCCACCCAGCTTCGATTCATATGTGGACAAAAACAAGATAATATCCAACTATAAAAACTGATACAACGCTGAGACAATTTCATTTACACCTTAAAAATGCGTCTGGTACTACCAAGTAATTCTAGCTTAAAGCATTTCCCAGATAACAGTCTATCGAGCTATACAGTTCAGCTACCTCAACCAATCGATTTTGGTAATGCTCAATGGGAAGTTGCTCTAGAAGAAATACAATTTTATAAATCATGGTATAATGTTCAAAACTGCGCAATTCAAATAAATGATGTGGAGCCTGGAACACAGTCTCTTATCCCTCTCAAGGATGGGCATTACTCAAATATAACAGACTTAGTAACAGAAATCAACGATCAAATAAAACTTAAGTGTTCACGAAAAATCCATAACACCTTAGAGTTTAAATATGATAAAGAAACAGCTAGGTGCATAGTTGAGCTCAAAGGTACTATGAAGGTATCAATAAATTTTTCTCCTGGACTAGACAAGATACTGGGATTTAAAGTTGGAAGTTTTGAGATGAAATCATCATCCCGCAGGTCAATAATCAAGATGGCAGAGGATCCACATAATCTTAACGCTATCTTTAATGTGATGGTATACACTGATATTGTTCAGTCAACAATTGTGGGGGATGTTGAAGCACCCCTACTTAGGTCAGTCGCTGTTCAAAATGAGCATTGGACTATACAAACAAGTAACTTTTTAAAACTCCAATATCTACCAGTGAGCCAAAAGCGTTTCAATACAATATCTATCTATTTATACACTGATTATGGAGAAAAAGTCCCATTTACTAGTGGTAGGACCGTGGTGACACTTAATTTCAGGCAGGTTAGACCACTTTCGTTTATTTAAAAATGAAGATAGTTCCATATGATTGTAATCATGCAGAACATGAATACAAATGTTACTACAGTCAACAGGGTGGTGGCTCAGTGCCAATATATGCAGGGGCTAAATATCAACAAGGATATGGAATAGGGTCAATATTTGGAAGTCTACTAAAGTCAGCCCTCCCAATCATCAAGCGGGGTGCTAAAAGCCTGGGGAAGACCGCTATCAAAACCGGCTTAAATGTCGTCAAAGATGGTCTTTCTGGCAAAAACATCAAACAATCACTAAAAACTAATCTCAAAAGAGCTGGAACTGAAATACTGACCAATAGCATAAACAATATACCTTCAATGAATTCAATGCCAAACAGACAAAATAAAAAGCGAAAACATCCATCAGGATCAATCAGTCTTAAAACTACCGCTAAAAATAAAAGACGAAAAAAATCAAGAAATTCTGATATTTTTTCATAACTTGCAATGACTTCATTTATTTTTGAACATTCTTGTTTGGCTGCAAAGCCTGAGCTAGATTTATTCAGCAACTTACCTACACAGGCATCAGTAGAGGATGGCTTTCACACTGAAATCCAACCAAATACATCACTGGATGACGGTCCAATAAAGTTCACAGTATCTGGAGACTCAAACTATTATCTTGACCTGGCATCATCCTATCTTTATCTAGAAGTAAAAATAACTAAGGCTGATGGGACTGCTGTAGATGCTGATACAGAAGTTGGCCCTGTAAATTTATTGGCTCATTCTCTATTCAAGCAAATTGATGTGTATCTAAATGATGTACTTATCAGCAACGCATCAAACCTATACCACTACAGAGCCTTACTAGAAACATTGCTCACATACAATGATGAGGCTAAAAAATCCCAGCTAACAATGGCTTTGTTTTACAAAGATACAGCAGGAAAAATGGATAATATTGCTGATGACAATGTGGGTCTAAAAACAAGGCGCTCATTAACTGATGCTAGTAAAACTGTGCCAATGATATGCAAACCTCATAGTGACATTTTCTTTCAAAAGCGATACATTCTCAATGGGGTAGACTTAAAGCTAAAGCTGGTAAAAAACTCAAACCCTTTTGTGTTGATGGCTGCAGCTAATGCTGACTACAAGTTAAAAGTTACTGCGGCCTCTTTTTTTGTGAGAAAAGTCAAGATAAACAACGGTATCCAGCTAAACCACATTGAAATGTTAGATAAAAAGCTTCAACCTGCAGTTTATCCTTTAAGGAGAGTGGAGATGAAAACCTGCAATATTGGCACAGGCTCCCTCTCATGGAGTGAAGAGAATCTTTTCCAAGGTGTGATGCCCAAAAAGATTGTGGTTGGGTTGGTCAAGGCTACAGCATTTGAAGGCGCCTATGCTGAAAACCCTTATAATTTTCAAAACTTTAACCTCAAGTTTTGCAGTTTGTTAGTGGATGGTAAAATGGTACCCCAAAAACCTCTAGACAGTGATTTCACCAATGATCTGACCCTCAGAAATTATCACACCCTGCTTGAGACTACAGGTGTATTGTTTAATCAGGGTGGTATCGGTATTGATAGATCAGAATATGAACAAGGTTATTCGTTAATAGCATTCAATTTAATACCTGACTTAGAAGAGTCTGGATGTTATCATCTCATAAAAAAGGGAAACATCCGCCTAGAGCTGAAGTTTTCTCAGGCACTTGCCAACCCTGTCAATGTTGTTATTTATGCCGAGTTTGATGGAGCTGTAAAAATAGATAAAAACAGAGCAGTGATTACAAATTTCTATGCAGGATGAATACTAAACAAATATATCAGATACTTAAGTCTGATAAAATTCTTCAACAAACAAACTTTTTAGGAGTCTTTCCAAGTGATAAGATTCCTGAACTAGCTAAAACAACATATCCCTGCTCAGCAGTGGTTAATACAATGCCTCATACACATTCTGGACTTCACTGGGTGGCATTCTTTAAGACAAAATATAATTATGGCATTTACTTTGACAGCTACGGGTTTCCGCCTTATAACTTGCCAGCAGTTGGCGATGTGCTAGACACTTGCAAAGATTGGTCATTTAATAGCCATCAGTTGCAAACACTCTTCTCAACCGTTTGTGGTCAATACACTATTTTTTTTCTCACCCATATATGTAGAGGTTTTTCACTAGATCATATTATACAGCTACTCAATGATAGTGGTGACACATATGCTAATGATGCATTCATTTTTAGCTACATAAACAACAAATACAGACAGCATAATGTCAATGAGCTGCACATTTCAGATCCTTCACTGCTGTATAACCAGACCTCAATAGCCCAACAGTTTTAGTTTTCTTCTCATTTTTTTTAATTATAGTTATTGATTGTTTGCTATAAATACTAATAGATGATTAATAAATAAAAATAGCCTATAGCAGTGTTTTCAACTCACTATAATTTAATATACTTAGTAATCGAAAATCATTTTCGCTTTGGCAATGATGAGAAGAGGTTGCCATCAATAATGTCTAAAACTGATATTGAATCTAACAGAGAGGAGAATTTACCCATAGACCGGCCCGATGGCATAGTCAACGAATTACAAGTCCTATCCTCTCAGATAAATAAAACCATCAAGAATACTAAAAATAACGCGGTACTAAGATTGTTGTGTGTTATCGGATTGATAGCAGCTACAGTGGCTGCTTCTATCAACATTGTCGGGAATGCGCACAGTTTTAAAACTGTCAATTGGAAATGTGTGAAAAATGACACATGGAAAGTAGAGGAGAACATGATCATCACAAACTATAGCAAGTGCACTTCCCAGTATGACATTGGTTATGGAATCAGACTATCTTTTTGTGAAAACGAACAATATGGAAGCATTGTAGATATAAGACACTTTTTAAATAATCATAGCACAGTAAGAGGAATAAACCTACCTCACAAAGCTGCTCTTAGAGTGGTAGCCGTCATAAATAAGCAGATTTGATCCATCCATCTGTGTACTTATCCTTGTAACTTATCATTTACTATACTCCAATAAATCTCAACTGTCACAACTCGCTAATGTTCAAAAAATGTTTGCTAACCTGAATAGTACACGTTGGCTTATGCAAATGCTGGTTCAGCATTCTTTTTCATTACATGACCTAAAACATTTGTGTATCTACAAAGATATACAAAAAGATAGACACTCAGTCATCCATCCTGCTGATTGTTAGACAAGATAACCCTCCTTTCCTAAATTAACCTTACTCACTGCATATATTTATCTAAAAACTACATAAAATTATTAATATGTGAACACTGCCAAAAAATGCTGCTGATAAAATCAGACGGTACAGATAATTGTCTATAAACAATTACTCACCTCAGACCAAATTTTCTTTCTCAAATAAATAACTCCCAATGACCAAGTAAACCACACTATCATAACAAAAAAAGAGTCAAATTAAAACCCCACAAGTAAATGAAAATAACCAACAGCTCAGTACTTGACATATATAAACAATGGTGTGCAAATGAGAGCGCTCTATTATCCCCACATTAAAATAACCTAAGAGATATCAAATGAGCCACTCAGCACGCTGTGTGCCAATTTGCCAATGTGCCAATGTGCCAATGAGTATGCTACATTTTGTGTAAGTGGACCAGCTACCTCCACTACTACTGTCAGCTTCTGTCAGTGTAATTAATTTTAAGTCTTGGCTTGCTCAGGCCATGGCATTCTATTGTGTGGGTTGTCTACCAAGTTTGTCCACTGCCTTGGCCCACTACATTCCCCATCACCATGCATTA
>ERZ1740059.1318-NODE-1318-length-12523-cov-5.515640_pt1 | contig 12523 bp, 15 predicted proteins | sample MGYA00581744_ERZ1740059 | MGnify/ENA primary metagenome ERZ1740059 (study PRJEB43018, sample SAMN04849738) | marine metagenome | isolation source: floating plastic debris | place: Pacific Ocean | collected 2008-08-28 | study: EMG produced TPA metagenomics... | reverse complement strand
AACCCGATCCCACCCAGATATTTACCGCGGCCGAGCACGCGATTGCGTCTTTGTCTCAGGCTGACCGCGATGCGCTTGGCCTCAAAGGGTTGGTTTGGATCGCGCCGGATCGCTACACGGCAGTGCCCACGCCCGCTCCGCCTGGGATTTCACTTTAGGCAATTCTTGCGAACGCAGCGGCATTTCGTTGATCTCGGTCGCGAATCCGCCACTTGGACATTGCAAAGCCCAGATTTTTCCGCCCTACTGCGCAGCGGTCGAGTGACTATGGCAGGGAATCTTAAGTGTCCAACCCCACACCGGTGATTGACATAAAAGGCTTGCACAAAGCCTATGGCGCGCTTGAGGTGATCAAGGGCGTGGATATTTCCGCCCATCGGGGCGATGTTATCTCTCTCATCGGATCCTCAGGTTCGGGCAAATCCACCATTCTGCGCTGTGCCAACCTTTTGGAAGACAGCCAGCAGGGTGAGATCTTGTTTAAGGGTGAGCCGGTGAAGTGGAAGGGCACCGGCCATGGCCGCCATCCTTCCGATGCCAAACAGGTGCTGCGGATCCGCACCAACCTGTCGATGGTGTTTCAACAGTTCAATCTGTGGGCGCATCTCACGGTTTTACAGAACGTGATGGAAGCGCCGGTGACGGTCTTGGGGCGCAACAAAGCAGAGGTGGAAGAAAAGGCGCGGCATTACCTCAACAAAGTGGGCATCGGCGACAAGGTCGACGTCTATCCCGCGCAGATGTCGGGCGGCCAACAGCAGCGTGCCGCGATCGCGCGTGGGCTTGCGATGGAGCCTGAGGCGCTTTTGTTTGATGAGCCGACCTCTGCGCTTGACCCCGAACTTGAACAAGAGGTGGTGCGCGTGATCAAAGATCTGGCTGGCGAAGGCCGGACGATGATGATCGTCACCCATGATATGAAGATGGCCCATGACGTGTCTGATCACGTCGTCTTCCTGCACGAGGGCCTCATCGAAGAAGAAGGCGCACCCGATACACTTTTCGGGGCGCCCAAATCAGAACGGCTGCGACAGTTCCTAAGCTCGACAATGGCCGTCTAAGACTCCAACAGAAGAAGACCAATAGGGAGAGAACCATGAAAAAAATTCTTCTATCCACAATGGCACTCGCGCTGTCTAGCACGTTCGCCATGGCAGATACCGTGCGTCTGGGCACGGAAGGGGCCTATGAGCCCTGGAACTTCATCAACGATGCCGGCGAAATCGACGGCTTTGAGCGCGAGGTGGGCGATGAGCTCTGCACCCGCGCCGAGCTGACCTGCGAATGGGTCACCAATGATTGGGACAGCATCATCCCCAACCTGGTGAGCGGCAACTACGATGTGATCATCGCGGGCATGTCCATCACCGACGAACGTGATGAAGTCATCGATTTCACCCAGAACTACACGCCGCCGGATCCGTCCGCATTCTTGGCAACCGATGCGGGGCTGGATGTGACCAGTGGCGTGATCGCAGCGCAATCCAGCACGATCCAGGCCGCCTTCATCGCCGAACAGGGATGGACTCTGGTCGAGTTCCCGACGCCCGAAGAAACCGTGGCCGCTGTCCGCGCTGGTGAGGCGGATGCTGTTCTCGCCGACGAAGCTTTTCTAAAGACCTTTGCCGAAGAAGACGGCCTTGTCATTCTCGAGCGTAAAGAGGCTCTCGGCGGTGGTGTGGGCCTCGGCGTGCGCGAAACTGACGGTGAGCTGAAAGGCAAGCTCGATGCCGCTATTCAATCCATGAAGGATGATGGCAGCCTCAACGAGCTCATCACCAAGTGGGAAGTGTCGTCGACCTTCTGATAGCGATTGATCAAAGAATACAGGGGGGGCTGCGCTATGCGGCCCCTTTCTCTACGCTATGGGATAACTTTTTGGCAGATGGCGATCCTGAAAGAAAAGCAGCTTGATCTTAGGATGAAATCAGAAATGGACTCCGTTCTTTAATCGAAAGTCTTGTCTTTTCCTGGCAATGGCTCGCGCCCTGAGGCCTGTGGATAACTCTGCTCAGCGCGTCTGCGTTTTGCGCGCTGGGCGGCGCTGCCAGATCCTGGCGTCGTAAATCACCTTCGCCGTCACCCCGACAACGATGATGCAAAGCACCACTTTGCTCAAAGTCTCCATCGTGCCTTCAATCGGCAACGCATGCGCCGCAGTACCGGAAACGGTGATGGCGGCCAATCCCGTGTGCACCTTGCGCCATGTCGTCACGCGCAGCTTCAAACCGCGGCGCAATCCGGCCAAAAGCGCAGCCGCGAAAATGGCCCACATCGCAATCACGCCCCAGAGCGAAAACGGGGTGGGAGAGCGGAAGGTGAGGGCGTCGATCACATCCGGAGGGCTGGTGATCCAAAGTCCACCGACATGAAGCAGGACAGACAGCACAAGCGCCGCTCCCATAAAGACATGAAGCCTGCGCGCCTTGGCCAGTGATAGGTCAGGTAACAGGCCCGCCGCGAGCAGCGGTTGGACCAGCATCAGGCCAAGCCCAACGATACCTGCAAAACCGGCCGTGATGTAGACGGGTTCACGCCACTCCAAAAGCGGGCTTTGCGCCGCAGCGATAAGCGGCACCGCGACGCACGCAATGACCGCCCCCCAGATGAGCAGGCTCCGGAGCTTCGGCAATGCGCGTTACACCGGTTCTAGAACGAAATGCACCGCCAGCGTTTTGTCCGACGCGCTGGGCATGATCGGGCGTAGAAACACGGTTTTGAAATCTCCGCTGTCATAGGCCAGATGCCCATGGGGCTGCCCAAAGGCCGGCACAATCTGAGGCATCTCAAGGCGGAACGCGCCGTACGCATCCGTCAGCGTCGCACCGTGGCTGTGCGGCTCGCGCTCATGACCTTCCGTCGTGTGCGCCCAGATCTGGATGCGTTGGCCTTCTAGTGGCGCCCCGTCGCCTGCGCGCCGGACAGTGCCCGTCATCCAAAAGCCGCCGCCGCCAATGCGATCAACGATCGGCGCGCCGGGCAGGTAATTGTTGGACCCGCCGCGCATGGTCGGCGTCGGCGCCACGCCTGCTGCCCGCGCGGGCACGGTCAGGCTCGTCACGGTTGCTGCGGCGCCAGTAGCCAAACCAGTGGCCAAAAGAGTGCGTCTTGTGATCAGGGATGTCATAGGGGCTCTCCTATCTCAGATGCTGGGGTCTTTATTCCATATATGCACTTGGCCGCGTTTTCCGACATGGCGGCAGCCAAAAAGGCGGTGTCTTGCCTGCCGCGCGCGCGTCATGACCGCCCATGCGGGGCATCAAAATCAATCACCGGGTTGATCGGCACAATGCGATGCGGGTCCACGCTGGCATGGCTCATATGGTAGTGCCGCACGATGTGGTCGAAATTGACCGTCTCTTTGACGCCGGGCCATTGATAAAGCTCGCGCAGATATCCCCACAGGTTGGGATAATCGATGACCCGCTTGCGATTGCATTTGAAATGCAGGTGATAGACCAGATCAAAGCGAATGAGCGTCGTGAAAAGCCGCCAATCAGCCTCGGTGATCCGATCGCCCATCAGGTATCGGCTCTCGCCCAGCCGCGCCTCCAGCCAATCCAGCGTGTCAAAAAGAGGATAAACAGAGGCATCATAGGCGGCTTGCGTGGCGGCATAGCCCGATTTGTAAACGCCGTTGTTCAGAGTGTCATAGATCCGCGCGTTCACCGGCTCAATCGCCTCGCGCAGGGCTTCGGGCCAGTAGTCATCGGTGTTGCCCGTGACCCCGTCAAACGCGCTGTTGAACATGCGAATGATCTCTGAGCTTTCATTGGAGACGACGCTCTCGCGCTCTTTGTCCCAAAGCACAGGCACTGTTACGCGGCCTGACACATCCGGGTCGCCTTTGACATAGATGTCCCGCAGAAACGGCAACCCATAGAGCGTGTCGCCCGTGGCCGCGTCATAGCTTGCGTCAAACGTCCATCCATCCTCGCCCATATCCGGATGCACTGCTGAAAAGCTAATGTGGTCTTCCAACCCTTTGAGCGCGCGAAAAATCAACGCCCGGTGCGCCCAGGGACAGGCGTATGAGACGTAAAGATGATATCGTCCGCTTTCGGCGGCAAACCCGTCCTCACCAGAGGGCCCCGCGCTGCCATCGGCGGTGATCCAGTTCCGGAATCCCGATGCGGCGCGTTTGAACGCACCGCCCGAGGATTTCGTGTCGTACCATCCGTCATGCCAAACCCCGTCGACCAACTGGCCCATCGCAGTGCTCCTTTTCGTAACTCCCAGCTCAGATAGCCTTCCAAAACCTGTCAAACCACAGCCAAGCCCGCGCACCTGCCGTGCAGGCGTGCACATGTCGGATTTGAGACCCGCGCGGGCGGTTTTCGGATTGGCAATCCCGCCCCATGGAGTCTATAGACGAGCACAGGACGCTGCCCGGGTCACGGGCCGGACAGGTGGCTGAATGCGGGCTGACCCAAATCGGGGGCTTTAATTCAGATCGTCAAAGCCTCCGAATGTGTGACCGTTTGAGAAACCTGAAGGGGGTTCAACATGCGATACTCAGTCTTCTTTTTACTGCTCGCGGCGCCGGCTTATGCGCATCCTGGCCATCTGGCCGAGGTGGCGGGCCACGGCCATTGGCTGGGCGCGGCCGCCATCGGTGCGGCCATCGCCATCGGCCTTGTGATCGGTCTCAAGGGCCGCAAAGCCCGCGAGGAAGAGGTGGCCGAGGACGAGAGCGAAGAGCCAGCCGAGGCCTGACGTTTCCCATGCGTCCCTACGAAAAGAACCCACAAGCGATCTATGCGGAGAGCTTTGCCACCGTGCGGCGAGAGGCGCGCCTTGATCGGTTCGGGCAGGGGCTTGAAGCGCTCGCGATCCGTGTGATCCACGCCTGCGGCATGGTCGAGGTGGCCGATCGTCTGGATTTTTCGCCCGCTGCGTTCGAGGCGGGGCAGGCGGCCCTGCAAAGAGGCGCGCCGGTCTTTTGTGATTGTGAGATGGTGGGCGCCGGGATCATCCGCCGCTACCTGCCAGCCGGAAACGACGTGATCGTCACCCTCAATGATCCAAGCGTGCCGGATCTCGCCTCCGAGATCGGCAATACCCGCTCAGCTGCGGCGGTCGAGCTCTGGCAAGAGCGCCTCGAAGGCGCTGTCGTGGCCATCGGCAATGCACCGACCGCGCTCTTTCACCTCCTCCCTCTGCTGGACCAAGGCGCGCCCAAACCGGCCGTTGTTCTTGGCTTCCCCGTTGGATTTGTCGGCGCGGCAGAGGCCAAGGCTGAATTGGCCGCTCGCCCCAGAGGCTGCGATTTCGTAGCCCTGCGCGGGCGCCGTGGCGGATCAGCCATGGCCTCAGCGGCGGTCAATGCGCTCGCCGCAGGCGTGCCCGAAGGCGGAGTACACTGATCATGTCAAAGGCGTGGTTGCATATCGTGGGCATCGGCGAAGACGGCCTCAACGGCCTTCTGCCCGCCACCCGCGCGGTGGGCGAGGCCGCTGAGGTGAGCGTCGGCGGCGATCGCCACCACAAGCTCGCGGTCAACTCCTCCGCCGAGCGCATTTTCTGGCCCTCGCCCTTCAATGCGATCATTGATCTGCTGCGTTCGCTGAAAGGGCGTCGCGTGGTGGTGCTTGCCACCGGAGATCCGCTCTGGTTCTCCGTCGGCGCGCGTATCGGGCGTGAGATTGATCCGGCTGAGATCGTCTACCATCCGCAACTCTCTGCCTTTCAACTGGCCGCCGCCCGCATGGGGTGGAGCCTCGCCGATCTCGAAACGCTGACCGTTCATGGCCGCCCTGTAGAGCAGATGATCGCCTTCATCCAACCTCTGGCACGGCTTTTGATCCTGACCACGGGCTCTGACACGCCAGACCAGATTGCCAAATTCCTCACAGATCGTGGCTTTGGCCGCTCTCCCATGACGGTGCTGTCCGAAATGGGTGGACCGAACGAGGCTCGTTTCGATGGCGTCGCTGAAAACTGGGATCACGAGGTGCCGCCCTTCAACACGCTGGCCGTCGATTGCGTCGCGGATCCTCAAGCCGCGCTTTTGCCCCGCGTGCCCGGGCTCGCCGATCATCTCTTCAGCCACGACGGCACGATGACCAAGCAAGAGGTGCGCGCGGTGACGCTGGCCAAGCTCATGCCGATGCGCGGCGCGCTTTTGTGGGATATCGGCACAGGCTGTGGCTCTGTCGCGGTCGAATGGATGCGCGGCGCACGCTATGCCCGCGCGATTGGCATTGAACCCCGTGCGGATCGTCGTGCTATGGCAGCTGAGAATGCGCTCGCTCTAGGTGTGCCACGTCTCGAACTCATCGACGGTGTGGTTCCCGAGGCGTTGGAGGGGTTAGAAGCTCCCGACGCTGTGTTCATCGGTGGCGGTCTCAGCCCTGAGGTTTTTGACGCGGCTTGGGCGGCTTTGCGTCCACTGGGCCGTCTGGTGTGCAACGCCGTCACCCTGGAAAGCGAGGCCATCCTGCTCGATCTGCACAAGGCGCATGGCGGCGATCTGGTGAAGCTGAGCGTCGCACGCGCTGACCCGGTCGGCGATCTCACCGGATGGCGTCCCATGATGCCCGTCACACAGTGGAGCTTGATCAAAAGATGAGCGGCACGCTTTTTGGCATCGGTCTCGGCCCCGGTGATCCGGACCTCATGACATTGAAGGCCCATCGCCTGATTTCGGGCGCGCGCGTGATCGCCTATCCCACACTCGCCGGTGCCGACAGCTTTGCGCGGTCCATCGCCGCGCAGGTAATCCCCCGGGATGCGCGCGAGATCATCATGGATGTGCCTATGACGGTGGAGCGGGCCCCGGCTCAAGCCGCCTATGACACAGGCGCGGCCCAGATCGCGGACGCCTTGCAAGCGGGCGAGGATGTGAGCTGCCTCTGCGAAGGTGATCCGTTCTTTTACGGCTCTTTTATGTACATTTTCGCGCGTCTCAGCGACCGTTTTGAGGTCGAGGTCGTGCCCGGTGTCACCTCCGTCACCGCCTGCGCGGCCAAGGCGCACCTGCCACTCGCGGCTCGCAACGAACGCCTGACGGTGCTGCCCGGGCCCTTGCCCGAAGACGAGCTTCGCGCGCGCATCGATGGTGCGGAAAGCGTGGCGATCATGAAGGTGGGGCGCCATCTGGCCAAAATCCGCGCTGTGATCGAAGATCTGGGATACACCGAGGATGCGGTTTACATTGAGCGCGCGAGCCTGCCTGACGAAAAGGTCTGCCCGCTTGCCCAAGCACCTGAAAAGGCGCCGTATTTTTCAATGATCTTGCTGACAAAAGGGGCGGATCCATGGCTGTAACCCCGGTCGTTCTGGCACTCAGCCGGTCTGGCGAAGACACCGCCCATCGCGTCGCGGCCGATCTTGGCGCGCCCGTGCATGGCCGCGAAGGTCGGGTAGAAAAGGCGGATGCGTTCTTTGCCAACGCCCTCGATCACGTTCGCGATCTCTTTCTCTCCGGCACGCCCCTGATCGGCGTCTGCGCGAGTGGCATTTTGATCCGCGCTGTGGCACCGGTTCTGTCCGACAAACGCATCGAGCCGCCCGTGGTGTCGATCAGCGATGACGGTGCTGTCGTCGTGCCTTTGCTAGGCGGTCACCGCGGCGCAAACCGTCTGGCCAGCGACATCGCGGAACATCTCGGAAGCGTTGCCGCCGTCACCACCGCGGGCGATGTGGCCATGGGCGTGGCCCTCGACACGCCCCCGCCGGGCTACCGTCTCGCCAATCCCGAACATGCAAAACCCGCCATGGCGGCCCTGCTTTCTGGCGCCGGCGTCTCTCTCAAAGGCGAGCACCTCTTCGATCTCGAGGACACAGGCGGCCGGGTTGAGATCATCGTCAGCGAGGCGCGCTCCGAAGGGAGCGACGAGCGGCTCGTCTACCACCCGCAGCGCCTCGCCCTCGGCGTCGGCTGCGCCCGTAACGCGGACCCAGAAGAACTCTGGTCCCTCGTCACGACCACGCTCGAAGACGCGGGCCTCGCCGAAGGCACCATCGCCTGCGTCGCGACCATCGATCTCAAAGCCGACGAGCCTGCCATGAACATCCTGGCCCAGCGTCTCGGCGTCCCCCTGCGCCTTTTCAGTGCCGCAGAGCTGGACGCTCAAACCCCGCGACTGGCCAACCCTTCAGAGGTGGTTTTCGCCGAAGTTGGATGCCACGGCGTCGCAGAAGCCGCCGCCTTGGCCATCGGCGGCGAGCTTTTGGTCGAGAAACGCAAAACCGCCAACACCACGTGCGCGCTGACCCGGTCTGGGACACCCTTCACGGATCTCCCGGGCCGTCCCCGTGGCAGGCTTTCGGTCGTGGGCATCGGCCCCGGCCAGGCCTCCTGGCGCACCCCCGAAGTAAGCCGCCTCGTCGCAGACGCCGAAGAGCTCGTGGGCTACAGTCTCTATATCGATCTGCTCGGGCCCCTCGCGGCTGGCAAGAAACGCTCCGATTTCCCGCTGGGCGGCGAAGAAGCCCGCTGTCGCTATGCGCTGGAACAGGCCGGACAGGGCAAGAATGTCGCTCTCATTTGTTCCGGGGATGCCGGTATTTACGCCATGGGCGCGCTGGTTTTCGAGCTGCTCCATCGCTCCGAGGCTGAAGAAGGCGTGAGCGACGCTGCCCGCCGCGCTGAGGTGATTTGCAGCCCCGGTGTCTCCGCGCTGCAAGCCGCCGCAGCGCGCGCCGGTGCGCCCTTGGGTCACGATTTCTGCACCATTTCGCTCAGCGATCTTCTCACCCCGCGTGACGACATCCTCCGCCGCCTGCATGCGGCCGCCGAGGGCGATTTCGTGATCGCCTTCTACAACCCCGTCTCCAAAACCCGCCGCACCCTTCTGGCTGAGGCGCGCGATATCCTCTTGCAGCATCGTCCGGCCGACACGCCGGTGATGCTCGCCACCTCCCTTGGTCGCCCCGAAGAGCATCTGCGCTATCGTCGTCTCGACGCGCTTGAGGTGGATGAGGTCGACATGCTGACCGTGGTGCTCGTGGGTTCCTCCAATTCCAAACTGGCCATGTTGGGCGAGGGGCCCCGCATGTTCACCCCGCGCGGCTATGCCCGCAAAATCGACGGGGATCTGGCTGAGCAAACGGATCCGAACATATCCAAAAAACGAAAGCATGAAGGAGGCGCAGCATGACGGTGTACTTCATTGGCGCAGGCCCCGGTGATCCCGAACTCCTGACCAAAAAGGCCGCACGCATCATCGGCGAATGTCCGGTCTGTCTCTACGCGGGGTCGCTCGTGCCGCAAGAAGTCGTCGGCTGCGCCCCGGACGGCGCGCGCGTATTGGACACCGCCCCGATGACCCTTGATGAAACGCATGCCGAGATCTTCGCCGCCCATCAGCGCGGCGAGCATGTGGCGCGGGTTCATTCCGGCGATCCATCGCTTTACGGCGCCATCGCCGAACAGATCCGGCGGCTGCGCGAAGACGGGATCGACTACCAGATCATCCCGGGCGTGCCCGCCTATGCCGCCGCCGCCGCGGCCCTTGGTCAAGAACTCACGATCCCCGAGATCGGCCAATCCATCGTGCTCACCCGCGTGTCAATGAAATCCACCTCCATGCCGCCCGGCGAGACATTGGAGAACTTTGCCCGCACGGGCGCCACGCTGGCCATTCATCTGGGCATCCGCAATCTGCGCGCCATCGAACGCGAACTCACGCCCTTTTACGGGTCAGACTGCCCGGTCGTCGTGGGTTACCGCGTGGGCTGGCCCGATCAGATGTTCATCCGCGGCACGCTCTCGGACATTCGCGAAAAGGTGCGCGCGGAAAAGCTCACACGCACCGCACTGATTCTCGTGGGTCCCGTCCTCGGACAGATCCAGGACTTCAAAGACAGTGCCCTTTATGACCCAAAAATGGAGCATGTGCTGCGCCCCAAGGCCTCTGCGGGCTGATTCATCGCATTTTTATAAAAGTTTAGCGTGACCTCGCGCGTATTTGCCTTAACTTCCAGTGAAATACGAGTGCTGGGGAGCTCTTATGACCACGTTTCTGCCACCTGATATCCAAGCCGGACTAGACGCCGCCCGAAAGAAAGCTCTGCGGAATAACCACCGCCTTCGCATCCAGGACGGCGAGAACGAATATCGCGTTCTACACGCCTGGGAGAACGGCTTTTCGATTGATCGCGATGTTGCGCAGACCCTTCGCGGACGTGTTGACCTCTATGACGGCGCGCGACATCTGTCTCAATGCCTGATCATTGCCTCTGAGCAAGACGGCGATGTCATGCGGTTTGAGTTCAAGAGATTGACCGACGCCGCCGTGGAACAGCCGCTTGACTTTGTGCGCGCTGAGGATGCACCGGTTGCATTGATCGGAAACGGGTAAAACCAGTTCAGGCCGATCGCTAAAGGAGATCGGCTATGGCAAGCATCCCAGTAAAATCCTACGCGGTCTCTCTCTTCGTGCTCAAAGAGATCGACACGCGAGTAGACGTACTTCTTATGAAACGCGAGCAATCGCTGGTGGGTGCATGGTGCCAAGTCGCCGGCAGCTTGGAGCCCAATGAAACCGCTTGGCAAGCCGCGCTCAGAGAGATGCAGGAAGAAACCGGTCTTTGCCCGCTCGCACTTTACTAAGCTGACACTTATGAACAATTCTATGAACCTGACCGCGAAACCATCGCGATCTTTCCTGTCTTCGTGGCCTACGTCGCAACCGATGCCCGCGTCGTCCTCAACGAAGAGCACAGCGCCTTTCAATGGTTGAGCTTTGACGAGGCTCGCAAGCTCGTGTCATTCGGCGGTCAAAGGCGGGTTTTGAGCTGGATCGAAGATGAGTTTGTCACCCGCACGCCAAGCCCGCACCTGCGTATCAACGTGCCCGCTTAAACCGGCACAATGCCACGGAGCTCACTGCAAATCGGCAAAGGCCTTTTGCATCCGCTCCACGGCCTCTTCCACCCGGCAGCGAGACGTGCCGACGTTGAAACGCAAGAAGCTCTCGCCCCCGGTGCCAAACTCATGCCCGATCGAGGGAGCAATGCGCGCGTCCTCTTTCACGCGTTTGATCACCTCGCCCATGTCCATGCCGGTATTGGCGAAGTCGATCCAAGTCAGGTAGGTCGATTGCATGGGCATCGGGTTCAGCCCCGGGATCTGTGTCATCCCGTCCAGAAAGACGCGGGCATTTTCCTCCAGATAGACCACCAGCTCGTCGACCCAGTCCGCCCCTTCCGGCGAATAGGCCGCCTTTGTCAGCGCGACCCCCAGCAAATTCATCTGCGTCTGATGCGCCAGCAGGTGGAGGCGATAGGCCGCGCGCTTGTCTGCATTGAGGATCGTCACCGTGCCAAGCCGCGCGCCCGCCGTGTTGAACGTCTTGGACGCGGCCGTTAGGACAAATGTGCGATCCGCCGCCTCTGGAGCCGCAACAAGAAATGGCGTGAAGCTATTGCCAGGATAGATCAGATCGTGGTGGATCTCATCTGACATCATCATCAGATCATGCTTGTCGCAAAACGCCGCCAGCTGGCGCAGCTCTTCAGGTGTCCAGATGCGGCCTGCCGGATTATGTGGGGATGATATCAAAACTGCCTTCTCGCGGCCGGTCAGCCCCGCCTCTAACGCGTCAAAATCCATGTAATAGACGCCGTCGCGGATCACCAACGGGCTTTCATGCACAACGCGCTTGGCCAGATTAATCTTGTTGGTGAACTCGTGATAGACGGGCGTGAAGATGATGATCTCATCGCCTTCATTGGTGAACGTTTCCAGCAGGGCTGCTATCGCATGGCCAAGGCCCAGCGTGCTGACCATCCACTCCGGATCGGCGGTCCAGCCATGACGGGTCTGCATCCACCAGGCGACTTGATCCCGCATCGCCGCATCCCCGGCGAAATAGCCGTAATTGGCCTGATCAATCAGCCCGCGCACCGCATCCTGCAGAAACTCCGGAGCGCGAAAATCCATATCAGCGACCCACATGGAGATCGCATCATCAGCTGTCACACCGGTGAAGCGCTCAAGCCCGTCCCACTTGGTACAATTGGTTCCTCGACGATCAATGCGTTCATCAAACATGCTCTTCCCCGTTTTCTGCTCGAGGGATACCTAATCGAAAGTGCGCCGTCCGCAAGAGGCGTTGCACGTGCGCGCCGACTGGCCTAAATCGTAAACATGATACGGCCCATTCTTATTCATCCTGATCCGCGCCTGAAAAAGCCCAGCGAAGACGTCGCCGACATCTCTGATGAGCTGCGTGCGCTCGCCGACGATATGCTTGAGACGATGTATGACGCGCCGGGCATCGGCCTTGCTGCACCCCAGATCGGGGTGCTCAGCCGATTGATCGTTTTGGACTGCGCCAAGGATGAGCAAAAGGACCCCAGACCCCTGGTGATGTTCAACCCGCGCGTCATCGCCAGTTCGGATGAAACCAATGTCTATGAGGAAGGGTGCCTCTCGATCCCAGAGCATTTCGCGGATGTCACGCGGCCCAAGGTGGTGGATGTCGCTTGGATCGATCGCGATGGCAACCCGCAAGCCGAGACCTTCGATGGGCTTTGGGCCACATGCGTGAAGCATGAGATCGACCACCTCGAT
>ERZ1740059.1317-NODE-1317-length-12528-cov-8.912772_pt1 | contig 12528 bp, 8 predicted proteins | sample MGYA00581744_ERZ1740059 | MGnify/ENA primary metagenome ERZ1740059 (study PRJEB43018, sample SAMN04849738) | marine metagenome | isolation source: floating plastic debris | place: Pacific Ocean | collected 2008-08-28 | study: EMG produced TPA metagenomics... | reverse complement strand
CAGAGACGTCGCCACGAACGATGACGGTAACGCGACCACTACCGATCTTTTCGTAACCAACTAGGGTCACGCGGGCTGCTTTGACCATGGCGTCAGCCGCTTCAACTACCGCTGGGAAACCCAGGGTTTCAACCATTCCTACTGCAATTGCCATTGATTTTTACCTTGGTATGCTGACTATCTTCTACTGAGTAACTGAAACTAAAAACCTAGGTTCGAAACTGTTCGACTGCTTCGGTGTAGCGAATGGGCAGCACAAACTCCAGGTTTTCGTGGGGACGAGCAATGATGTGGGTGGATAGCACTTCACCACCGTTAACTCGCTTAGCAGACTCAATACCAGCGGCAACTGACGCTTGAACCTCAGATACGTCACCACGAACAATAACGGTCACACGACCACTACCGATCTTTTCGTAGCCAACTAGGGTCACACGCGCGGCTTTGACCATCGCGTCAGCAGCTTCTACAACCGCGGGAAAACCGCGCGTCTCAATCATTCCTACGGCAATCGGCATTGTCGCAAATCTCCTAGATAAAACAGCTTTTGTTTAAGCATCTGTGTCTCAGCTGAACGGTATTAAGAATTCTTTTGGAATCTCTTTACACAGCGAGACGTATCTTGCAAACCGTTAGTCTGCAATAACTCCATGACTACAATTCAGAATACGAGGGGGTAAGCAGTTTGACAATATAAGTCTCAATGATTGTTTCTAATGTTAAGCATTATCAATGCTGATGATCATTTGCTGCGAAAGGTAAACGATTAACTTTTGGGCGGAGGTTTATCCCTTGGCCTTAGGTTTCTTGGGCCGGAAGCAAACTAATTTGGTTGGGCCGACATTGGGTTTTTGTGGTGGCTGTTGATGGGGATGTGCATAAATTGGTCGGGATTTGCCGATTGTTGAGGAATTGGTACAAGCCCTCGTCTGGGGGTGCCCATCAGGTACCATTAGAAAAATTATGGGATCTTAAAACTAGCTGTAGATTTTGTCTGGGCTAGCGATCGCAACTGAGATGTGGTCGCCAAGCCTTTAATGTATCTGGCTATTTTAAGCTTTCTGCGCGCTAGGGGCGTGATGGACAATTTGGCCAAGTTTGTGTCTGAACGTTCTGGACTTTGGGTTTGGAACGTGGATGTTGTGGGCGCATGTGTGGACGGGCTGATGCCTGTTTAAGGTGGTTTATGGGTTGCCGGTGGGCTCTTTGATGGCAATGATGCAGTCTTTAATTCAGTTGAGTTGGCTAATCCCGATTTACGGGTTTGCGGGGGTTTTATTGTCCTTGCCGTGGTCTACGGGGTTGGTGAAGCGAACGGGGCCTAGGCCAGCGGTCTATATCAACATTTTCATGACTGCCCTGGCGTTTGTCCATGGCAGTTGTGTATTTGCAGGCATTTGGAACGTGGGTTCAGTGGAGCTGCATTTTCAGTGGCTGCAGGTCGCGGACATGACCCTGAGTTTTGACCTGGATTTGTCGGTGCTGAACCTCGGGGCGCTGGAGCTTTCGGCGGGGTTGGCGCTGATGGCTCAGATGTATGGTCTGGGCTACATGGAAAAAGATTGGGCGTTGGCTCGGTTCTTTTCGCTGCTGGGCTTTTTTGAGGGCGCTGTCAGCGGTGTTTTGCTGAGTGGCTCCTTCTTTTTAGCGTACTTTCTGTTAGAGACACTGACGCTCTCGACCTATCTGCTAGTTGGTTTTTGGTATGCCCAGCCCTTGGTGGTTAAGGCTGCTCGGGATGCATTTTTGACGAAGCGCGTTGGGGATATTTTGCTGTTGATGGGGGTGCTTGCCTTAGCGAGCTGGGCCGGAGATCTCCATTACAACGAGCTGTATGAGTGGGTGAAGGTGGCGGATTTACGCCCGCTGGCGGCGACGCTGTTAGGGCTGGCTTTGATTGCGGGGCCGACGGGTAAATGCGCTCAGTTTCCGCTGCACCTTTGGTTAGATGAAGCGATGGAAGGGCCTAGCCCGGCTTCAATTCTGCGAAACTCGGTGGTGGTGACCTGTGGTGCCTACGTATTGATTAAGCTGCAGCCAATCGTAATTCTGTCTCCGGTGGTTTTGAATGTGCTGATTGGCATTGGGACGACGACGGCAATTGGAGCTTCATTGGTTGCGATCGCACAAATTGACCTCAAGCGCGCCCTCTCTTATTCCACCAGTGCCTATATTGGCTTAGTGTTTATTGCCGTCGGTGCGGAATGGCCCGGTGTGGCCATCGGTCTGCTGTTTACCCACGCCGTGGCCAAGGCTCTAATGTTTATGAGCACCGGTGCCATTATCAACAACACCAGCTGCCAAGACATTACTGAGCTGGGTGGGGTCTGGTCCCGCATGCCAGCGACAACAATTGCTTTTGTGGTGGGCGGTGCCGGCATGGTGGGCGTTCTGCCATTAGGTGGATTTTGGGCACTACAGCTGGGCATAGACTTTCTTGGACGCGAGCATCCTGTCTTAGCGGCTGTCTTTTTGGTGGTCAATGCGCTGACGGTCTTTAACCTGGTGCGAGTCTTTCGATTGGTATTTTTAGGCCCTGTCACCCCCAAAACCCGTCGTTCGCCCTCGGTGAACTGGCTGATGGGCACCCCGATGATCTCGCTCAGCATTTTTGTCTTGCTATTGCCCTTGGCGCTGAGGCGGATGTCATTACTGCCGCCGCTGCGCTATTGGAACCCTTGGGTGTTCGGCGCGTTGATTCTCTCTGGAGTGCTCGGTTTAGCCTTTGGCTGTACCGCACCCCTGAGTCGTTCCCTGGCTCGCTCTACCCAGCGACCCATGCGTCTGATGCAGGATCTGCTAGCCAACGACTTTTATACCGAAGAGCTATATCGGGTCACCGTTGTGTTTTTTGTGAGCCAGTTTTCACGCATTGTGAGCTGGTTTGATCGCTACGTGGTGGACGGGGCCGTCAACTTGGTGGGTATGGTTTCGCTGATGAGTGGAGAGGGCCTGAAATATAGTATTTCCGGTCAATCCCAGGGCTATATCTTCACCATTGTGTTGGGGATAAGTCTCTTGGGCTTTTTTATGACGTGGGCAATGTGGTAAGGGGATACCGATGCTGAGTGCGCTGTTATTGATTCCATTGCTAGGGGCATTGGTTGTTGGCTGTTGGCCCTCTAAACTCACTAGCGAACGAGCTAAAACCCTGAGCATAGGCGTTTTGGCGATTAACCTAGTTGTTAGTCTGTATTTGCTGAGTCAGTTTGACCTGGCGATTACAGGGCTACAGTTTCGAGAATCTATCCCCTGGCTTGAACCCTTGGGGCTGGGCTACGAGGTCGGGATTGACGGTTTAGCGCTGCCGCTGTTGATCATCAACAGTTTGCTGTCGCTAGTGTCGGTGTTTGCCAGTGATAACGATGTCCGTCGACCCAGGCTGTATTACCCCCTACTGCTGATCATTACCTTTGCGGTAGCCGGTGCATTTGTGGCCCAAAATCTGCTGCTGTTCTTTATCTTTTATGAGCTTGAGCTCATTCCCCTATATCTTTTGATTGCCATTTGGGGTGGCCCTCAGCGGGGCTATGCGGCAACAAAGTTTTTGATCTATACGGCCATATCTGGCATTTTGATTCTGGCGTCATTTCTGGGATTGGTCTGGCTGAGCGGGGCATCTAGCTTTGACTACAGTGCCACCATGGCCCATGGGCTGCCCTGGATTCAGCAGGCGGTTTTGTTAGCCGCTTTGTTAATTGGCTTTGGCATCAAAATTCCTCTTTTTCCCCTTCACACCTGGCTTCCCGACGCCCATGTGCAGGCGTCCACACCTATTTCTGTCCTGTTGGCTGGAGTCTTACTAAAGCTTGGTACCTACGGGTTGTTCCGTTTTGGGGTGACTACGTTTTCTGAGGTGTGGGTAGATTTGGCTCCCTACCTTGCCTGGTGGGCCGTGATCAGCGTTCTCTATGGGTCTCTGGCCGCGATTGCCCAAACCGATATGAAAAAAATGGTGGCCTACAGTTCGGTGGGGCACATGGGCTATGTGCTGTTGGCCGCGGCGGCGTCTAACCCCCTAAGCTATGTGGGGGCAGTATTTCAGATGTTGAGCCATGGATTTATATCGGCCCTTCTGTTCTTGGTCGTTGGGGTGGTTTACAAAAAGACTGGCACACGCGATTTGACCGTACTGCGCGGGCTGCTAAATCCAGAGCGGGGGTTGCCCCTCATTGGTAGCGTTATGGTGTTGGCCGTCATGGCCAGTGCAGGTATTCCTGGCATGGTGGGCTTTATCTCTGAATTTATTGTCTATCGCGGTAGTTTTGTCAGCTTTGTCCCTCAAACGCTGCTGTGTTTGCTTGGCTCTGGGTTGACGGCGGTGTACTTCTTGTTGTTGGTAAACCGTGCCTTTTTTGGGCGGCTGGCATCGACCGAATCCCAGGCGTTAGAGCAGGACCCTGTCTTACCGGTGGTGACCTGGCAAGACCGAGCCCCGGCTCTCTTGTTGGTGAGTTTGCTGTTTGTCTTTGGTCTGAGCCCCAGTTGGATGACCCGCTGGATTGAACCGACAACGACGGCCATGTACGACGCCATGCCCATCAAGCTAGAAATAACGGTACATCCGGCCTATAGAAGTGGACGGGGGGATGTGTCAGAGACGGGTGGTGTGTCTGTTGATTTGACCACCGTTGCCACCAACATAGATTTAGCGGATTTAGCGACCTGTTCGGATGGGGACTGTGACCTATGAGCCAAATGATGACTTCTCAAGTGCCTAACATTCATCCGTTTGCCCACTATGTGGACCGTCTGATCTCTGGCGGCACCCTTTTGCCTGACACCCCTGACAATGTGGTGGAGGTGATGGGAGCCTTAGATAGCTATGGCATTGTGTTAGATCGCTATTCTAAAAATCTGATTCACATTGCCGATCATCAGTTTTTGGTTTTGTTTCCTGTTTTCAAATACTTTGATGGCGACATTAGTGTTCAGAAGATATGGCAGCATTTTTGCCATGATCGCATCAACTATGAGTATGCCGAATACACCATGAAGGCCATGATGTGGCATGGAGGCGGTGGTTTGGATGCCTATTTGGATACGGATGAGTTTCGGGAGAACTGTCAGGTTGCGATCGCAGCCAAAATCAAACTCAATCCGGTTCTGCAAGTCTTCCATCGTGTCTTTCCCGAATTCTTAACCGAGCAGATTCGTCAGCTCTCTTACTACAGCGGGCTCGGGCAGTTTTGGCGGGTGATGAGCGACATTTTTACCTCCCTGGCCGAGCGCTATCGCCGAGGGGAGATCACCCACATTCCCCAAATTGTTGACCATGTTAAAGATGGTCTCGTGGCGGATGCCGCTCGACCCATCACCTACAGTGTGGATATCGGCGGCAAGTCCTACGACATTATGCCTGCGTCCGCCGGTCTAACATTCTTGCCCGATACAGCGATTCCCTATGTGGAGTCCATTTTCTTTCGGGGCACGCCCTTTCTGGGGACCGTTTCCTACAACGCCCAGGCCCAGCAAATTTCCCCCGACAAGAGCCGGTTTACCTACGGTGCCCTCTATGCCGATCCCTTACCCATCGGCGGCAGCGGTATCCCACCCACTTTGCTGATGCAGGATATGTTCCGTCATCTGCCCGACTATCTTGAGGAACACTATCTTAAAAGTGTTCGTGGTTTGGGCGATGTGCGGGTGAAAATTTGCGCTAGTTTCCAGCGGTCCATGTTCTGTGTGACCAATGCCGCGTTGATTGGCCTTCTGCCCAAAGGTGCTGATGCCACCGACCCGGAAGACGTGGCCGCTAATCGTGAGTTTTTGCTGGGTTGGATGGAGCGATTGGCGTCGTCACAACTGGAGCAGGTTCAAACCCCTTAGGTATCACGATTTTTCTTGAGAGTTTCTTAGCGCTGGCACAAATCCCTGTGATCGGCGTTAGGCTCAGGTTACTAGATGCTTTTTTCCTATGTCTTCGACGGTGTTACCGCCACCCCCCTCTGCTGTCACGCCCCCGGCTGTGGCTGTGCTAAACGTGGACGGCATGATGTGTGCAGGGTGTGTCAATACGGTGGAAACCCAGTTACGGGAGTGTGATGGGGTGGAGGTGGCTACCGTAAATCTGGTCACGAAGGCGGCGGCGGTGCAGTACCAGGCTGACCGCATTCAGCCAGAGCGGCTGGCGGCCGTGCTGACCGAGGCGGGGTTTCCCAGCCAGCTACGTCAGGATGATGATATTTCTAATAGCTGGGCCGAGCAGCAGCAGACAGCGCAGCAAGGGCAGGGAGTTAGGGTTGCGATCGCAACCCTCCTGCTATGCTTTTCCATCCTCGGCCATCTGCACCATGTGGGCGGTGTCACCGTTCCCATTCTGAGCGGTCTGTGGTTTCACTTTGCCCTCGCCACCTTAACCTTGGTGGGCCCGGCGCGAGGAATTTTGCAAGACGGTTGGACCGGTATCCGCCGGGCCCGTCCCAACATGAATACCCTGGTGAGTATCGGTGCTTTAAGTGCCTACACCGCCAGCGTAGTGGCCTTAGTAATGCCAACTCTGGGCTGGGAGTGTTTCTTTGATGAGCCGGTCATGCTGCTTAGCTTTATCTTGCTGGGTCGCACCTTAGAAGAGCGTGCCCGTTTCCGCGCCACCGAAGCCCTCCGGGGGCTGATCGCCCTACAGCCTGGCAATGCGCAGTTGGTAACCACTCCTGGCAAAACCATGGTGATACCCATCGCCCAGGTGCAAGTAGGCGATCGTCTCCAGGTCTTACCCGGCGATAAAATTCCAGTAGATGGCCAGATTGAAACCGGGCAAACCACCATCAATGAAGCCATGGTTACCGGAGAAGCCCTGCCCGTCACTAAGCAAGTGGGGGACCGGGTAATCGGCGGCACCCTGAACCAGTCGGGGGTGATTGTCATCCAGGTCAACCGTACCGGAGCCGACAGCACCCTGGCCCAGATGATTGCCCTGGTCGAATCTGCCCAAACCCGTAAAGCACCGATTCAAGGGCTAGCCGATACCTTGTCGGGCTACTTCACTTACACTATTCTGGCCCTGGCCCTGCTCACCTTTGCGTTTTGGTATGGCGCTGGGGTAGCCATTTGGCCGGAAGCGGTCCAGATGGCCATTAACCCTCACCATGGCCATACTGCCCACCAGGTTATCGAAACATCTCGGCTGTTAATCAGCCTCAAATTAGCCATTGCCGTGGTGGTTATTTCCTGTCCCTGTGCGCTCGGGTTGGCTACACCCATGGCGATTTTAGTCGGGTCTGGTATTGGTGCGCAGCGTGGGTTGTTGGTCCGTGGTGGTGATGTGCTTGAAACCGCCCACCGTCTAGACATGGTGGTGTTTGATAAAACCGGTACTCTGACCACCGGTCAGCCTCGGGTTACCCATTGCCAAAGCTATGACCCCGACCTTACCCCCGACGATGTCATTGGTTTGGCCGCCAGTGTCGAAAAGGGCACACGTCACCCCCTATCGGCGGCCATTCTTACCGAAGCCGAGCACCGACAGCTCACCCTCACCGATGTGACCGATAGCGCCACTACACCCGGTCTAGGTGTGGTGGCTCAGCTCAAAAAACAGACACTGCACATCGGTAACGAAGCTTGGCTAGCCCAGGCCCACATCGCCACTGACATGACCAACGATGCGGTCAATACATTTATTGCCCAAGGGCAAACCCCAGTCTATGTGGCTGTCGATCATCGGCTGGTTGGTATTATCGCCATCGCCGACCGACCCCGTGACGAAGCCGTAACCGTGATTGAGCAGCTTAAATCACAGGACTTACAGGTACAGCTCCTCAGTGGTGATCGCCCCGAGGTGGCCCATCGCCTGGCCCTTGAGCTAGGTATTGGAGTCTCTAAAGGGAGCATGACCCCGGCGGACAAGGTGAGCGCCATTGAAAAACTGCAGAGTGCCGGGCGTTGTGTCGGTTTTATCGGTGACGGCATTAACGATGCCCCGGCCCTAGCCCAGGCAGATATTGGCCTCGCTATGCACTCAGGCACTGACATTGCCATGGAAACGGCGGATATTGTGCTGATGCGCGATGACCTGACCGATGTGTTAGCCGCCCTCGATCTGAGCCGCAGTACCTTCAATAAAATTCGACAGAACCTAGCTTGGGCTTTTGGCTATAACTTGGTGTGCATTCCCCTGGCGGCGGGTGTTTTACTCCCTAACTTTGGCATTGCCCTCAGTCCTGGATTTGCAGGCGGCTTTATGGCCTTTAGCTCCATGGGGGTGGTGCTTAACTCATTGCTGCTGCGTTGGCAGCTGAGGGAACGTTGTGAATAATGGACAAATCCTTTATGTCTTATAGCTTTACGCTGCCCATAGTTACTGTTGTCTCTACGCTTACCTAAAGCCCGTCTCTCGATTTCCCTACTCCCCTTGCATCTTTCGCATCATGGGCATACTCAGACCAATGACGTTAGTGTGACAGCCCTCTAGCTTGTCAATAAAAAAGCCACCCTTGCCGTCAATGGTAAAGGCACCGGCACAGTTCATGGGTTCACCTGTGGCCACGTAATCTTCAATTTCGCGATCGCTAACCCACCCAAAATGTACTTTGGTCACCTGACACTGAGTCAGGGTTTTAATGGCTTGGGGCGATATTAACGTATGGCCCGTAAACAGTTCACCCACCTGTCCCCGCATTTGGCACCACCGCTGTACCGCGGCTTCTGGGGTTTCCGGTTTGCCATAGATGACATCGTTAAAGGCTAGTACCGAGTCACACCCCAAGACCACCGCGTTTGGAAACAGGGGGGCTACCGCTTCGGCCTTACCTAAGGATAGGGCCTGCACCAATGCGCATGGATCGGTGAGGGTGATCTGGTCCTCATCAAACTTGCTAGGAGACACGAAGGGTTGCACACCCGCATTTAGCAAAAGCTGTCGTCGTCCTGGTGAAGCCGATGCCAACACAAACTGAGGAGCGGCCATAGAATCGAACTAATATCGAACTAATATTTAATAAACTGAGAATGAAGCAACGGAACGAGTCAGCGATGCCTTAAGTCGTTTCCAACGAGCTTCGGGGACAGACGCATTGTAGGTAAACAGCTGACCGCGACGCACAATGGCACTAGCCAGGTTGTGACGCTCCCCAGTTGGCGTATTGGTTAAATACTCAAGGATGTAGTAAGTCTTACCTTCAGCGGTTTCCACATTCTGTGCGCTCACCAGTTCCACATCGCGACTATCACCGGCCATTTCCGTAATGCTTTTTGAGAGCTTATAGCCAACTTCCGTGGGCCCACCTAGCTCTTCTAAGGTTTTACCCTCTGCCACCGGACTGACCACCACACTGACATTTTCAGTGGGGTTGATAATGTCGTGAAATACGACGTCGGGCCCTTCTGATACATTCACCTCGATCCAGCCGGTCGGATAGCTGAACTGATAGCCTTGAAAGCTATTGACATAGTCCAGCAAACTTACAGGAGCCGAGCCGCTACAGGCCTGCAGACCAAACATTGTGGCAAGTACAAACATCAGGGCAGCTAGTCGCTTTAGCATTGGAAATACCGGTTAAGTAATGTGAACTAGATTGACAATCTTTATTGTCGCATCTTATGGAAAGTCTTTGCCAAAGCAACTTAACTGACCAGAAAATAGTACGGGGCTAGCCGTCGGGTTACTCGGGAATATTCATGATAGGTCACTGCTTTCTGGGGGAGTTTACAGGTTAATTATTTAGATCATTTATTAAGGGTGAGCTTGAGTCTCAGGGACGCAGTTTGTTGCGGTGAATAGTCCGGACCGCGCCTTAGATCTTTAGACCTTTAGCTCTGCAGGATTTGGCAGAATGCACCCATGGTGACGATGACCATTAGAAAACAACACATTGCGATAACAATTAAGCCCCCTAGAACAGCCCTGAGAGATTGCAACAGGTGATAGAGAAAGAGAGTTCTTCAGTCCCATATCCAAGAAGATCGCTGTGTCCCATGTATCTGAGATTGCATTCTCGACCATCAATGATCTCAATCACCACATTGCCATTACAAATACTTTTCTCAGATGCAATTACAGATAGCGTTCTCTCATCAGATCAACATCAGTGGGGTTAGCATCTCTGCATGATTACCGATCTCACCATATTTTCTAATACGAGGGGCCTTTCCCCTACGTTAGATCTTCGAAGATATATGAGAGTTTTAAGAATAGCTCAATGGTTTGTCAGGCCTGGCTTTTATGGAGATTTTATCAACCCGTAACCGTTCAAAACTCTTCTTTTATGAGAAGAAAAGGATGATTGCGACCTAATATCCCGTTCTGAACCAATTTTCTAATTGATAAAAACGGTTAACCCTTGTTATAGCTAGCTTCTAGCTATATAGTCCCTCTCATATTTTTCAAATGTCATGCTCTTCTTAAATAAATGTTGCAGCTTATGTTTCCAATTGCTAAGGTGATTTGCATGAATTGTTTGTGATGCAGTTTGAAACGATCACCCATGCATCATGCCTAATTCGCAATTCAACTGTCCCGTCGCTGATTTGGAGCAAGATTGTGACTGTTGTTACAACAACTTATCAATAGACCAAAGATTGTCTCAATCAAAAGATCAGCAACGACTTATACCGAGAGGATTTCAGCAGCAATAGCGAATTTCTCTACGTTCCCATTCCAGAAAATATTTTGACATCAGTACGGCTCTGGTTCCTATCGGTCTTTTAATCAGGACCGGTTCCAGGCTCCTATGGAGATTTTTACGATGGATATGCAAGGAAAGACGGCTCTGGTTACCGGAGCCTCGCGCGGCATTGGCCGTGCGATCGCAATTGAACTGGCCAAACAGGGGGCTAGCTATATTTTGCTCATTGCTCGTAACCTACAAAAATTAAAGGAAGTGGCAACAGAAATTCGAACGTATGGAGCCCAGGCCATCCCCCTATCTGTTGACCTGACTGAGCCCAAGGCAGTCAATATTGTTGTTGCCCAGGCTTGGAAAGACTATGGTCCGTTTGATCTTTTAGTAAACTGTGCGGGGATTGCTTCCCAGTCCAACTTTTTACAAAGCAGCCTGGGACAGGCCCACGCAGAAATCTCTACGAATCTTATGGGGTTATACACGGTCACCTGGCTAGTGGGGCGGCGTATGGCCTGTCGCCACCAGGGCACGATTGTCAATGTCTCGAGCCTCATGGGTAAGGTGGCGGCCCCCACCATGGCCACCTATTCTGCCACTAAGTTTGCCGTTGTTGGCTTTACCCAGGCCCTACGTCATGAGCTGGCTCCCCACGGTGTGCGGGTGGTTACCTTACTACCTTCCTTGACGGATACCGATATGGTGCGCGAGTTTAACTTGTTTCGCGGGATAATGCCTATGAGCGCTCACCAAGTGGCTCAAGGTCTGATGACCGGTCTTAAATCTCGCAATTCAGAAATCACCGTTGGTTGGCAGAGTCACGTAGCTCTTTGGGTTCATCAGTTTGTACCTCAGTTGATGGATACTGTGATCCGATTTACGAGCCCTAGCTATGTGCGCCCTTCACCGCCGAACGGGATTTAGGTAATGTGTGGTGCTGAGCAGGATAGTTAGTACAGCGTAGCCCATAGGGTGGCATCCCAGACATTGCACAGCAACGTCTGGGATGTTTTCTCAGTAAATATACTGAGAAAACTCTAGATCAAACTTATCCATCACTGATTCCTAAATTCACCCATATCTATCCTTAGGGCGGCACTTATCTTAAATAACTGTCTTTCTTATCGTTATAGGGGAGTTTATCAAGCATTAAATCCGTTGTTCTAAGTTGATGACAAAATTTTAGTAAGTCACTCGATCTAGAGATACGTAGCAATGTCTACGAACTATGGATGCACAAGCATTTATTTCTCTGAACAAAGTAATACGTTTATAACTGAATATTAGACGTTATATCTAAGAGCTTTAAGGCTATAACTGCTGTGAAATAAAGCTTAGAGGGGCACTGATCCCGAGTTCTCTCGATTAGAGTCTGATCAATGTGTGTACTTAATTTAAGCAATGACTACTTTTTGAAATAAACGCTAACCTATATTTATTCAGTTAGATTGACCCTGCATCAATCGCTTGGTAAATCGTCATTTGTGCATCATCTTTTTCGATTTCGATAAGAAAAATAGCTATTCACAAATTGCATCGCAACTTGGCAGAGCGATAGTTATACTGGTAGGGTGTAACACCCCCTGTATAAGGCTTCGTAGTTACGAGCACCTAGGAACGACATGACGATTTCACATCGATAGTCGTCCCGATTTGCGAACAGTGGTCCGGAAAATCATGTTGTGGTTTGGATCTATTCCTGCATGGTGAGGCTTGTTTTTACGAACTCGTTCCTCTGTGTACCTGGAGCGTTTTCCTGAGTGTCACTAACTTAAGTGTCACCCGTTTATCTCTGAAGCTGGAATAGGCTTCGACATTACATCGGTCTTATTGGCCAAATTGATACGGCATTATGCCGGGCTTGTTGTTAAGTAGGTGGCAATACCATGATTAATGTGAAAGCATCTCCCCCGCGGGAATACATTAACGTCATGGAACTGTTGGTGGCAGAAGAGGTGGAGCAACAGCT
>ERZ1740059.1316-NODE-1316-length-12533-cov-10.709409_pt1 | contig 12533 bp, 14 predicted proteins | sample MGYA00581744_ERZ1740059 | MGnify/ENA primary metagenome ERZ1740059 (study PRJEB43018, sample SAMN04849738) | marine metagenome | isolation source: floating plastic debris | place: Pacific Ocean | collected 2008-08-28 | study: EMG produced TPA metagenomics... | reverse complement strand
ACATTCATATAATAAAAAAGCTGGCAATCGTGCCATTAATATGGTTAGTGCTTGGGCAGTAACTAATAGGTTAGTTCTTGGTCAAAGGAAAGTAAATGGTAAATCCTTGGGAGATTACTGCAATACCAGAGTTAATAAAAGTGTTAGATATTGCTGGTTGTATTGTTACTATTGATGCAATCGGATGTCAGAAAGAAATAATCAATCTTATATCTCAAAAAGATGGAGATTATATAATTGCTCTCAAGAAGAATCAAAAAAGTTTGTATGAGAATACAGAATGTATATTTAGAGAAGCAATATCAAAACGTTGTGAAGGTTTTAATGCAAGCCATTACAGTACTAATGAGTCTGGACATGGACGCGAAGAAATACGTAATTATTTAATGCAATAGAATATCTCTAATCAAATTGATTCGGATAATAAATGGAAAAAATTAAACAGCATAGGCATGGTTGAATCAGTTAGAACTGAAAATGGTAAAACAACTGTTGAAACCCGTTATTATATTAGTAGTTTAAATTTAGATGCAAAAAAATTTGGAGAATCTGTTCGCAGTCACTGGGGTATTGAAAATTCATTAGATTGGGTTTTAGATGTAGCATTAAATGAAGATGATTGTAGAATTAGGAAAGATAATGCACCGCAAAATTTCGCTATTCTTCGTCACATCGCAGTTAATCTTTTAGGGCAAGAAAAAACTAAAAAACTTGGAATTAAAAATAAACAATTTTTAGCTGCTGTTGATGATAGCTATCTAGCCAAAGTTCTAGAATTAAATATTTAAATCAAATCCTAAAAATCTAAAATATTTTACCGTTTAGAGATAACTAAATCTACTGATATATGCTGTTTATAGTTAGTGACACTAGTTATTTTTATACTCTAAATACTTAGAAAAGAGCGACCGTAAGATTCAGATATATTTTTGGCGATCGCACAGTCGCGCTGGTGCGGCTACGCCGCACCTAGCTTAATTTTAGATGCGTTTGCCCTGGGTTCTCCCGAGTGTTGAAATGGTTCCCGAGTCTTCCGGGCAAACAGATTAATTCTTACACTCATTCATATTGCCTATTGTGTAATCATAAATACTACATTATAGGTTTTCTTATAGCGGGAAGGGAGTAATACTTCTAACATAGCTGCCATCTGCCCTCTGCCCTCTGCCTTTTTTGTAAAATTCGCTCGTTAAATTAAATTTTCCCTGAGATATCGAAATAATAATACATAGAAAAAATGATCGTATATCGCTGGAGTTTTGTTGGTGTTATTATCGCTGCTTTTTTCTTGTTTGCTTGCAATAGCCAAAATAACTCATTATCTAATAACACAAAATCTGAAAATATTGCAACAGCAACCTCAGAGAAACAAGAATATATGGGTATACAAACCATATCTTCGAGTTATTCGCCAACACCTATAAAAGACGAGCCCCAAACAGGTATAAAGTTACCCGATGTTAATCCTCTCAAACTGGGAGGACAACTGAGAATTGGCGGAAGTTCAACATTATATTTCCTGAGTAAAGCCATTGCCGATCGCTTTATTGAAGAAGGATATCCCGGCAAAGTAGATATAGCGAGTGCGGGTACAAACAGAGGTTTTGAACTTTTCTGCTCTGAAGGCAAGCTAGATATTGTCAGTGCTTACGATCCTATAACCAAGGAGCAAATTAAAGCTTGTAATCGAGCAGGTATTGTGCCTATTGGTTTTCAAGTAGCGGTGGATTCTTTAACAGTTGTAGTTAGTTCTCAAAACGATTTTCTCCCCTCGAATTTGAGCAAGGAAGATCTAAAAAAAATTCTTACTTTTGAGAAATGGTCTGATGTTATAAAGATTGGCCTTCCAGAGGTATTCAACGTATTATTCAATCAGGACAATGGACTGGATCTTCAGCTTTGTTTGTCAGAAATATTCTTAACGGTAATTTGAATCAACTTATTAATGCCACCAATACAAAGTTATATGACTTTGAAGAAGAAGTTGTCCAAAGTGCTCTCGTAAATCCAGATGTTATTGGTATTATTGGATATGCCTATTACAAACAAAATAAAAGAGAGGTAAGAGCGATTTCCATTGATGGTATTGCTCCGAGTCAAACGAAAAGTTATCCCTTCATAAGTCCAATGTTTATTTATACAGATACTAAACTGATTCGTAAACGACCTGAAATACAGGGATTTATTAATTTTTATTTAAAGAATGTAGATGAGGAAAATTCTAATGCTAACTCCTTACCAGCAGAAGAAGCGGCTTTAAATACATCGAAACTGAAATTGCTCAAAGTATTGGGGAGAGCTAAGTAATGAAAGTTAGATAATATACTTTACAAGTTACAGGATATAATCTATTCTTTGCCTATATCTGCTCAAAATTAATTCCGACTTCAGAAAAATTAAAATCTAAATCTTCCTGCATAAATGATTTTCTTGACGACTACTTGGCATAAAGCTTTAACCGTTACGGGAATGGCTATTCTCGCCTCCTCAATTTATTTGAATGATGCGAAGGCTCAATCTTTACCTAAAAAAGAAATCTTGATCGCTCAAACTTTTGGTGGAATAGAGCGAAAAGTAGCTCTTAGTGAAGTACCACTGCCCGTTATGGCTTCGGTAAGAACTGTTACTGGTGGCGAACCCACAGGAGCAGGAGTAGAAACGAAATCGGACGGTTCTATAGTCTATGAATTAAGCGGCCAAAATCAACAAGGCTTTAAATTTATTGTAGATGCTACTCCTAGCGGAAAAATTGTTGAAATTGACGAGGAAATCGATCGCAGTGCTGTTCCTGCAAATGTCATCAAAGCGCTGCAACGGTGGACACCAGATGCCCAAATTGTCAGCACTTGGCGAAGTACTCGCTTAGGTGAATTTGTCTACGAAATTGTTTTAAATAATGGTTTCTGGGTTGAAATTTATATTGATGATACAAAGGTTACAAAGGTCACTATTAATCCACTGGAAGAAAGATGATCGCAACCTTTACATTTCGCAATTGGCAAGCATTTATAGCCACGGCCATCGCTGCAACAACAATTACTTTTAACATTAATGCTGTTTCTGCTCAATTACTTAGAGGTGGAGGTGCTTCTTTTCCTCAAACCCTTTTTGAGCGTTATCAAAAAGAATACGAGCAGGAAACGGGTCAAAAGTTTAAATATACTGTGGTTGGTAGTGGTGGTGGAATTAGGTTATTTAGCAATCAATCTATAGACTTTGGTGCTACAACTTTGATTCCTACCCCCATTGAACAAAATCAGATGGATCGCGGTTTGTTAATGGTACCCACGGGGGGAGGTGCGATCGCTATTGTTTACAACCTTAAAGACGTAAGTAGCAATGTCAGGTTATCTCGCGATCAATTAGCAAAAATCTTTACAGGTAAAATTGCTAATTGGAAACAAGTTGATTCCCGCTTTCCCAACAAAGATATTCAAGTTGTAGTTCGCTCCAACAGTAGCGGTACATCTTTTATTTTAACCAAATACTTAGAAAAAATTACTAATGGTAAGATAGCAGCTAGCAGAAAACCAAATTGGGGATTTGAAGTATTTGCAGCACGCTCTGGGGATAGTGGAATCGCTGGAGAAGTACGGCGAATTGATGGTGCTATTGGCTACGTGCAAACAAGCGTTGCTCGAAAAAATAAACTGTCTGTAGCTAGGATTCAAAATCAAGCTGGACGTTACGTTAAACCAACTTTAAAAGAAACTAAGAAGGCTTTAGCTAATGTCAAGTTTCAAGACGATTTTACTACTGAAGATATTAACGATCCCGAAGATGGTTATCCTTTAGTAAGCTTAACTTGGATGCTGTTTCATAAAAGGTATTCTAACCAAGAGATGGTAACAGCAAATAAGGAATTATTGACATGGGTTTTAACTAAAGGTCAAAGTTTTAATGAGGATTTAGGGTTTACAAAAATACCCGAAGATGTCGCGAAGGAAGTGATTGAAACTGCTAATAATGAATTAAAGGTTAGTCCTTATTAATTACGATCTGGGGTTACAAACCCCAGTCTAATAGCAGAATAAGTAAATATCAATAGTCGCCGTTATAACTTATAATTTATGATTCATAGTTGTGATGACCGCGCCACAAAGTTATGCTAGGTAAACAGTATACTACTACAAATCTATAATTTATCTATAATTAATTAGTTGAATTGTTCTAGTTATATATAATACTTCCGTTCTTGTCTCTATATATGATATTTATGTGAGGATAAATAAAAATAAAATTATGAAAAAAATTAAGACTTCATTATCTCTAACTTCAATAATACTGAGTTCGGGTTTACTAACTTTATCTCCAGTTTTGGCGAAAGAACAAATTAATCATAATTATGAAACAAGTTTAAAGAAGAATTTAAAACATAATTTAAAAACCAGATTAAAGAGCGCTTTAAAAAAATCAAATAATACTGTAGATAATCTCCAAAATATTGAGTTTGTAGACCAAAAATCTACAGTTAATTCAAATGAATATCGGCAAACACAGACAAAATTCTTCACCAATAAACCCATAATTCCTGCAACTTCAGTTTTCCAACTATCCTCCCAAAATAAATTACCCATAACCACTTCTACAGGGCAACCCCAAGTTAAGAAAACTCCAAGATCTCCTACAGTAATTTCACAAACTCCAGGAAATTTTAGAGATCCAAAATTCGGTGAAATTATTGATAACACACCTCCTTATTTTGGTGAAGTTATTAATGTCGATCAATTACAAGATGTCAGCCCAGAACATTGGGCTTATCAAGCGCTGCGTAGTTTAGTAGAAAAATACCGTTGTATTAGTGATTCTTCGAGCGGAGCTTTCAACGGTAATCGAGTCTTAAATCGTTATGAATTTGCGGCAGCTTTAAATATTTGTTTGGTAAAAGTTGAACGTTCAATTTACGCCTTAGGTAATAGAATCGCCGAACAAAAAGAAGACTTGGCCCTTATGCAAAGGTTGCAAGCAGAATTTGCCACAGAATTAGAAACTATTACTGCTAGAGTTGATAGCTTAGAACAACGAGTTGCCCTTGTCGATAGCCGTCAGTTTAGCACTACAACAGTTTTACGCGGTAGTGTCAATTTTAATTTAATTAGTGCTTTTGGTAACCGCAAAGCTGTTGGCAGAGGTGAAAATCCCACAGAAGACTTAGATGAAAATCTTACCCTTTCAGGGCGAATGAGTCTCAGTTTTGACACCAGCTTTACAGGTAAAGATAGATTGCGAACTAGGATACAAGCAGGAAATGTCAGCAATTATGGCGCTGGTTTCACCGGCACAGATATGACTCGCTTGATTGGTGCTACCAACACCGGTAACGATGTCAGGTTAGGCTCGCTATTTTATGAATTTCCTCTCGGCGATAAGGGAATAATGGCGGTAGCACCTGCCGCTGACTTCCCGACTCGCATTTTCCCCGCCCTTAACCCCGTCTCCTCAATTTCCAATTTTGGTGCAGAAAGCCCTATCTACTCCTTTGCTTTTGGTGCTGGTACAGTAGCTTACTATCAATTTACCGATGAATTAGCTGCAGGTATCAGTTACTTAACCTTTCCTGGCAACAATCCAGATGAAGGACTATTTAAAGGACAATATACCGCTTTAACTCAGTTAACATATACTCCATCAAATAAAGTTGGCATTGCCTTGACATATGGTCGGTATTATGCTCCAGAGCCTGTTGACACAATTAATGTCACTGGAAGTAAAGGTAGCAACTTTGCTCAATTACCTTTTGGTGATAGTACTGCCACTTCCTCGAACGCTTTGGGTTTACAATTTACTTATAAGTTAAGCGATAAATTGATTATAGGAGGTTGGGGAAGCTACTTTAACGCTACTGCTGAATCTTCCCCCAGTGTTAACGGTTTTAGTGGTTCCGAAGGTTCTGATGCGGATATCTGGAGTTGGGCAATTACAGCATCTTTAAAAGATTTTGCTAAATTAGGTTCTCAGGTAAACTTTGTTTTTGGTATGCCTCCCAAAGTTACGAGTAATGATGTTTTTGAGCGAGAAGATGAAGATACTTCTTTACATTTTGAATTATCTTATCGCTACCCACTTACTGACAGAATATTTATCACTCCTGGGTTTTTGGTGATTACTAATCCAGAACATAACGCCAACAATGATACTATTTGGATTGGGTTGATGCGTACTAGCTTCTCGTTTTAAGATAGTACTTCAAGAAATCCCCGGTAAGTGCGATCGCTTGACGTGCTTCGGTGAGAATTGGTGCAAATAAATGCAAGCAATGAATCATATCTTTCCAAACTTTTAGTTCTACCGAAACATCGTGCAAAGAAGCCTGAGCACCATGTAAATATAGAATTACCCTGTCGTTATACCAAATATTTATAAAGATGCGCCGAATTCAGTCCACAGAGGTGGGCTTCGTAAGTGTAGCTCCAGCTTTTAAGCACAGAGCGATTTAGCGCAGCCTCATACAGAATTGGTATTAACACAAGACTGTGTTAAGGTTAAATCTACGATATGTTAGGTGCTTATTATTTATCTCTCCAATTAAGTATTTATCGCAGATATTCGGAAAATTACACTCATCAATTGGAAGTGAAAGCCCAAGAAGCGAAAGATGCCAACCATGCTCAAAGCGAATTTCTGGCAAATATTAGCTTTGAGCACCAAGCAGCACTGGAGGTAGATTCAGATTTAATTTTACAAATAATTGAGCAGATTCCCGCAAAAATATCAAACTTTAGCAGAGAAGTTGAAACAACTGATACTACAGCATAATTTTGATGCAATTACTGAGGTTAAGTAAGTAGGCGAGAAAAAATCTCACTATGTAACTAAATGTAAAATAGCTGTATTAGGCTCGTAGTAGCGCTTTAGCGCTGAAGCGCTACTACGTACAAGTTATAGTTTTTCGGACTGAACTACTTAGTTAATTTAAAATGAGTAACAAGTTAGGAGTTAAATATGATAAGTGTTTAACGAGACATGATATATTACCGGATGAATCTATAGAAAATAAATCATTTTGTAGAGCAAGATATAACATTAAAATCCTCATCAAAGCTAATTAGCTCTAAATTTTTGGGATTTTCTAGTAACTCTTGAGCAGCTAAAAAACCAGCAATAGTCCAAGTTTGAAATTTTCTTGCTTCTTTTCCAATTAATCGACCATTTTTAGCATCATAGTATTCTGGCCATTCATCTTTAACAAGTCTTTGGGCTGCGATATCTAAAGCCGTTTCTGCTAATTCTGTTCTTCCTGTTTTTTGAGCAGCACCAGCCAATTCCCAGAGTAAAAATGGCCAAGAACCTCCATTATGATAAGACCAAGGAATATTTTTAGGATCGGAACCTGTAATTAACTGCCAATCTCTACCTTCTACTGCGGGAAAACACAGTTTCATCGGCATGGAACCCACTAAACTTTCCCAGCGTTGCTCAATTAATTCCATGATGGCTTGTGATTGTTCTTGTGAAGCAAGGGAAGCAATAATCGCCATCAAATTACCTTGAGCAAAAAAGCGAAAATCCATCAGTGCTGGCCCCAAATTTCCAGCAAAATAACCTCCATCTTCTGGCAACCATTGAATTAACCAATCAGGAATTGTATCGGGATAAATATTAAATTTGTTGATGGCAGTTTCGCCAAATTCTTCAACTTTGTAACGATAGATTTCATTTAAGTGTTCGAGGTTTAACCAATAATAAAATCGAATATGAAATGCTAAATGACCAGTACGTTCCCTTACTGCCTTAACATAGGTATCATCTTCACCATCAGCTACAAGTAATTCTCCTGCCGCGCGCAATGCTGCATAAAACAATGTTTGCAGATCCAATGGATGCCCATTAACTCCCATCCTTCTGTCAATCATAAACGATCCATCAGGAACTAAGACGGTGGGGAACATCTCTAGACGAGTAGTTAAAAATAAATCCAGTATTAAACGGATTCCGTGCTGAAATTTCGCTTCATGGGCAAAAGCAATATCACCAGTAGCTTTTACATAAGCCCGCAACACAAATAACCACCAAAAGCCTGAATCAATGGGAGCTACTCTAGCGATCGCCTTTTCTCCAAAATCCGCTTCTAATGATTCTTTTCCATTTTCAGAAACCACTTTAAAGCTAGCAGGCATCAATCCTTGCCCTGCAACAAAGCAATCCATTTGCTTTTCCCGGCTTTGTAGTTCTAAAGTTACGATCAGAAAATTACGTACAATTTCCACTTTACCTTTCATCAGCAAAGCTATAGCTGACACGGCAAAGTCACGGGTAAAACACTGATCGTAATTGAGGGCTACAACTTCCTTATCTGTAGCTGCTAAAGTTCCTACGGGAGATCCTTGATAAGAAATTATTGAATCTTCAAGGGCTTTCCAAGCTGCTTCTACAACTTTACTACGATCTATCATTTTATAGGTATATTCTCCTGAAGCTATTTGTTATTTCACAAGATAACCCTGACAATTCTTTCTATATACAATAAATTAGTTTTATTGTGATATTCACATCTTATTTGAAATTAGATACAACCTTGACGAGTCAAGATAAAATTCAACAAAGAAACTGTAAATATTACTCGCAATATAATCTTAGCATTAGTAACTTTTTTGATGGTGACAGGATTTGCGATCGTCGAAATGATGCATGAACCTATCCCATTAATTACATTTCTATATGATTATCAAATCTGATAGGACTTACGCAAGCCCCCCAAGGCATAGGGGGGTTGGGGGGATCTAAAATGTCTGGAACACTATACTTTTCGTTATTGCTGCGTAAGTCCTATCTGAATTATTCACTGACTCTTTTAAACAAAGGTAAACTACTTTACAGATATATAAATTTTGTAGCAGTAGTAAAAGTTTTGAAGTAATTGACCATTTTATCCATCAACTGATATTTGGTAAATTTCGAGCTACAAGGGATTGTGATAAATTTGCTCTCAATGCAACTACGTTAGCGAAGCGTGTCCGATAGGACATACCTTTATCCAACCCATCATATTAAATATGATGGGTAAAGGAAGATTCGTTCGTAGTAGCGCTTGGGCGCATCTGAAATCCGCATGCGCCCAAGTGCTACTACAAACCCCTCATAACTTATGTGGTGGAGCCATTGCGGTTAGGAGGGTTTCCCTCACGAGCAACTTTTCAAAAGATAGCGCGGGTGGGGTATTTTTGTACCTGCGCGTTGCTGAAATATGCTGTATATAAGTCAGTCATAACTTATATATAAATTATTAATCACTATCAATATCTCATATCTGAACTCAGAAATCATTGCGTTTAGATGTTATTAAGCAAAACAAAGCAGCAACTACCATTCGTATTAATCAAATGTCTTTTTAATTTATGTCTGTTGCTTGAATCAATTATTTTGTGTTGCTTACATCTAGATTTATTGTCAAAATATCTGAGGAAAAACTTATGTATTTCTTAAACTTTTCACTACACTTTGATAGAGATAGAGGCTTAGATCAAGGTCGTTTATGTTTGCGTCATCTTGAAAAAGGTACTGTAGAAATATGGACAGCTACGTCTAGCACAAGTGGAAAACAAGATCGTGAAAGCTTTCACAAACAATATGGTCTCATACCACCTGAGTATAGAGTACCTGGATTAAAATCTTGGCAAGTTCATACTCAGCCCATTAATTTAAGTCACAAACTGGGCGTGCAAGGAAACTTTTACAAAATAGATCCACACGAAGTAAAGACTGACAAAGGTGGTGTAAGAGGTGACTTTGGCATTCATAAAGATGCTAATGTTCCTGGTTCTCTGGGTTGTATTGTCTTAACTGCTGAACGTTTTAATGACTTTGAAAAGGAAATGTCTCAATTATCAACCATAGGAGTAGATTCTTTACCTCTCTTTGTTACCTATAGCTAGAACTGTATTTTTAGCTATTTATTTTCTATACAAGTATGTGGCTAATTTAGCCAGCGCAGGCTGGCTTTGTTTCCATAGCCCTTGCCTTCTAGGCTGGGGGTAATTTTTCCCACAAATTCTGTAAAGACGTAGCACTGCTACGTCTCTACATAAAATATCGACACATTACCAAATATTTTTTTCAACTGATTAGGAGATTGAAAATGTCTGTTAAATTTATCGCCCCTAATAATTTTGCTAGTTTTCAACTAGGTAATTTAGTTACATTTAAAGGTACTGCAGCAAACGAAGTTTCTAAGGTGGAATTGATCGCCGATCACAAGTATAGACTAGGAGAATTTACTGTTTTAGAAGGTGATTGGTGTTTTGATTATATCTTTAATAGAGCCGGAAAAAGACGAATAATTGTCAATGGATTTAATCAAGACAGCAAACAATTAACTAGTGATGCTATTGATATATTTTTAGTCGGTGAAACTGATAAAGAACTAGGAATTGATGTTTCTCATCACAATGGTAAATCAATAGATTGGCAAACTGTTAAAAGTAGTGATGTCTCTTTTGCATTTGTAAAAGCTACAGAAGGCGGTACTTATGAAGATAAAGTATTTCCTAGTAACTGGAAGCATATGAAAGAAGCAGGTATAATTCGTGGTGCTTATCATTTCTTTCGTCCACTTAAAGATGCCAAACTGCAAGCAGAAAATTTTCTTTCACAAATTGGTAATACATTGGAGATAGGTGATTTACCACCAGTTTTAGATGTAGAACACTATCCTGATAAAGTTGCACGAGAATGGCAACAACTGAGTTTAAATCAACGTATTGAATGCCTGCGGGAGTGGTTGGAAATAGTAGAGAGAGCAACAGGAGTTAAGCCGATAATCTATACCAGCCCTAGTTTTTGGAAAGAGTATATGAACAATTTGCCTGTCTTGACTCAGTACCCTCTCTGGCTGGCGCACTATACCTCCAAAGAACAACCCAATGTACCAGCAAATAACTGGGGTGGTAATGGTTGGACTTTCTGGCAATATACCGAAAATGGCTCTGTGGCAGGAATTACAGGGAAAGTAGATAGAAATCGTTTTAACGGTTCCTTTGAGCGTTTAGTAGCTTTTGTCAGAGATTCTATCGTTGCATAATCTGGCAATGATGGGCTTAAAGATACTCTTTGTTAATGGTGCGTTACTTAGATACTTAACGCACCATACAAATGTCAATATCTACGACTTTGAATTTCAAAAAACTGTCATTATATCTATTCATTTTTGGGGATACTAGCATGATCGAGCAAATAGAAAATGGACAATACTCTCTCACTTTTCTTAACAGGCAACATTCAGAAGATCAAGAATTACCAGCAGCAGAAAATATCTCTTTAGATAATATTATGCCTGACAAAAAAACTTCATGGCAGATGGACAAGTGGATTTACCGTATTGTAGTAAGTTCAATGTCATTAACTATCATTTTATCTTTAGTTGGTGCGGTATGGTTAAAAGCCAATGACAAAGATATTCCAGATATAATGATTGCTTTAGGAACTGGAGCATTAGGTGGAATTGCAGGGCTTTTAGCACCATCTCCTAATTCTTCAAATTACGAATAGCAATAATAATATAGATTTTACTGCCCTTTAATGGGCATTTTTTATGTCTTACTAAATTTATGATTTATACGAACTAATTTATCAGTTAGGACTTACGCAATTGTCACAATATCCTGATGGTGCGTGAGGCTACAAGCTTTATTCCTTGCTTCAGAATCAGTCAGTGTACAAGCAACGGCAATAAAGTGGGAAGAAAATCTACACCACTTTTTGCCTCCCCTACAAGAAAATATGCCAGTTGTGTAAGTCCTGTTAGTTGTTTTTTATATAAGTAACTTATAAGTCATCAATACAATCATTTTCTCAGTATTAATCTAAGTAATCTATGTTGTTAAATAGTAATCAAGAGCAATAACAATTAAATAGTCTGCTTACTTGACTTATTGTTTATACTTTTATCTTGATTTTAGAGGTTATTTATGCAGAAGAATATTATTTTCAATATCGATCCAGAAGGAGTTTTAAATCAAAAGCAGAAATTTGATTCTCCATCTTCACCAATCAATAAAGAATCGCAGCAAATTGCTGTTAAAAAAGAAGATACAGAAAATAATCCAAAAAAATCTGTAAACAATACGTCTGACTTTAAAACTCCGCTGCAATCAGACTACTGGATTTATCGGATTGTAGTTAGTTCCTTAGCATTAACCATCATTTTTTCTATTACTGGTGCTATTTGGCTAGAAGCAAATAACAAAAAAGCCCCAGAACTTCTCATTGCTTTAGGTACTGGTTCCCTTGGTGCTTTAGCTGGACTTTTGGCTCCAACTCCTTCAAAGGAATAATGATGATGGGAAGAGAAATAAAATGCCCCTTCATGGGGCTTTTTTTATGTTTTTATGGGTTTAATATTACTTCTTCTTTTCGCTATATTTGTGACAAGCCTTAAGTCTTTTCAATTCTTCTGGATGAGTAACAAAGTACTCTTTGAGCCAATCACAACCACTATTAAGTAGTTGCTCTAGTTGCTCTATACTAACCACAGACCATAAACGAGCACTACCGTCACGGGAACCGGTGGCTATTTGTTTTCCATCAGGACTAAATGC
>ERZ1740059.1315-NODE-1315-length-12540-cov-5.947297_pt1 | contig 12540 bp, 10 predicted proteins | sample MGYA00581744_ERZ1740059 | MGnify/ENA primary metagenome ERZ1740059 (study PRJEB43018, sample SAMN04849738) | marine metagenome | isolation source: floating plastic debris | place: Pacific Ocean | collected 2008-08-28 | study: EMG produced TPA metagenomics... | reverse complement strand
GGCGGCGTACGCGGCGACGCGCTCGGACGCCTGTGCCTCGGCGATCTCCACCTGCCCCGAGGGGAGCTGCCGTGAGCTTTCGGGCCCGCCTCACGCTCCTCTTTCTCTTTGCGGCCCTGGGCCCCTTCACGGCCCTCGGGGTCCTCGTGCGCACGAGCCTCATCCACGAGCTCGAAGCCGACCACGTCCGGCGCCTCGAGACGCGCGGACCCGCCGCGCCACCCCGGCAGGCGGCGCACGAGGCCGACCGGCGCGCCGTCGACGCGCGCTGCGAGCACGACCTCGTCGTCGACCAGGTGCTCCTCGACCTGGCCGCCGGGCGCTTCGGCCCAGGCCGGGAGCAGCGCCTCGTCACGCTGCTGCCACCGCTCATGCGCGGGCGGCGTTTCGACACGCTCCATCTGCTCGACGCGCGGAGCGGTGCCCGTCGGGGCCGCGTGCTGGGCGCGGGCCACTACCCCGAGCTCGCCGGCGGAGGCGACCCGGGGCTCCTCGACGCCCTCGGCCGCGCCGGCGACGCCCCCTTCGTGACCACGCTTCGCCTCCGGGATGGTGCGCGCGCGCGCGACGGTACCGCCCGCGACGCGCGCGTGCGCGTCACGGGCTGCACCGTGGCCCGCGACGGCGCCGCCGTCGCCGTGCTCGCCGGTCGTCGGCTGGAGAGGAGCTTTGCCGAGAGCCTCCTCGGCGACGTCTCGCCGGTGCACTTCGCCCTCGTCGCCCCGGGCGACGCGGCGGAGTCGCTCCCGGGCAGCGGTCCGCCACGCGAGGTCGGAATCCTCCGCGACGCCCGCGGCGACGTCGCTCTCACGCTCGTGGCCAATATCGACGACGCGCCGCTTCAGCGCGAGCTCACCGCCCTCGAAGGGCGCGCGCTCGTCCTCGGCGCCCTCGCCTTCGTGCTCGCGCTCGCCTTCGCCATCGCCGTCGCCTACGGGCTCGGGCGCAATCTGCGCGCCCTCGAGGCGGCGGCCCGACGCATCGGCGCCGGCGACCTGGCCTCCACGCTCACGCTGCCCGGTGCCCGCACCGAGGTGGGCCGCACGGCCGAAGCCTTCAACGCCATGACGCGTGAGCTCGCGGCCACGCAGCGCAAGCTGCTCCGCGCCGAGCGCATCGCCGCCTGGCGCGAGGTCGCCCGGCGCATCGCCCACGAGATCAAGAACCCGCTCCAGCCCATCCAGATGGAGATCGAGACCATGCGCAAGCTCCACGCGCGCCGGCACCCGAGCTTCGACGCCGAGTTCGCGGGCTCCACCGGGGTGATCCTCGAAGAGGTTCAGCGCCTCAACGCGATGGTCACGGAGTTCAGTCGCTTCGCCCGGCTGCCGCCCCCCACGCCGACGCGCGTCGACCTGCGCGAGCTCGCCGGCCACGTCGCGACGCTGCACCCCACCCTCGAGCTCGTGCCCGGCGACGCGCGACCCGCGCGCGTCGACCGCGACCAGCTCACGCAGGTGCTGGTGAACCTGGTGCAGAACGCCGTCGACGCCGCCGACGCGCGGCATGGCGCCGGCAAGGGGAGCGTCCGCCTGACCCTCGGCGTCACGGAGGTGGAGGGCGAAAAGGGGGTCGAGCTCCGGGTGGAGGACGACGGCCCCGGTATCGCCCCCGAGGACCGGCTCCGCGTCTTCGAGCCCTACTTCACGACGAAGAGCGCGGGCACGGGCCTCGGCCTCGCCATCGTGCACCGCATCGTCGGAGACCACGGGGGGAGCATCGACGTCGAGGAGGCGCCCGGCGGCGGGGCCGTCTTCGTGGTGCGCCTGCCCGAGGCGGGCCCGCCCGCCGCGCTCTCGGCGACGCTCTCCGAGGCGGAGCTTCCCCTCGGGGCGCCGCAAACCCGCTGAGGCGGCGCCCCCGCCGGAGGGTGGTGGCGCACGCGCCGCCTCCGCGTGTACAAACGCGCCATGCGTGGCGCCTGCACCCTCTTCGTACTCCTCGCCCTTTCCGCCTGCGGCGCGGCCATCGAGCCCGCGTCCGGCCCCGGCGGCGTCGCCGGCTTCGACGGCGCGGGCACGCCCGAGCTCTCGCCCGGGCGCCTCACCGACGGTCTGGTCATCCCCGGCGGCGACATCCGCACCTTCGCCGTCACGGACGAGTCGGTGACCGCGGCCACCGAGGAGTGCCGCCAAGGTTGCGTGGACGAGGCGACCTGCGTCGCCTTCACCATCGCGCGCCCCCACGGCGACACGCCGCCCATGTGCACGCTCAAGAGCGAGACCGCCGCGCCGGTGGAGGACACCTGCTGCGCGAGCGAGGTCATCGCGCGCTAGCGGCGGTGATGGCCGAGGAGCCCTTCGTGGGCCATCCTCGGCGCGATGGCGCGCGCGCTTCTCTGCCCGAGCTGCGGGGCTCCCCTGCCGGAGGCGCCGCCGGGCTCCGCCGTTACCTGCGGCTACTGCAAGACGGTCACGCAGCTCCCGGCGCCCCCGCCGAAGCCCGCGCCGCGCCCGAAGCCGAGGCCCCGGCGCGAGCCGCGCCCGAAGCGCGCGAAGAGGCGTGAGGGGCCTGGGCCGGTCACGCGCCTGCTGAGCTTCCTGCCCGTCGGCGTCGCGCTCGCCGTGGGCGGCTACGCGCTGATCAACGGCCCGCTCCGGGAGCTTCTGGGCCCCGACGTCGACCCTCGGCAGCTCCTCCCCGAGGGCACCTCGCTCCCGGCACTCCCACCGGCGCTCGGCGGCTACGACGGGAGCGAGCCCTACCGCTGCGGCGGGAACGACCGGCGCACCCTGCGGGACCGGGACCTCCGCTTTCCGGGCCGCCCCGCCGTCGTGGTCGAGGGCAACTGCCAGCTGCGCCTCGAGCGCGTCCGCCTCGCGGGCTCGGTGGGCATCGAGCTTCGCGGCAACGGCCGCCTCGAGCTCGACGACGTCGTGGTCCGCAGCACCGGCCCCGCGCTCCTCCTCGAGGGCAACGCGCGCGCCGAGCTCGTCGAAGTCCTCCTCGTGAGCGACGGCGCCGCGCTCGACCTCTCGGGTAACGCCCGTGTGACCGCCTACTCGGGCCGCGTCGAGGGCGCGCCCCGCGCGGTGCGAAGCCGGCGCCGCAACCGGGTCCGCGTGCACGACGCGGAGCTCGTGAACCGCCGGCGCCGCGACGCCCCCACGGAGCCCTTCGCGCCCGACAAGCAAGAGGCGCCCGAGGACCCGGACGCCAAGGCTCAGCCGCCTTCCATCCCGTAGCCGCGCATCTTGCGCTGGAGCGTGCGGCGGTCGATTCCGAGGGCGGCGGCGGCGTGGGTCACGTTGCCCCGCTTGTCCGCAAGCACGCGCTCGATGTGCAGGCGCTCGACCTCGGCGAGGCTGGCGCTCGTGGGCAGCGTCGGCGGCGCACCGGCGCCGGGGCGCGCGCTCGTCGCGCCGGCGTGGCCGAAGATGCTCCCGGCGATCATCTTCCGCAGCAGGTCGCCGCCGATCACGTCGCCTTCCGCGAAGAGCGCGGCGCGCCGCAGCACGTTGAGCAGCTCGCGTACGTTGCCCGGCCAGGCGTAGGCCTCGAGGGCCCGGCGGGCGCCCTCGTCGAGCACCAGCGAGCTCTTGCCGAGGCGCCCGAGGAGGTGCTCGGCCAGCGGGAGGATGTCGTCCTTCCGCTCGCGAAGCGGAGGCAGCACCACCGGAAAGACCTGGAGGCGGAAGTAGAGGTCCTCGCGGAAGTTCCCGGCCTCCACCTGGGACCAGAGGTCGCGGTTGGTGGCGGCCAGGATCCGCGCGTCGACGGCGACCTCCTTGTTCCCGCCCACGGGGCGAACGCGACGGGTCTCGAGGGCCCGGAGCAGCTTCGCCTGCAGGTCGAGGGGCAGCTCGCCGAGCTCGTCGATGAAGAGCGTGCCGCCGTCGGCCTCGCGGAAGAGCCCCGGGCGGTCCGCGGTGGCTCCCGTGAAGGCCCCGCGCACGTGGCCGAAGAGCTCGCTCTCGAAGAGCTCGCGCGGCACCGAGGCCGCGTTCAGCGCCACGAAGGGCCGCTTCGCACGGCTGCTCGCCACGTGGAGATGCCTCGCCACGACCTCCTTGCCGGTGCCGGTCTCCCCGAAAACGAGCGCCGTCTCGTCCGAGGGCCCGACGGTCGTGATGAACTTCCGGACGGCCTGCATGGCCTGGCTCACGCCGACGAGGGGCGGGTGCTCGTCGCCCCCCGCGGCCTTCACGCGGCGCGTCTCGGCCACCGCCTCCTTGAGGAGCGGCTCGAGCATCTCCGCGTCGACGGGCTTTTCGAGGAAGGAGAACGCGCCGAGCTGCATGGCCTCGACCGCGGCCTGCACCGTCCCGTGGCCCGTGAGCACGACGATGCGCGTCGCCGTGCCGCCGCGGCGGCGGAGCACCTCGAGGCCGTCCATGCCCTTCATGCGCAGGTCGAGGAGCGCTGCCTCGGGCGGGTCGCCGCCGGTCAGGAAGGGCAGGGCCTCTTCACCGCTCGCGGCCTCCAGCACCTCGAAGCGCACGCGGCGGAGCGCCTTGCGGATGGCGAAGCGGAACGCCTGATCGTCGTCGACGACGAGCACGCGCCCGAGGGTCGCGACGGCGCTCACGGCGCGGCCCTCGCCGGCGCCGGCACGTCCACCAAAGGAAGCCGAACGGTGCGCGCAGGAAGCGCGATCACGGCGCGGGCGCCCCCTTCCTCACGGTTCTCGAGGGTGAGCGTGCCGCCCATGGCCTGCGCGAGCATGTAGGACGTGTAAAGGCCGAGGCCCGTGCCTTCGCCGGGCGGCTTGGTGGTCGCGAAGGGCTCGAAGAGCCGTGACGCCATGGCCTCCGGAAGCCCCGGGCCCTCATCGTCGACGAGCAGCCGCACCTGCCGCCCATCGGTCTCGCCGTGCACGCGGAGCGTGCCGCCCGTGGGCCGCATGGCATCGAGCGCGTTCTGGAAGAGGTTCACGAGGATTTGCACGAGCCGGTCCTTGTCACCGGCCACCTCGAGGCGCTCGAGGGAGTCGTCCAGCTCCACCTTCCGCTCGTCGTCGCGCACTCCGGCCACCACGATGGCTTTGGCTCGTTGGGCCACCGCGACCAGGGGCACGCCGTCATCGATGCGCGCCCGGACCAGGTCGCCGCCCGCGAGGAGCGCCTGCGTGATGCGCCCGAGGCGCCGCGTCTCATCCCGGATCAGCGTGGCCGACTCACCGAGATCCTGGGTCAGCTCCCCGGGCTCTTCCTCGTCAGCGCGCAGCGTGGAGAGGGCCTGGAGCATGTCCGCGGCGAGCGTCCGAATGGTCGCCAGCGGCGTGTTGAGCTCGTGGGCCACGCCCTGGGCCACGCGGCCGAGGCTCGCGAGGCGCTCCGCGAGGACCAGCTGGCGCTCGGCCAGCGTCGCCGAGGTGCGGTCGACGTAGAGGTTCATCACCCGCGGCGGGCTCGCCTCGTCGATGGGGAAGACGAGCATCTCGTAGACGCGCTCTTCCCCGGCGACGGAGGCCGCGAAGCGGCAGCGCCCGCTCTCGCCGCCCTCGCGGGCGCCATGCATGGGGCACACGCCGCTGGCGTCGCGCTCGCAAGCGCGCAGCTCCCCAGCGCAGGTCCATGCGCCACCCACGCGCGAGGCCGGCGCCAGCGCCTCGGCGCGGCGGTTGCGCCAGAGCACCGTGCCGTCGCCGCCGATGACCTCGAGGCCCGCCTCGAGCTCGTCGAGCGTGTTGGAGAGGAGCTGGTACTCGAGGGCCGCCCGGTCCCGGGCCGCGGCGAGGGCCTTCTCTCGGGCGCGGAGCTCCCGGGCGGCGTGCATCACGATGTACGCCGCGCCGATGACGGTGGCGACGAAGGCCGCGACCTCGCTGAGCACGTCGAAGGGCGGCACCGGATCCCAGCGGCCGATGCGCAGCTCGGGCACGACCAGCGGCATCGCGAGGAAGGCGGCGCCGAAGAAACAGAAGCCGATGGCAACCAGCGTCCAGCGCGGTCCGCCGAGGATGGCGATGAGGGCCACGTGGAAGACGTAGAAGGGCAAAAAGGGCGTCTCGACGCCACCGGCGGCCCAGAGCAGGAGCGTGAGCAGCAGGAGATCGACGAGCGCCTGGGCCACGCCAGCACGGGGCCCCACGGCCACGACGCCCGAGCGGAGGCCCCGCCAGAGGACGAAGTTGAAGACGAAGCCGACGACGCCGAGGGCGAGCATCAGCCTCCCGGCCACACCCGGGAAGTAGCCCAGAAACGCCAGAAATGCGCCCACCATCGCGCCACTCATGGCACCCCATCGCATCTGGATGAGCCATCGAGTGCGATCCAGACCGAACTCCTGCACGCGCCGCTCCGGGAAGAAGAGCGAGCTTCGGGGGTCGACGGTCCGAGGCGTCACAAGCGAGACATGGTGCCTGTCGGAGGCCCTGGCTACCGCGCGGGCTGAAGGGATAGCGTGGCGCCATGGCGAAGGCCGGGTCTCCCTTCGAGCGCGTGGACGAGGGCGTGCGGGTGCGCTCGGTGCGCCTCGCGGGGACGGATTGCCTCGAAGCCGTGCTCGGCGCGACGGACGCGGAAGCCGATCCCGAGGCGCCGCTTCCCCTCGTGGTGAGCTTTCACGGGCGGACGGATCGTCCCCGGACGCCCGGGCGTCTGGGCCGCCTGCCGCCGCGGCGCTGGGTCTTCCCCGCGGGGCCCTTTCCCGATGGCGAGGGCTTCGCCTGGCTGCCCCGGTCGCTGACGGCGCTCGCGAAGGCGCGAGCGGAAATCGTGGCGGCGCTGCCGGAACGGGTCCGGGCGCTCGCGGCCTTTCTCGAGGCCCTCGAGAGCAGCCGGCCGAGCGCCGGAAAGCCGCTCGTCACGGGCTTCTCCCAGGGCGGCGTGATGGCGCTCGCGCTCGCGCTTCTCGCGCCCGAGCGCGTGGCCGCCGCCGTCGCCGTGGCGGCCTGGTTCCCCGAAGAGCTCTTGCCGGCGACGCCCAGCGCCCGGCCCAAGATCCAGGCCATGCACGGCACCGCGGATCCCGTGGTGCCCTTCGCGCCCATGCGGGCCCTGGTTCCCCGGCTTCGCGCGCTCGGCCACGCCGGCGACTGGGTGGAGCTCGACGGCGTGGCGCACGACGCGGGGCCGGTGACCTACCAGCCCACGAGGCGGTGGATCGAGGCCTGGGTGGCCACGACCCTCACTCGTTGATGATGAGGAACTCCACGCGGCGATTCCGCTCGTGGCACTCGTCCGTGTCCTCCTCACAGACATGCTCCGTCTCGCCGACGCCGGAGTGCTCGAGCTCGATCTCGACGCCCTTGTCCTGCAGGTAGCGTGCGACCGACGCCGCGCGGCGCTCGGAGAGCTCTTGGTTGTAGGCCTCCGACCCCTCGGCGTCCGTGTGGCCGACGATGCGGAGCCGACCGATCTCGCCCGTGTGGTTGGTGATCAGCTTCGCCACGTCGTCGAGCAGGTCGAAGGAGTCCGCGAGGATCTCGTCGCTGTCCGTGGCGAAGTGGATGACGCCGTCGAGCTCGAGGTGGTCGTCGACGATCCGCACGTCCTCGGGGTCTTCGGGAGCTTCGGGCTCCTCGACGGGCGGCGGCTCCACGGGCGGGGCCTGCACCGTGGTGCGATTGGATTCCTCGGCGCTGCCGGCGCAACCCACGAGCAGGGCGATGATCAGAAGCGTGCGCATGTCCTCTCCTCTCCGAGCCAGAGGCTCGCTTCGGCCCGAGTAGCAGCTCGCCGCGCGATGTCGGTGAGCTTTCCGACAGCACGCCTCGACCCACGACGAGGCCGTGCCAGCCGCGCGCTCCCGCGAGCGCTACGCTGCCACGCATGGACTCGCGGCCGAAGGAGACGTCGCCCGCCCGGTCGACCGTGCCGCCGGGCACGGGTCCGGCCCCGGTGCTTCGGCGCCTCGCGCCGCATCTCTACCTGAAGGCCTATCCGTCCGGCGTCACCGCCGACACGCTGCGCCGCTTCCTCGCCGAGGTGGAGCAGGAGATGCCGGGCTTCGAGCGACCCTTCGCGTGGATCGTCGACATCCATCGCTCCGTGGGCGCCACGTCGCTCCACCGGCAGATCTACGCAGACCACGACAAGCGAACGCAGGCACTGGACCGCGCGTACTGCGCCGGCGTGGGCCTCGTCGTGAAGAACGCGGCCATGCGGGGCATGGTCACGGCCGTTTACTGGCTGCAGCCACCGGTCTACCCGCACCACGTGGCGAGCACGCGGCCCGAGGCGCTCGAGTTCTGCCGGGAGCAGCTGGAAGCGCGGGGCGTGACGGTGGACGCCGACCGCGCCCGGCGGGACCTCGGCTAGCGGTCGCGCCGCTCAGTGGACGAGCAGGGACTCGCTCCCGGCTTCGCAGAGGGTGCGGCCCAGCGCCTCGCGAACGTTGCTTTCGGCGCCTACCAGGTAAACGGTCACCCGCGCTGCGTGGGCACGCCCATCGACCACCGCACCCGTGGGCTCACAGGCCACGAGACCCATCAAGTCGGCAGCTGCCGGAGGCAACGACTCCAGGCCGGATGCGACGTACGCGGCAACGAGCTCCTCGACGACCCATGGCTCCCCGGAGGTGACGAGCGCGTCGGCGACGCCGCGTCGCTCCGCCGAGTCCAGGGGCGACCACCTTTGCTTCGCGGGCTCGGTACGGGGTCCCTGGCGCATCTTCTCGAAACGCAGACCGGAATCGGCCGAGCGCAGCGCGGCGAGAGTTCGGCGAGCGTTCACCTCGCGCTCCGTGGGTGGCAGCGCACTCCAGGGGTGCCGGGGACATCGGTCGAGCTCGCGCACACCGATTTCCGCCGCCACACGTTCGGCCTGGGCCTCGCTTCCGAAATCCGCCGCGACCACGCGGGCGAAGTCCGGAATTGCGGCCTCGTTCGCTGCCGCCGGCGCGAGCACATCCGCGCAGGGCACGGTGATGGACCTTCCCATTCGACCGCCGATCCCCACGACGACGGCCGCCGCGAACGGCCCCGCGAGAGCAAGCGCATAGACGAGGCCCGCCGCGACTCGCGCCGCGGCACGGGGGCGCGGCGCGGGCAGACGCTCCATCAGCTGGGTCATGGTCGGAAGCACCAGCGCGTCCTTCATCTTGGGGAAGGTGAGCAGCCGCGCGAGCACGTCCTCGGGCGCACGGAGGCCGTCGCGGGCGCAGGCCCGCGCGAGCTTCTCGACCCGGGAAACCGTCAGGAGTGAGACCGCCATGACGCAGGCCAGCACGAGCAGCACCGCATCCTGCAAGGCGGCGTACGCCACGAGGAAGACGACGACGGCCCCGATGTTCATCCCCAAGGCGATGACGGGATGAAGGTCGCCCAGGACCAGATTCACGATGCGTCCGCCGTCGAGGGGCATCACGGGCAGCAGGTTGATGAAGTTCACTCCGATGAGGAACGTGACGATGTCGCTGAGCCACGGCGTGCTCGCCGCGTCCGGTACCGCGAGAATCGCCAGGCCGAGCAAGAGCCCGGGGAGGGGTCCCGCCAGCAGCACGAAGAGCTCGCGGCTCAGCGTTCGCTCGCCGGGCTGACCCATCGTCGCGCCGCCGAGGAAGGGCAGCAGGTAGACGCGCACGTCCTGGTATCCGGTGGCGCGCATCGCGAGGTAGTGGCCGCCCTCGTGAAGCGCGACCACGAGCACGAGCGCGACCGCGACGCGGAGGTTGAACCACCCGGTGAAGGACACGAGCGTGGCGGCGACGCTCAGGGCGAAGACCCAAAGCCAGGCCACCCGAAAGCCCCGGCGGCGGTGCAGCTCTTCGTGGCGGTGCCAGCTCTGGAGCTTGAGCTCGAGGGGCACGTCGAGGCGCTCGGCGTCGAAGAACGAGCGGGGACCCGGCTGGCCCCGGCCTCCGGTGACGACCGCCCACGCCTTCGTCATGGCGGCCTTCACCGTGTACTGGTGACCGCCCGCCGCCGGAACGACGCGGCCGGAAGCGATGAGAGCCTCGACCCCGCGTCGCCCGCTGGCCTCGAGCGACGCGACCAGCTCCTCCAGCGGGGCATCCCGCCGCCGGCCGTGGCCCGCCCCGTCGAGCTCGCTCATGCGACGTCGATGGAGCGCGAGCTGCTCTCCGATGGTGTCGAGGTAGCCATCCTGCTCGGCCGCCGTGGGGTCGAGGGCCACGGTCGCGTGAAGGATGTGGTTGTGCGTGACGAGCCAGCGCTCGCCCTCGAAGAGCGAACCGAAGACGAGGTTCACGGGCCGCGTGGAGCTCATCTCATCGTCGAGCTCCGGCAGCGCCAGCACGCCGTCCTCGGCACGGAAGATCGGCCGGTAGCCGGTGTCCCAGGCCGACGCGAAGACCGACCTCAGGCGGTACCAGCCGAGGGGCTCGAAGCCGAGGGCGGCGAGCTCCGCGGCGCCCGGCGCATAGACGCGCCGAAGCGCCTCGGGCACCTCGCCCTCGCCCACGACCTCGTAGGCCGGCGGCTGAAAGCGCATCCGAAGCACCGTCTGCACCAGGAAGACGGCGACCGCGAGCGCGAACACCGCCCCGAGGGCGACGACGACGGTGAGCACGCCCATGCCGCTACCGCCATACCATGCGGGCTAGCCCGAAGCGCGGACGGGCTTCTGCCGAGCCCGCGACGGGCGAGGGGCGCTCCGCCCGGAGGACGAAGCGCCCGCTCGCTCAGCGCCCCTCGGCGTAGCGGATCAGACTCGCGAGCGTCGGGTCCGGCGAGATGTCGGGGCTCGGACCGCTCCATCCCTTCCCGTGATCGTCGGTGTAGGTCAGGTAGCTCTCGCAGTGCGCGAGCATCGCGCCGAAGACCTCGAGGAGGATCGCCGAGCCCACGGGGCCGAGGCGCTCCTTCTTCCCGAGCGAGCGCGCTTCGAGCATGAGGTAGAGGAAGAGCGGCGTGTGCTTTTCGAGGCACGCCCGCAGCGACGCTGGGAGGCAGTCCCAGCGGGGGATCGGCTTGCCCTTCTCCTTGAAGAGCTGCGCCGTGGTAGCCGGCTTGAAGCCGTAGCCCTTCTTCAGGAGCGCCTGCGCCACGTCCTGGCCGCTCGGGAGCCCGAGCACGATGCCGCGGCGCAGGTTCCGGAAGGCCAGCGAACGCTCCGCCGCGTCGGCCCGCTTGCCCACGACGGGGTCGGGCATGCGGATGAGCTCGTCCGGGAGGAGCTGGTCGAAGGCCTTCGCGCGCCGGAAGGTGAAGCCCGGCTCCAAGTCGAGGAGCGTCCGCCAGTCGACCGCGAGCTCGTCCGGCACCGGCGCGAAGCCTTCGGTCCCGAAGCGCTCGTCGAAGAGCTCGATGCTGGGGAAGTCCAGGTTCGCCGGGTAGCTCGAGCGCACCGTCGTGTGCCCGAAGCGGAAGGCCGCGACGGAGAACTCCACGGGCATGAAGAGGCCGTGGCAGCGGTCCTTGATGTCGCAGAGCGGGTACTTCTTCTTCTTCGCGAGCAGGCCGGCGTTGGCGAACTTCCACACGTCCTCGTCGCAGACGCGCCGGAGGAAGTCGTTCCAGACCACGTACTGGTAGTGGAAGCGGGTCTCGCGCTGCGCCTCCTCGAAGCCGTAGCGAAGCAGGAAGCGGTTGTGCAGTCGCAGGAAGACGAGCTGCATCTGCGAGACGAAGAGGTTCTCGTCGTTCCGCGGGTCGCCGATGAGCGCGCGGCCCGCGCTGCTGCGGGGCACGTCGTTCGGGCGGTACACGCCGTCGACGCGGCTACCCACCAAGAGCCGGCCGTCTTGGGCCGGATCGAAGAGGTGCGGTGACGCCTCGGGGCCGAAGCCGTAGACGCAGTCGAGGTCCAGGGAGGCCGTCCTCAAGTTCGGCACCTTCTCTGGAACCTCCGGTCCCCCGCGCAGCGCGGTGGTCGTGTCGAGGGTGACGTCGTGGTCGACGAACTGGGCGAAGAAGGTGTAGGCCGCGGGCAGCTCGGAGTCGCCGGAGCTGCCGTTCGCGTCGTGCATGGGCCCGCCCGCTCCTCCCACCAGCTTCGAGACCTCGTCGGCGACGCAGGGATCGGTGAGGTCCCACCCCTTGCAAGGCTGCTCCGCCTGCGGCTTCAAGTGGGGAAAGAGCCGGCCAAAGTTGCCGAGCTTGGCGTGAGAGCAGCCCCGGGCCTTGCCGGTGCCGTGCATTGGCTTGCGCTTGTCGATCTTTGACGTGTCGATCATCGGTCCCTCCTCCCGCCGTGCGGGGAAGGGACAGACAATCTGCGCGAGGCCGCCCCGTCGCTTTCAGGTGCTATCGCATCATTACGACGTCACCGTACGCAGCCACGCTCACTCGTGGAGCGGAGCGACGGCCGGGTCGGCGAGGACGGCACGGAGGAGGCGGCCGGCGAGCTGGTCCCGCGCGTCGCGCTCCGCGCGCTCCTCGCTCAGCCCGAGCGCGCGCACCTCGTCCGTGACCTCGGCCAGCGGGTCGCAGCGGTAGGCGTCGAGGAGCGTGAGCGTGCCGCGTGCCGAAACCCAGACCCGCGTGGGTCCGCCGCGGCCCGCGTATTCGGTGGCGACCTCGAGGAAGGCGACGACGTCCACGGGCGACGCGGCGTCGTCCGCGGCGGCGACGCGCGCGCAGAGCTCGGCTGCCGAGGACGCGCCCTCGAGCGGCACGGGGCGCGCCTCCGAAGACCGAGCCGCGAGCTCGCCGAGCGCGTCCCGGCCCAGCTCGGCTTCCCAGGGGGCAGGCTC
>ERZ1740059.1314-NODE-1314-length-12542-cov-3.684152_pt1 | contig 12542 bp, 10 predicted proteins | sample MGYA00581744_ERZ1740059 | MGnify/ENA primary metagenome ERZ1740059 (study PRJEB43018, sample SAMN04849738) | marine metagenome | isolation source: floating plastic debris | place: Pacific Ocean | collected 2008-08-28 | study: EMG produced TPA metagenomics... | reverse complement strand
GTAAAGGGTTACTGAAGAGACCTGGGGGGCTCACTCACAACTCGAAAACCGATAACGTAGTCGCGGACCACGAGGTTGAAGTTGATGCGACGGGCAGAGCGGCAAAGCACTGGAGAGTTGAGCCAGGAGCCGCCGCGAAGGATACGAACATCAGAGACCCCTCCGTCCGTCCAGGCGCTGCCATCGGTCGGGGCTCCTTTGTAGCTGTCATGCCAGTAGTTCTGGCACCATTCCCAGACATTGCCATGCATATCGCACAGACCAAAGGCATTGGCAACACCAAACTGGTCTACGGAGGTGGTGCCGTCACTTGATTGCCCCTTAGGTCCGCCGTTGTAGGTCTGTGAAGCGTCGTAATTGGCGACCTCTTGGGTTAGGGTAGGGCCAAAGTGAAAGGGCGTTGTTGTGCCTGCTCGACAGGCATATTCCCACTCAGCTTCGGAGGGGAGACGATAGGTGCGCTTGGTGTGGGCGGAAAGCCGCTGACAAAACTCTACAGCGTCTTGCCAAGAGACATTCTCCACGGGCCAGTCATCGCCTTTGAAGCTGGATGGATCTGGCGCCAGGGATTGATTAACCTGAGGCATAGCTACCACTGCTCGCCACTGGGTTTGGGTAATGGGGTAGCGGCTCATAAAGAACTGAGGCACGCTCACTTGATGAGGCTCTTCGTTATCAAAGCGCTTAGGTTCATGGTACGGCGAGCCCATAACAAACGTGCCCGCTGGAATGCGTACCATTTCTAAGGTTACGTCGTCTGAAAGGGATTCAACCCGTCGCCGGGCCTGGGCACGGGATTTTCTAACGACCCAAGTTTTTCGTCGCAAGAGACCTGTGCGCCGACTTTCTAGGGTAGCGGTTTGAAATGCAAAGAGTTCTAGATCTGACTGGGGCAGGACAATGGTAGCAATGTTGAATGTGGCAGTTTTGAGAGGAGGAAGGATATCAGATTCCTCCCCTGCTCTAATTAACTTCCCTTGAGCAAATTCTAGGGTTTCGATAGGGGGCCATGCTAGTGTTTGATCGGGAATCTCTGGAAACGTGATTTGTGGAGAATCGGGCGAATCAATGGCATCCACCCAAGCGGCATATTCTCCGCCCAATCGCCGCAGGGCACTTTTCGCAATGCGGGCAAATTCTAAAAACTCTTCGCCTGCATCAGTGAGGTCTTCTTGTAACAACAATAAAGCTGTAAACGTGTAAATAGATTTGCCTAGTTTTCGTCCAATGTAAGCAGAGACTGCATTTAAAACTGCTTCTGAACCTGATATGGACGCTATTGCCGTCAGATGATCACGGACACCCGCAACAAAGTCATAGCGACGCTGGGTAGAGAATAAACTGCCTTGATTCGCAACCGTATCTTGTGCGGTTGTCGTCTGTTTGTCATCTAAGCGCTCAATGAGACCACTGAGAAAAATCTCGGCCACATGCAATGATGTGGAGTGAGGCAGCATCTTAGCCTGAATAATATAAATGAGGGATAGCTCCACGGGCACAGGGCCATAAAAGCAGCTAATTCACGGGCAGTGGGTGATGCGGTTTTGTTAAAACGATTGACCAGCTGCTGGGCACGATCATTTACAGAAAGGTTATGTGCATCTCGTACCCCCATTGCAGAAGATTCTGTTTGCAGTGCGGCTTGCCAGTTTGGATCAAACCAAATACCCGGTGCTTGAGCATCACCAAACCCTGCCAACATTCTGGACCACTGGGCGATAGCAGACGGCTCTAAGGTAATGACTGGCAGCTTGAGACCTGGATCAGCCTCATGATCGTCTTCATCCCACACTAAGGGCAAATGGTGAATCAGTTGAGTGTTGGTCTCGCCAGGAAAACGAGCTGAAAAAGATGTTTTTAGGCCTGCTCCTAAGATGGTTTGTGGCCATAACCGCTCGGGTAGCATCTGTACGACGGCCAGGGGACCATAGGTGGACCATAGCTTTAAGTACTTGGCTTGTAGCGTTCCTTGTCGCCAGGCCGAAGATAGACAATCACTAATCACTAAAATTAGCCGTCGCCCCGAGGCATCTATCAGTTCTTTCGGATCACGGGGGCGCGATGACGCCGCTGGACGCTTAGCAAATAGCTTGACGGATGAGCCGGTTTGCAAATACCAGGTAGTGATAGTGCGAAAAGCGCCCTGACGTTCCAGCACCTGTCGAAAATCTCGAATCGTATCTCGCCATAGGAAACTAGACGCAGAATCTTCGATTACTAGAGCGAGTTCTAGCCAGCGTTCACGGGCAGGTCGCACCACCGTCATACAAAACTGTTGCTCAGCGGTCTGCTCGGCAGTGGCATCCTCGTCTAGTTCTGTCTGGATGTAAGACTCGACTCGTCGCATGCAACGATGTTGCTGTCTGCTCTTGATAGTCAATACCACTTAGCGAAGCGTGAGTGTGCGGCTTCTGGGTCGGTAGCGACTGAGGCAGAGAAATTTCAGGCCCATCATCCAGTAATGGGTTAGGCGCTGTATCATCTATTTCAGTTTGGACCGTTACTGACGTACTAGCCGCTTCTTGTTCGGCAACAGATTTACCTGCTGGCGCATCAATAAACCTGACCAGCCACAACAAATCGGCAATATTTTCGCCATCCCAATCAACACCGGCCTGTTTAAGACGGGCAATGAGCGTTGCTAAATTAGCGGATGCGCCCTGGGTCACTATACCCCCGGTCCTGATAGGGGTTTCAGGATTTTTTCTATCAGATCGCTATCAGTAGCCTCCATGGGACTGCCCTCTTGCAAAAGAAGATAAACAGCATTTAACAACTGATCGGTAGCAAGTTCTTCGCGGTCTCGTTTTTCAACAAAGGCATCAATAATAGGCTGAGCTTTCACTAGTACATCTTTGTCTAATGTTGATAGATGACGTCTTACGATATCGGCTAGCTCCTTGGGACTGGGCTCCCCCATATCGAGGCGGATACACCGACGTAAAAAAGGTGGCGGAAAATCTCGTTCACCATTACTGGTGAGAATCACAAAGGGAAAGGCATTGCTCTGGACCTGACCATTTGTAATGGTGGCCGTTTCATTGGAGCGTGTGTAGGATGTTCCCACATCAACCTCTGGCAACACTTCTTTGATGCGTTCTAGTTCGTCAATGCGATACCGACCTTCTTCAAAGGTATGGAGTAAATCATTGGGTAAGTCAATGTCGCTTTTGTCGATTTCATCAATCAACAACACACGGGGCCATTTGAGGCGATTTTCAGGCACCGGCAACAATGCAGTTCCTAACGGCCCTAGACGAATATATTTACCAATGGATTTAAGCTCTGATTTAAGACTCTCATCTAAAGGATTAGAAGACTCTTGACGATCTTGAAGAATCTGCTTAACAGATTTTGACCCTGATTTCAGCTTCTCATCTAAAGGATTAGAAGACTCTTGAACCAACTGATTATCAAATTGTTTTTTATATTGAGAATCTTGTAAACGCCCAATGGCGTCATAACTGTAGAGCCCTTGCTTGAGGGTGGAACGCGTTGTAATCGGCCAATAGAGGACTTCACCGAGCTGGAGTTCATGGGCCACGGCATAGGCCAGGGAGGTTTTTCCTGTGCCTGGCTTACCCGTTATCAATAAGGGACGTCGCAGATACAATGCCGCATTAACCAACTGAATTTGCTCAGGATGGGCCTTAAACGTTGTCCCTTTTTGCTGCTGATATTGACTCACGTTTTGAAACGCTCGCCAACCCGGTGGGTCTGGCAAACGCGTTAAGTCATTATGGGGCTCTCCGGTTCCCTTATAAATTTCCCAGGTGGTCATGATAGTGACTCGCTTGTTAAATACTGATCAGGGGGCACATGGTAGGGATTGTCCCATAGGAGGGCCAGATGATAGCCCGGTTCACTGGATGTCGTGCAATCAGCCTCGTGAGCCGGTTCAGGAGCAGCACGACGCTTGGCTAGCACTCGTTGAGGGACGTCTGCAAGATGGGAATTCAGAATAGCTGTGTCCAGCAGATGCTCCCAGTTTTGCTGGGCTTGGTTGTTACGTACCCAAACTGCTAGAGGGGTTCCCGATACGATCAGCAGGGCAATATCGCCAGCATTCGTTAAATCAGGGGATGAGGCTAACTTGAGCCCGAGAACATTGGGGGATTTAATATCACACCGGATGGTTTTCGTTTTACCTATAAACACCTGACTGGCCGGGGTTTGAGCATCGGTTTGTACCTGAATCCACTTTTGCTTCCATCGGGGAATTGCCCGTGGCTGAGCCAGGCGATCTTGGGAACGGATAATCACCTGGGAGCAGTACTCAGCTCCGATACCCAGCGGTTCTGCCAGTTCTTCTGCTAACCCTTCATAGAGCATGGGAAATCGCTCTACAGGAGAGTCTAATAATAAAAAGGGTAGCAAGATTTCTACGGTTAAATCGGCTGAATCAATTCCTGCCTGTCCCACCTGATCCAGGTAGGTAGCAATCAACTTGGGTAGTTCTTTTGAGCTAATACTCTGGTTCAGGGGTGACTCTGTCTTTTCTGTAGCAACAGTAGAATCAGTGGTTGAATCGCAGGCCGCTAGAATTTGGGCACCGTCATCACTGGTGAACGGATCGTACTTCGCAGGGTCTGGAATGAGCCAAGCACGAACATCTAAACGTCCAGGGGCATCGTCTGGCTGAACCCCGATCAGTAGCACAGGATGCTTAGGAGTAATGGTCTTATTGCCTTGGGAAAGGGCTAGATCGCCCATGGCGCTGCGTACACGATCAAAGTTTTGAGTATAGTGCTTAGCCCAGGTCGTCAGCTGACCATCTAAATCATTAATCTGGCGGGGCTCTGGACGGTTGAGTAGCGCTGCGACAAACTGCACTAACTTATCAGGAGGATAGCTCTCGGCTGCAGTGTGGACTGTCCCTGAACTCATGTTGGCAAGATCACCAAGAATATTTGCTAATCCCTGTTGAGAACGGGTTAGAGGATGTTCAGGGCGGCATAGCCGGTAGGCAACTTCTATTGAATTTTGGAGCGCAGGAAATACAGGCTGAAGGATATCGTGTAACCGTTCACGCTGAATAATCCGCAAAGCGGAGCGAAGGTGCTCTACAGGAATCATAAAGGCGAGACGGTCTTCTGGACGCAGGTCATCTCGGGCCACAATCATGCCGAAGCAGCTCTCTAGATGCCAAACTGGGGACCCGCTAAGCCCTCCTCGGACGGTAGTGCCAATGGTTTGGGGGACTTCTATTTGAACCCAGTTGGTCATCGGAGAGTCAGTGGTGGTCCCACGCGTAATCGCGGTGATATTACGACCAGCAGCATTACCATCGACATAGCCATAGGCTTCGACAGTCACGTCTCGATAGCCTTGAAAATTTATCGCGGGTTGAACGGGAAAGCGATTTAACTCGACAGGGGCCAATAATTGTAAAACAGCTACGTCTTGGCCACCTTCATTATCTGTGAATCGGCAACTAATTATTTTGGCTGATAGTTTATGAGCATCATCAGCTCCATCAAAAACAAGTTGAATAATTTGATTGAGCGCGTCTGTGTGGGTGCTGATATTGAGCGCTTTGACCACTACATGGGCACAGGTGAGCAAATAACGGCCACCTAACCAAAAACCAGTACCGACTATCTGCGCTGAATCAGCACGATAGATCTTAACAATTGGCTTAGGCGCTGTATCTAAGTTAAACGCTGTCATTTAACCCTGATCTTTAGCCCACTTGAGGGTGACTTCAAAAGTCACCTCGCCACCCACGGACCCAAAAACGACGCCAGCTTCAGCCGCTAGCTTTAGACCAAAGGTAACTTCAACCTCATCAGCGGGTGTGGTGAGGCCGGATTTCATCCGGGAAACGACCTTAGACACAACGGGCTGAACCTGGTTTAAAGCCGCTTCGAGGGACTGGCTAGCTTCAATGGCAAGTTGATCGGTTCCTGGAACAGCGACTCGCTGAACCCCTGAGCTACGACTACTGCTTTGAGGCTTATCAACCTCTACTAAAAACGTCATGCCGTCTTCATCGCTGAGCTTAAACTGAGCAAGTTCTTTTTCCATAGCGGCTGATGATTTTGCAGGTAACTATACTTCAGTATCAACAGTGATTGTCCTGAGGATTCGGAAGAGTTCAGAGATTTTTTGGGAAATTATGGAATTCTGTCCTCACTTTACTCCGTGCTTATCTCACCTCAGCAACTCAGCGGACACATTTGCTTGAAGTCATAGGTGCCATGAAAGGGGGGAGCACTTCAAGGTTGGCACGATCGCAATTCTCTGATGTGTGCCCAAAATGGGCAACCCTTGTTTCGTATTGGTCTAGCGACGACATATCTGATCTGATGCCTCAGCCTGAGTAACAATAGAGGTTTTTTGTCTTCAATACGCTGAATACGTCCTTTGCTACAAATGTTTTCACTTTAGGGAGCGAATTTTATCTGCCATTTAAGCTGATGGCTAACGTACCTTCAGGGTTTTATGTATCAGCTATTACAATTGGTCCACTTGATGCTGCTGTACCTGATGCGTTGGCTGCAGCCATATCTGGGACCCATTTGTTTTGTCCTGGCATGGTCCCTGGTTGGGCTGGGTCTCTGGCAGGTGATCATGGCAACCCGAGATAGCGTACAGCAGGCCCGGACGATGCATAAAATTCCTTGTGCAGACTGTAGCTTTTTTACCAATCAGGCTGTCTTAAAGTGTCCGCTTCATCCCAGTCAGGCCCTATCAGAAGACGCCATCGGCTGTCTCGATTTTGAGACGGCGAACCCTACCCTGGCTGCCCACGAACGATTAAAAGGCTTGGAGTAACGGCCCAGCGAAAACACTTCAGGCAGGCTGTGCATTGAATACCGTTGCCCATGGTGTTTTCACCTAGACCAACTTTTCCAGTAATTCACAGATCGTTCACAGACCAAAATCCCAGAAACCTAGCTTTTTGAAGGGTTAGCTTGCGCAGATTAATTTTGGCTGAATTTATTGAGTCCTTCATAGGTTAATTAAGCTAAACCAAATATTCTGTAGTTAGTCAGCTTTTTTGCTTACCTGTAGACAATTGCGGGCAATCTGGTCAAAAGGGCTGGCAAAAAGGCTGGTTGAGTGTTGCTTGATAGTTAAAGCGCTAGGTGATTTCTGGGACATCGCGATGATTTCGATTTTTATTTTGACCCACAATGAAGAACGAGACATTGCTGCATGCATCGAGTCAGCCCTGGTCTCGGATGATGTCATTGTGGTCGATTCGAATAGCTGCGATCGCACCCTAGAAATCGCCCAGCGTTACCCTGTTCGTACTGTTTGCCATGGCTTTGAAAGTCATGGCAAACAGCGCACTTGGATGCTGCGCAATGTGCCGACTAAGCATCAATGGGTCTACATCCTGGAAGCCGATGAGCGCATGACACCAGAGCTGTTAAATGAGTGTGTCGCTGCCGCTCAGTCTAGACAGCATGTGGGCTATTACGCCGCTGAGCGGGTCATGTTTATGAACCACTGGATTCGCTACAGCACCCAGTATCCCCGCTATCAGCTCCGGCTGCTGGACAAGCAGCATGTCTGGTTTGACGACTATGGCCACACTGAGCGCGAAGTGTGCGATGGGTCCACCGGGTTTCTCCAAGCCACTTACCCTCACTACACCTGTAGTAAGGGCTTTGGTCGCTGGCTGGAAAAACACAATCGCTACTCCAGTGACGAAGCGGCCGAAACGATTAAACAGCTATCGGACCACGGCGTAGACTGGCGAGCGCTGTTTTTAGGGCGCTCTGAGGTAGAACGCCGCCGCGCCCTAAAGGACCTATCTCTGCGGATGCCGTTACGTCCGTTAGTGCGTTTTGTCTATATGTACTTTTTCCTAGGCGGCATTTTAGACGGTCGGGCCGGGTTTACCTGGTGCATGCTTCAGGCATTTTATGAGTATCTAATTACCCTAAAGGTATGGGAGCTACAGCACGGATGCACTACTGATGTGGGTAAATCTACCGACGCTGCTGCAGACCATCCTGCTAAGGAACTGGCCAGATCTATATAGGACCCCATATAGAAAAACTAAAGGCCCACAACCTGAGAAAAGAAACCAAAGAAAATCTTGGTCTCCGGGCTCACCATAGCTTTGTTTGCCGAACTCTGGGAAAACTAAATTTGAGGTGCATGAGGGAGCGTCTGCTCCTAATGTTAGTTTTCTGACCCAGGGCTAGAGACAGGTCCCAACACCTGTATAGCCTTTAAGTGTAGGTATATGCTGACCCAGGCCCAATCCCTATCCAAGTATTTGTTAACGCTAGCCATACAGCATCGCACGGGCGAGCTGGTGGTTGGTGCAACGACAAGCAAGCCTTGGAAGCTTTATTTCTATTCGGGACGACTAATCTACGCCACCGGCGGACAACATCCGGTGCGGCGCTGGTATCGCTCCCTGCGCCGCCATAGTGAGCAGTTTGATATTGGCTGGTTTGCTGAAATGCGGATGCCTGATGATTATTGGGAGGTCGATTTTATCAATCAGGCAATTCAGCGCGACTACATTTCCCTAAATCAGGCAAAAGCGATTATTCAAAGCATCGTGGATGAGGTGGTGCTGAGCCTGTTGACCTACCCGGCCAATGATATGCAATGGCATCCAAATCGGATGGTGGCGCAAAAAATTATGTTTTTGTCGGTACAAACGTCGCTGGCGCGATCGCAAGCTATCTACAATCAGTGGCCTCCGTTGCTAGAAGATCCGCTATCAACTATTGCAGAATATGACCTGCCCTATCTCTCCCCCATTGTGCTCAATCAAAGGGGGCTGCAGTCGCATCTTTCAGCCGCCAAGTATGAGCGCCTGAGCCGTTGGATGCAGGGCAACATCACCCTCTGGGATATCGCTGCCCAAACCCAATATGCGCTCCCCGATGTGATCAAGCTGTTAATGCCGTCGATTTATCAGGGTTGGATTGATTTACAGCCAATTTCAGATATTCCGGCTCCCTACGTCGCCCAGCGGTCTGTCGCCAACCGGGTATTGCCTAAGGGGTTAGTTGCCTGTGTCGACGATAGCCCCCTGGTCAGCAAAGTCATGGCAGAACTATTACAACCTCTAGGCTATGAGGTGTTGCCCATCACCAAGCCGGTCGAGCAGATTTCTATTTTGACCCAGCATCGCCCCGATCTAATTTTTTTGGATATCACAATGCCCAATATCAGCGGCTATGAGCTGTGTAAGTTTCTGCGGCGCACCGAGGCGTTTTACAATATCCCGATTATTATCTTGACAGGACGCGACGGTGTAATCGACCGTATGCGGGCCAAAATGGTCGGTGCAGATGACTTTTTGGCCAAACCGCCCGTGCCTGGGAAAGTAGCGCAGATTTTAGCTAAACATATTCCTAACTAGATTGCCCATTCCCCTTTGCCCCCATACAATTAACACCTGCACAACTACTGACCTTTGCCCCATGGCCAGCTCCCAGCCCAATGACCAAAGTCCCCGCGACATTCGCGCTGCCCGTCTGCAAAAGGTAAGTGACTTAAAAAAGCTGGGGTTTAATCCATATGCCTACAACTGGGATGTGACCTATCAGGCGGCCTCATTACAGGAGAAATTTGTTGATTTACCCACTGGTGAAGAAACTGATTTTGAGGTCAGTCTAGCCGGGCGGATTATGATCCGCCGGGTGTTTGGCAAGCTTGCTTTTTTTACACTGCAGGATGAAACAGGCTCCATTCAGCTGTTTCTGGATAAAAAGACCATCCAGGCCGGGATGGCCGATACAGATGAGCAGGCCTTTACCCACCTCAAACAGCTTACTGATGTGGGCGACTTTATGGGTGTGAAGGGCATCATCAAACGCACCGATAAGGGTGAGCTGTCGATTAAAGTAAGCCAGTATGCCATCCTCACTAAGGCACTGCTGCCGCTACCCGATAAATGGCATGGTCTGACCGATGTGGCCAAACGCTACCGTCAGCGCTACGTCGATCTGATTGTTAACCCTGAAGTCAGGGATACGTTTCGTAAGCGAGCGCTGATTACCGCATCGATTCGACGCTATCTAGACCAGCAAAACTTTATTGAAATTGAAACTCCGGTTTTGCAGGCGGAACCAGGTGGGGCGGACGCTCGCCCGTTTGTGACGTATCACAATACCCTCGACATGCAGCTCTATCTGCGGATTGCCACAGAGCTACATCTAAAGCGGCTGATCGTGGGAGGGTTTGAGCGTGTGTTTGAAATGGGCCGCATCTTTCGCAATGAGGGGATTTCTACCCGACACAATCCAGAATTTACGTCAATTGAGCTGTATCAGGCTTATGCTGACTACCACGACATGATGGATATTACTGAAGCCCTTATTGTCACGGCAGCTGAGGAGGTGTTGGGCACGACTCAGATTACCTATCAAGGCGAGGCGGTTGACCTCAGCACGCCGTGGAAGCGCATCACCATGCACGATGCGGTGCAAGAGAAAACCGGGGTCAATTTTGCTGAATTTACTGATTTAGACTCAGCTAAAGCAGCCGCCAGCGCAGCCGGTATCCACGGTGTGAACGACTGCTCTAGCATTGGTCATGTCTTAAACGAAGCGTTTGAGCAAACCGTAGAAGCTACGCTGATCCAACCAACGTTTATTACCGACTATCCGGTGGAGATTTCCCCATTGGCTAAACCCCATCGGGATAAGCCGGGTCTGGTGGAACGATTTGAATTGTTTATCGTCGGGCGTGAAACGGCGAATAGTTTTTCAGAGCTGACGGACCCCATTGACCAACGGCAGCGGCTAGAAGCCCAGGCGGCGAAAAAAGCGGCTGGCGATCTTGAAGCCCAAAGCCTGGATGAGGACTTTATCACGGCCTTGGAATATGGCATGCCGCCAACGGGGGGTATGGGTATGGGGATCGACCGTCTGGTCATGCTCCTGACCGATTCGCCTAGCATTCGCGATGCGATCGCATTTCCCTTGCTGAAGTCCGACCAAAGTGGAAGCGATTAGTCAATCTGACCAAACTGATTAAACTAGAGGGGAAGCTGTCGAGGGCAAGCTAGTGTAATCGCAGTTTTCTATAGGTCTTAAGAGAACGCTCACAGCAGTCTCTAACTTGCTGCGTTCTAAAAACTCAGCAACGTCCGTTAAATAATTATTTTGGCTAACTCGTATAAATAACTATGGCTCAGTCGTCTGCAGATAGCACGTTGACCCGCTTGTCACAGGAAGGCGCCCTGCCCGGTCGTCTTAAGGCTCAGGTTCGGCATTTATCTAAGCCTAGATTTATTGAGCTGCTGGAGTTGATCATCCAAGAGTTTGAGTATTTTCTCAAAGCGATCAACCTGATTAATAATCAATCTTTAGAAACGCTGCTAGAAGAGCTGTTAGAGGCGTTTACCTTAAAGATCGGTCAAATCCTTCAGGCCGACCGTACTACGATCTTCATCGTAGATGATGAAAATCAAGAACTTTGGTCAAAAATTGCCCAGGGCGAAGGTGAAAAGGCGGTCGAAATTAGAATTCCCATGGGCAAGGGGATCGCTGGATATGTGGCTGAGACCAGAAAAACGCTTAATATTCCAAGCGCTTACGACGATCCCAGATTTAACCGAGCTACGGACGAAGAAACGGGCTATCACACTCGAAATATTTTGTGTATGCCCATCTTTAGCAACAGTGTCAACGTTGTAGCGGTGGTACAGCTGCTAAATAAAATTGGGGATGATCGGTTTACGCTTCAAGATGAGAAGGAATTTGAATCTTTTGCTCGCTCTATTGGTGTGTTGCTGGAAAGCTGTAACTCGTTCTATACAGCCGCCCGTACCCAAAAGGGGCTAAATGCTTTACTTAATGCGATTTCATCCTTAGAGCAGAGTTTGGAACTAGAGGTCACCCTGCAGTCTGTGATGGCCGAAGCTCGCAAACTGATGCAGGCAGATCGCAGCACCCTGTGGTTAATGGATGGCAATCAGCTGTGGTCTAAGGTGCAAAGTGCTGATGGTTCGAAGCTGGTGGAGCTGCGTCAAGCTAATGATAAGGGCATTGTGGGCTATGTGGCCTCGACCGGCGAAACCCTGAATATTCCTGATGCCTACAAGGACAGACGGTTTGATAGCTCAGCCGACGACCGCACCGGCTATCGGACCCACAGCATTTTGTGTATGCCGGTGTTTAACTCGTCGGGTGACATCATGGGGGTCACCCAGCTGATCAATAAAATGCAAGGCTCGTTTACTCGCTCGGATGAGTCGTTTATGCGAGCGTTTAATACCCAGGCCGGTATTGCCCTAGAAAATGCCCAGCTTTATGAAAATGTACTGGTAGAAAAGCAGTACCAAAAAGATATTCTCCAGAGCCTTTCAGATGCGGTAATTTCAACCGATATGGGGGGGCGGATTGTGACGATTAACGAAGCCGCTCTGAGCCTGTTGGGGTGTCCGACTGAGGTTGGCACTGATGAAGTGCTAAAGGATCAGCAGAAAATCTGGGAGCAAAAGCTGAGAGGTCGATTGCTGTGGGAGGTTATCCCGATTGAGCATTTGCGATCGCGTCTGGCCGACAGTTTAGAATTTGGCACCCAGCAGTATGTGCCAGAACAGACCCTACAGGTGG
>ERZ1740059.1312-NODE-1312-length-12559-cov-7.987604_pt1 | contig 12559 bp, 10 predicted proteins | sample MGYA00581744_ERZ1740059 | MGnify/ENA primary metagenome ERZ1740059 (study PRJEB43018, sample SAMN04849738) | marine metagenome | isolation source: floating plastic debris | place: Pacific Ocean | collected 2008-08-28 | study: EMG produced TPA metagenomics... | reverse complement strand
GAGGCAGGCCCCATTTCCATTTCACATTTCATGAAAATTTCTTTTTTTGGTATTAGTGTTGAAAAATCATGATTAAGATGCGGCAGTTTTCATTCAACATCTAAAAAATGAGAAATGTAAAATTGATATAATTTGAGGGTGATTACCATGAGGGGACGAGGCATTTCCATTTCATGCCCTGCAGGTTGAGGTGAGGCGAGTGGACACAGCTCTAAAGAGGAAGTAGTGGTGGCTTAAGGATTATATTTTGGGGAGTAAGCGTTGACAAGTTGAGAACAGCATTTGAACTTGTGTTATAATCTTGGTCATGCTTGAAATATGGGGGCTCAAAGTTGCCTTCCTAGTAGTTTCCAATATGAACCAATCAGCTTGCAGTATTCTTCACCGAGGGTTGAACAGCCAATCAAAATTGACTAAGGGTTGTATAGGCATCATTAGGAAATTCCAAAAAACAAGAAGACAATCCCAATGTTAACATGACCTATTACAAAGCATAGAATGTATAAATAAGCTATGCCCAATTCTGATGAAACTAGGCAGTGGCATGCTGTCGTCTTACCCGTATTCACTGAAGCGGATTTACTGACATCTGAGAGTTTAGCATCACCTTCGGCTTGAGCACCAGGCAACTTTCTGCGCCTGAAACATAATTTTGCGTAGTTGACAAAAGTCAACTAAAACTCACATCTGCTACAATTAGCATCTAGATCCAGTTACTAAATAAAAATTTCATTTTGTGTGATGGTTAGCTTATGTTACAGATATTCAGTTTCATGTTACTAAAAGGAAATTTAATTACTTTACCTTTTAATGCAGTATACAATCATGCCTATTCTCCAGGCCACGAGCCTGACAGTGAAGGAAATTATCAATGAGAGAATCAGACTCAGGTTAGTTGGTGTCCTGTCTGTTGCTGTTGATGTTGATGTTCATGTGATGTTCAATTGGTGATGGGGATCGCTGGAGCAAGCTTTAAGTACCGCTGTTGTAGTTACATTCTGGCCTTTTGTGGATGTTCTAATGCTTGTATTAACATCAGAACATAACTGCATACTTTTATGCAAAATTTGCACTAGCTTTCTTCAGTTATTAGTGTACAGAAGAAACGCACTAGATAGAACCTTCAAGTTTGGACGAGTGCACAAGAAATGTATAAGACACCATTGGTAATTGCCAGAAGATTGGATAAGCAGTCCATCCGAAAAATAAAATAACAGATTTATCCGGTAGAAGTCTTAATGACAGCAGCACAGCATCATTTAGAAAAATTTGGATATCTTCGTTGAACAAATCAATGATAATCCCTGTGTTTTTAATGAAGCTCCTTTTAATCATTACTACATACCGGTACTGCTAAAGTACTCATGCAGATTCTAATAGGGCATGTTAATGAGTATATCACAATGCATTATTTTGGAGATCCCGGACACACTCAGTAAATGATAGCATGATATGATTAAGACTGGGGTACTTCTGGAAATTCCAGTGAAAAATTGCACTGTGGGAATGTTGTTAACATACCCCATTAACAAAATATGATCCAAATCGCACACACTTTGTTGTGGCTGTACATCAATATATCCAATAGCTCCTTCCTGACCAACCCAGACTCTTCTTCTCTCAAGATCATAGATCACTGATGTTGGCCGGTTAAACCTGCATTCTGATATGTTCCCAGATTTGGTTGTGGTAACTGATTCGCTGTCTGCGGAAATAAAACAGTTAGAACTGTTCATGTTGGCCAGCGGCAAGGTGAGAGAAAACAAGCATAATACACATTCCTATAGGTTCTGTGGTTTTTGTGTCAGTCAATCGTAAAAGGTATTATATCGGTTATTGATTGGCTTTTTCTTTTTTGTATTTTCGTGTTGTTATGAGCTTATTTTGAACACTTAAAATACTAAAGATGATGTTGAACGATTTTAATAGGTTGGTTTTTGCAACCAAATTTTTACCATTGACTCCGGATACAGGTTATTGTTGTCACCGTAAAAGTTGGTAACCATACCATGGCTGTTGGTGCCATTGTATGGTTACCAAGATTGTCTTGAATCAAAAGGTTCTGAAAAGCATTTAGGTGATCATCAAATTAAAATATCTTGGTATTGTACCACTTTTACAAGACTTATGTCCTCGAGGATGTGGATTTTCGCAAAGAGTGATATTAGTCACAACCACACAACGTTTAGGTTGGTCACATGGACACTATGACCTTATATGTACGATCAACATGCTCTGAGTAGCGTGGTAAGGTACAAAGGTGCCTGTGGTACAATCTATTCTAATGTGGATATCATGAGGAAGCTGTCACAATTGAAAGAGATAACAAATGTTTTGTGAATGTCAAAATGCCATTGATGTAACCTAAGCCATTATTTTCTGCAATATTGCTTCGCTGCACTATTTTCTTATTGATCGGTTTTGTCAGGTTACAGGCAACAAAGAAGTGAATAATTATGGCCAATAATGTTATTTGAAGAATTTTGTGTATTAATGACAAGATACCCTAAAATTATCTTCCTGTATACCCCCAGAAAACTGGTATTGTCATAGATGAAGTTTGACGGTATATATCGCTTGTACTGAAGTTGTTCCCACTTGACCAGTCAAGCAGTTGAGAGGAAGCGACTCCAATACAAGCAATGTTGATCAAATTTCATCTAGAAATGGGTACCAATGGAATTTGATAGTTTGACTATATGAGCATTAGCATTACTGAAGTTGTCAAAATCCTCTACTGGAGATATGACCCATTGCTTGCAGATTGAAGTCACTGAAGATGTCACCAGATCTATTATTCTGACTATGTTATTTATCTTATCAGCAATCAACAAAATATCGCTCTAATTGTTAGTATATTCTGAGAATAAAACTTCCGGCAATAGGCCATCGTTAAAAGACAAAGTTAGGTATTCTGGCCAATTAACAGCGCTGTTGTCTATCCAACCAATAGCTTGATTTATTGAGAAAAATTTCACATCTGTTGAAGGCTGAATAGCAAGGGACTGCAAATAGCCATAGAATTTCGTATTCAGTGTTGACAGCATACGGGTAGTTAGATCAAAGTGTCTTACTTTCTGATTGTCGCTTTCAATGATCAAAAGTCTCTGTCCCTTACTCGTAGGCAGCTGTGTAATTGACATCAGGCTCCCAAACTTTGCTTCTTCAAATGTGCCGTCTTTAAATCCAAGATTCTTGATTTCACAATGTCCAGCCAGCAGCGAGGTGGAGTTAGTAACACGATTAACTACTCGTATGCAGTAACTCCAGAATAACAACATGAGTAGAATTGATCTGCTCAAAGTCTGTAGGCATCATAAACCGAGTATCGTAACCAAGCCCTTCCCTAGATTCATTATACCAATGATGGGTTACCGATCCGACTATTCCATATGTAGTGAAGGTTGTTGGATCCAAGGTTTTGAGACTGGATCCATCGAGGTACAGGATGTTCCCAGGAGAAAACGATTCGATATTGAGTGCTTGTAGTCAGCTCGCCTCATCAAAAGCAGACGGAAACACCTCACCGAAATTAAATCTGAAAAAATGAACAACAATCAGACAAAAATAGCATAACTTGATTTTTTTCTGTTAATCAGTGTACATAAAAGGTTCTTGCAGATATAAGGGGTCTACACCAGCTAGCTTTACATTGATCCCTAATATCTGCTAACAGTGTGGCTTTATTACGATTTTGAGCAAATTCTTTGTATTAACAAGGAGAAAAGAATTCGACCATCTGCCTCAAGCGGACACTAATGGCCGATAATATCACATTCTTTTGATTCTTTTTTACACATACCCGTTTATATTCTCTTTATATATCGCTCTGGAGGAAGATAAGCAAAACAGCAGCATTGCTACCTACAAAGCAGAGGAAAGCGTTGTAGCTGCATAATTTTGGATGGCATAATAATGCTTGTGTTAGAGCTTGTTCACTAGGATGCAAAACGAATTTACCACAACGGAACAAAGGTGAGACTGTGAAGATATCAACTGGTTCTACAAAGTTTTTTACGTTTTTTCAAATCATAACAACAGTGAGTATTTCCGGGAAAAGGTTCTTTGAATTTTAGACTTAATTGTATATGTAATCGATTAGCATATAGATACAGAATGTTCCGTTATAAACATATCACTCACCAGCAATAGCCAGCAGTATCTATCCATACAAATAATATGTTAGATGCACACATATATACCTCTATAACTTGTAGTAGCAGGTGGTTAGAAGATTCCATCTTGTGATACCTTTTTGCTGTTAAACAACAGTTTCACAGTCAACCCTTCCTTCCTTGCGGTCTGTTTTAGATTATAAAACAACCAAAAAGCAATAGCGATGAACTGTACGTCCGTCAGTAATGTATATTTGTCATAAAAAATTGAGCTCAGCAATCAGTTGGCGATTTTAGTCCACCCTGAATGCGCCATTAACTGTCTTAATATGGTATTAAGATTTGTACATCAACAAAAAAACAAAATGAATTACTCACTGAGGGGAAAGTACTTTTATCCCCATAAGCTTGCGATCGCTGGGCCGCATTTACTATGCTTAAAACTTTAACTTCCACCATTTAGGTGATTTACAGGTGGCTCTGCCAAGTAAATGGTTTAAGTGCTCAAAATTGTATTGGATAGGAGCCACTAACGCCTCCCCAAAACTGATTTACCATCAGTTCCCTGTGACATCTTGACAGAAATTCCATCATTATGTAGCAATAAAACACTAAGTTTGAGATACCTTGAATGATACTATATTTACTTATTTTCATGCAATAATATCCCGCAGTGAATGTGATGTGGAAGTTGGTGGTTGTCGACTCTTGCAACACAGGGGGATTACTCCTTACATCTCTGTAATGTCAGGATGGAGAGGACCAGGACCTGATCCGATACGATGCGATCTGATACAATCTTATAGGACCTGATGTGTAAATTCACTTTTGGCTGATTATCCAGCGTTTATCGTCGCAAATGGTAACGCAGACTAGAATGAGTTGAACAGGCAGCCAATGTGAAGATGAGTAAGTCATTTGAAGCCTGTTCTAACCACATTTAACTAATTGAGTGTCTGGCTAGCAGGACATTGTCAATAAAAATATTCATGCTGAGAATGAAATTCAATATTTTTTATTCTTGTCTGGGTACCGAGACAAAGCCGCGTAATTACCTAGTGAAACCACTTTAATATTAAAAGTAATGATATTTAAAGTAAAATGACATGAAAGAACCTTTTTAGATAAGTAGCTGTGACGTAACATCTTTTATTGCATGCATTTAATATTATTACTTCATGTCATTTTACTTTAAATCCCTTTCAGTACTAGAAAAGATGGTAAGTGTAATATGTGACATCTGCCAAATTAGAACACTTTCTAATTTTTTATAGTACTGAAATGGATGCTATTGGTGTAGCAACCAAAGAAATAAATTTATCTTATTGCTGCACGTAAATATCTATAAAGTGTGAGCTCATGATAAATGTGTTTCATTCTACGCAATGCTTTCTTTTGCTGTGTCAGGAAATTGTGATTATAGGCGGCCAGAACAATAATCTGTTGGCATGGGAAGTAACCGAATGAAAACGGCAAGACATACATTTGTAGTGGTAAGGTTGGCCTAATTGTTTTTTCCCTCTCTTCAGGGTATCAAAACATCAAAATTTTCTTGCAACTTATTTTAGATACGAAATCCCTTCCTCTCTTTGTATCTCATAACTTCAAAAGCTGTTTTAGTTTTATTCTGCTGATCTTGTATTCTTTATCCTTTACACATCGATATATGGTTACTCGAGAGAAAAAAATTGTCCCAGGAGTTAAATTTAGCTACTGGAGAATTTTTCAATTTAATATGTGTCACAGATAAAAATCTTAGCTATACCTTGATTTAAGCTACTTTAACTTTTTTGGGTGTGTAGACGCTAACATTTCCTCCCGCTAATACTCTGCCCCTTTGGGGTATTACAAACTTATTTTGTTCACTCACACAAAAGTAAGATAATTATAATTATGTTCTTCTGCCTTTAATCTGTAGAGAAAATATGGTGAACGCCACCCATTATGACGCTGCTGAGGATGCAAATCGTACAATTTGGAGAGAGTACCATACCAAAATACCTCAAGGATATGTCGTCATACCGATACTCCTGCTTGTTCTTACACTGGTGAACAACACACTTATAGTTCTAACATTCAAGCGAGTGAAGACCAAACAGTTCACAGATATCTTTATGGCTGGACTGGCAGTAGCCGACTTCATCATGTCCATTCCTCTCTCAGTCACTGTAGTCATATTAATAAGAGGCTTCATCAACATGAGCGTGTTTCTTTGTGACTTCTGGGCATTAGTTTTTGTGGGTGGACTCTCAACAACTATGTGGCTACATTGTGCAATATGTATAGAGAAATGTGTGTCTATAACAAGACCCCTTGAGCACAGACTATTCCTGCAAAAAGAATACTCTCATCGCATAGCCTATGCAGTTATAGTAGTGTGTATGTTCTTCCCTGACGGATATCTCTTAGCTTTGGTGTATTCGGGTGTACTAACGCATGCCGACTTTGACCCTCATGCAGTATTCTGCTTGTATGATGTGAATATGAAGTTCCTGTTTACAGCAGGCAATCTATTTCTGACAAGTTCACTCATTGTTGAACTGGTCACAAATTCACTGATTCTGCATCAAGTGTTAAAGTCTACAATACAGAGGAAAAAGAGAATTCTCCGTACAATCAGAACGGTTTTAATCACGTTAGGAGCTTATTATCTATGTACTGGGCCTGTGGCAGTCGGAATGGTATGGAGAACCACTGCTGACAAACCACCGCCACCGGGGTTAAGATTTGCAGGTTGTTACTTTTTATTGTCCAACAACTGTGTCAATTTCTTCATTTACCTTTCAAGTATGCCCAGATTTCGTGAAGCATTCATGAAAATGACCGGGTACCACCCACAAAAAGCAACAAATCGGATACATGTACTCAGAGCTCAAGGTATTTAAGCCAAGGCTAAGCTTTATGACCTAGATAGAGCTATTTAGGCTATAGCTGTTTGAGGATGATTAATTTCAGCCAGGTGTACAGCTATTTTGAAACACAGATGGAATAGAAATATCAACCCTATTTTCCAAGTTACCTGCTAGAGAGGAGGTTTCTGGTAATGGTTATGCTGTGTCAGCAGCGCTTCTTGCTTGTTTCATATACAAGTTGTGAATACAAGTTGCGTTATCCAGTTTAAAAATGTTTTGTTAACCTAGAATTAGAATATTTTTTCCTTGCCTTGTAACCGTGTCAGTTTAGAGGTACATGTGTGTTTGTATTTTGTGATTTTTTTTGGAGTATTTATGTATTGATGATTATTTGCTCAGTTTGTCTTCTCATGTATATGTTTTAGTAGCCTGTACTAAGCCTTCTGTTAGTGTTTGTTTTGTTAGCAGTGGAAGGATTGTCAATAAACATTGTGAGCTACACGCCAGGTTGATCCAGATCGAGAATAACACTATGCGCTTTAACACATTTCAAACATTTGGCAGAGTAGTAGAACAACAATTTCTCACAATTTTACAACTCCTGTCACAAATGCTCCCTTATTGTGTTTAGTGTGACGCTATCCTGGTCTCAATTTTCTGAACACTGATATCTATTCCAAAAAAACAATTGAATGCATACATACATGTCACATCAATTTATTTGAGCACAATTTTGACCACTGATGACCTCAAAAAATGTATATCACATTTTAAAATTGAGTTAAATATTATAGTAAATTGTAATTGTTGGCAGCAAAAAATATAGTTTATCAAATAATACTTTGGACGGAAAACAAAGAACAAAGTTGTTGATGAGCACATGGACGGACGCTAGAATCACCTTGGGCATTTAACATGAAACTATAATAGTGGCATCTCGATTCTGGATGAAGATAAAAAAATATTTTCAAAATCATTCAATGAGTTTCCTATATATTATGTATCATATCATGTGGTGTATGTGGGGCAGAAAAGCAGTGATTTTAGATAATTTTGACAGTCCATTCATGATGCACTCTGCAGGCATATACATACATGTACATAAATTTTTCTGCCCAAGTCAAGGAGGGTGGTCAAGTCAAGGAGTATAACGTCAGTTCCATACTCCATTTTTTGTGCTCAGCGCCGATTCGCCTTCTTATCACTTGATGGAGACAATTCTGAACAGATGATGACTCGGCGCTCCACTAAATCTCTGATATCTTGTTCATTAGCAGCAGACAGTTTGACTGTGATTATTACATTATCCGCATCACGACACAGACTACCGCCAACGCTGCATGATATCTTGCAGTCAAATCCCAGAGTTTTCTCCTCATGGGCGCTGGAATCCCATAAGCGGGGCCTGATATGTAATATTGGAAGTTGATTGGATAGTTCTTCGTCATGTACATCAAATGCTTTGATAGTGCTGTTGGTAGTATCCCACAATGCATTGTGGACTGTGAGTCCTGTGATGTAACATCCTGTTTCTGGTGGTTTGGATGGAGTAAATCCCATTGGTAAGAACTGCAAAGAGGAATTGAACCCATAATAGTAGAGACAACTTCATTACTGAGTACATACACAGCTCATTAATCACAAAATCCATGCAATTTAGTCAAATTTGTTTCTTGTAACCTAATGATTTAAGTTCATAAATGGTTATTGAGATTTCATTTCCATTGCTGCGCCTGCAATGGCGAAAAGCTATTTAATAAATTTTAATGTTCTCAAACTGACCTGTGCATAGAGGTCAAGGTCACTTATATCCTGGTAGTTCTGTCTCGCATGCTGCACCAGCATTGTGTCCAGAAATAACCTGGGATTTGTAAATACAGATAGATTGTAGAATACAGGGCGGGTGTTTGACACTCCCTCCACATATGAAAGCAAAAGAGAACAGCTGGTCTCTAGGTCTGACTTCCACTGCATCAGTGTTTCAGAAGAGCTACGGAGATATGACCTCCACTGTGTGGGCACCTAAAAAGAATGGCAGAATTGTATGCGACCGTTAATCCAGTAAATCAGCATAATCCGCTACCCCATATTCTGCACAATTTTATGAGTCTTACTACTTTAGTTATAGTAAGGTCCAAAAAGCATGTTGTGCAATCTTTATTTATATGTGTGAAAACACCAGACCTTCTGTGACCAATGCATAATGTATAACCAAAGCTGTTCGGCTATCGAGGCAGAATTATATCAGCTGGATTGTACTGTACTGGATTTTCCAACATCTTTCATATTCATATTTAAGGCATATCTCAATCTGCCACTGTCTCACTAAAGTTTAACCAATGATTAGCCTAAAAGCTTCCATATGACTACAAATAGTCAATGGTTTCTAAGAAAAATTATCAGCTAAGTTCGTTTATGTATGGTAAGTAGTTAGTTACCTTGCCAAAGTAGAGCTGTTGAATAGTGAGCAGAGATTGTCTAGTACATGAGAACTCTGATCTCGTTATTCCATGCAGAAGTTCACAATCACCAATCAGAGTCTGTACCAATGACTTATACTCTAATACCTGTTATAATAGGTAAAATAATTTAAATTACAGAATGTATTGAATTTTAAAAAACAGTAGTCGGCTAAAGACATATTTTTAGAAATACGCTGAAACAGAGGCTTGAGATACAGGGCAGGGTCTTGCATATTTTGTTCGACTATGTTAGGTAAGTACAAGGTTGTACTACAATATCATTGCAAAATGGTCTCCCATCATGTGACTGTCTCTAAGTGGGGGATAATATATGAAGGCAACGACATCAATATTTAACACAGTGCCCAAAAAATGGATGAACCATTTATGACAGTTTACTTCTCTGAAAACATAATATATACTAAGAATTTACCACTCCCGATATACATGTACCTCCTTGTGTAGAAAGTTCTGCAGAGGATGTAAATGATTTTCAGGGCTGTATGAGATCTCAGGAAGACTGTGTAGTACAGATTCCCATCCACTGAGTAACACGTCCACTCTCTCAAACATGTCAGTGTGTGCAGAATTATATCTCATCAGATTGGGATGTCCGCTCACACGAGATAACAACTCCGACATGCGTCTACATATTATACAAGGAATAAAAGCTCATCAATGACCGCATGCAAAAAAACAAGAGGTTGCCAACACAAAATTTAGTTGATATACGACTTAATACTTTTGTTAAGTTTACATCCACTGATAAGTATACTCTCTACCTTTAGCTAACTCACAGCTGGAAGTACAGGTTGCTGTGCATTAATTATTATTGTTGGTGAAGAACATGAGAGTTTTAAAGCTTAGCGAGAGGATTAATGCTAAGAGTTTTTCACTGTCTGGGGCCTTTCTTGCGGTTGCTGGCCCCTACAAAGTTTTGACAAGATTTTCGGTAATACAGCTAAAAAGTGTTCTCAACATTCTTTGTTACAGAAATGATGACTCACAAGATGTCTATGTTCTGTGGAACCAGATCTCTAGAATTTCAATGACTATCCTACCAATTATTATAATTCCAAACATTTAATATCTGTTTTCATTTGCGAAATGGGGAACTTAAGATCCTCCTAGCAGAACTTTGATAATCATGACCAATAAAAAACCTTTGGAAAGTGGTTGTACAGCCTTTATACTACGATCTGCTATGGCTGGTTTACACTCGTGTTGGCGTTGACAAACACTTGCGTCAATCTGCTAGCCTCAGCCGTCATTAATGATGTAAGTATTTCATCGCTTCCAACATTTTTTTTAGCTCAACATATATCACACTCTGTTCACTTGAGAATTATGCTATTCCATCATCATACAGAATATACAACCATTACATCAATGTACCAGCGAACAAAATAACACATTATCGATTTTACAAAGGAGAGAATAGTGGCATAAGATTGTTGCCCTGCATTTTGGAGTTCAATGTATTTACACAATTGTCCATATTGAAATGGATGTTAAAATGTGCCAAGAGAAGCACCGATACATTATAAGGACCTCATTTTAAAAATGAAATGTAATTAAAAATTGCTGGTCACTAACTGAATTGTAGATAATGTACATGACCGGAATGATTGCATTTAGCAGTGTATAAACTTATTATTTTTGTGTCTCTGCTGCATTTGGTACCCGTCAATGCTTGTAGAACACTAATAAGGGTTTATGGAGTGGACATCTGTACATGATGGACTAAGTCACTTTCAATTCACAGCAGAAATTTCTAAAACAGTCAATCGCTCTATACTGCTAACTTATATATATTTAATCCATTATATATTACCGAAGCTAAAATGATAGTGGGTCGGAATGGAACTAACGTTTATGCATGCATTACATCGGAATTCATAAAGGATACGCTGTGATACCTAGCCTTCTTTTAATCCTAGTACTTGTCAACAATATTCTCATTATACCTAGTCACTTTCAAGCGAGTCAAGAAAACCACTTCACAGATGCCTTTATGTGTGCATTGGCAATAGTAGACCTTGCTGTGTTTGTGCCTAACACAGTGACCGTTATGATTTTTCTGCACTGTTCAGTCATTATGAATGGCATAATCTGCGATATATGGGCACTGAACACCTTGGCTGAAGTTTCCACCACAGAACAACTGCACTGCGCCATTTGCATTGAGAAATTTGTCTCCATCTGGAAGCTGCATGAACACAAGTTGTTTGTTACAAGAAAATACTCATACTATGTATTCTATGCTGTGGTTATGGCTTGCTTTAACATCCCTGTGTCTTATTGTTCAATACTGATACAATTGGGAGTGCTGCTGCATGTGAACTTTGACCCTGTTGAGGTCACCTTTATCTATGACTTTGATAAACCATTCCTCCTTACCATTGGAATATCATTTCTTATATGTCCCCTTGTCGTTGAGGTACTTACCAATATACTGATTCTCATAAAAGTAAGAAAACTAAGAGCTTGATGGTGTTGAAACAAGATCTTGGACAATAATACAATAATAATAATTTGACCGCCACTCTTTGATTTCTACATGTATAATTGTATAGGCTTACACATGTATGTACAATTAAATCTTTTGTCATTTTGGGAGAAAGCAACCCTTGTATGCTTGGTAGCCGCACTGTTGTGTTGGTATTAGGATTAAGCTCATCACATTCAACACAATGCTACCCATCATAAAAACTAGTGCACCTTGTATTTTTATAGCCAAATTAAAATTTTTTAGACACATACTACTATTCTTATACATGTACATAACCGCCAAATAAAATTTCCACCAAATAAGCATCGATATGGTCTATTTACAGTCTTTCAAATATGTGATTACCTACGAGCACCCATATAGCACATAATGCTCTACAGACTAGGCTATCCACAGTTCTACACACCCACCTGCTGTTGATGCGTTTGAGGTGTGCATCTGCCCCCTCTGTGAGTCCCAGTACTGACGCATCACTGAAGGATAGAGAACTCAGTCTATCTAATATCTCGTCAGAGTTACACGGTAGACCTGACTCGGGTATGAGAGTAGCAAGCAGCGCCTGACTACCTCGAGCATTCAACTCAACCTAAAATACAACAATCACAAACATCGTCACTA
>ERZ1740059.1311-NODE-1311-length-12567-cov-10.366129_pt1 | contig 12567 bp, 5 predicted proteins | sample MGYA00581744_ERZ1740059 | MGnify/ENA primary metagenome ERZ1740059 (study PRJEB43018, sample SAMN04849738) | marine metagenome | isolation source: floating plastic debris | place: Pacific Ocean | collected 2008-08-28 | study: EMG produced TPA metagenomics... | reverse complement strand
TTGGCCTGGATTTTTTATAACAAGCCCATACAAATAAATTTGGTGATTTTGATCTGGTATTTCTAGGTGTGTATTTACATAAATCCATAAATTATCAAGATGAATTTGGAGACGAGATCAAATACCTTAACTGTGGTTTTGAGTGCATCGATCATGATGGAAGCCTCAGTATGACTGGCATCCTAAACACTGTATGCAAAGTTGGTCAGACTTTGAACGTGTTAATTAATACACACTTTATTTTACCATCGATCGATATATCATAGATATCATTGACGATCGAGTTTGCTATTATCTGCAGGAGCATGGCTAGAATTTTGCACGAAATGGCATCGGCTACTTCTGATGAAGGCTCAAAAATTTGAGGGTTGAAGTATATTATTTACCTCTTTCTTGCAGCATTGTGATTAGGGGGTTTGAATGTTTATGACTTGTGTGAGAGAGCACTTATTATGCCTCGTTTTTTGCTTCAGTGTTTGAGTAGTAAATTGAATGTCTGATTTCAGACTTATCATGTGTTAACTCTATGTACCTATAAATATGTGTAAACAACATTTATCACAATTTCAAGGGAATACTTTATATTGAGTTTTCTGCAAACCTTGTGTGGTTGTAGTTTGTGCCTGTTGCCTTTCCTGCAGTATAAGCTGCAATGCAGAATCAATTTCCTCAGCAGTGAGCTCTAGACCAGTGTGTGTGAGGATTGCATCATGATAGATGGAAGATATCATTGCAATGTTATCGTTCTGGAAAGAAAAACGAAGTGCAATTGAAACATAGCTCAATTATAACATTTTAATGAGGAGGAATATATTCTACTAAACGTGTGCTGTCTGGATGTGTTTCACAGAATCTGGGTGTCACGCATTGTCCGGTACTCGAAGAGCGACAGATTCTCAGTCGTGTGACACTTTCCTTATTTATTGCCGTATAGTCAGTGACTGACCAAAACTATCCATACTAATAAGTCATCATTTATGTAAACGAGTAACAACCTCCTGAATTCGACAGTTTCTGTGGCTAGACTGCTGTCATAAAAATTTTAACTGGAAAATTTCTCAGTAATAACTCTGTTTTGTTTGCCACACCTTTCCTTTCAAGGAAACTCTATAAGTTTTCTACCTGCATGAATGTCAAGCTGTCAACACATCCGGTATTGTTATCTGTGCTGCTCTCTCTGCAGCTAGACAATTGTTTTTATTTTAGTCTCCAAAGTTTTTCATTGACCAGCATATCGAAAGATCTATTATGTTGTGATGTGAAATACCAGCCCCATCCCCGCCTATCCAATTGTCAAAGAAAGGTGAAAAGAAAGGCCCAACTACAAATTGGGCAAATGGGCAGAAACTATGGAGCTAAAGTAAAGTTTTTGGTAAAACTTAAGAATTTTAATGCTTATACATATATACCTACAAACAACATAGAGCAGCCTTATGGATGGGAGTTCTCACTGAATTACAGAGATCTTATTATGGTAATTTTCAAAACTGATTTTAAATTTCATCTAATATATGAAACCAGGTGGCGTTAAAGTTCTCGAGTACATTGTCATATGCAGAGCTGAGAAATGTGTGATGCACAGACTTAACCATAGCGTTTGAACTGTCAATACGGATTTCGGGTAATAATTAAGTTAGTTTTCAGAACAAAAAAGGTCGTGCATAGCCCCTCTCTCAACAATTAATCAGTGTGGCGCTGAATGATTATGGCCATTTCTGAGTGCCTATATCACTATGCGGAAGTTGTTCCTTCATGAAAAAGAGGCAAACAACTCACAAGTGGCAAAATTCAAAAAAGATATTCCAAATAGATTAACTTGGTCAAATAGTTGATTAAAGGGGTTTTTGAGCATGTTGCAGGGTTTTGGATACACAGACTGAGATATTTGGACGATCTCGGACACAGTTTCAGCAAAGCTGGACAATCTGATTTTTTTGTAATTATTGTCCCTGGAATGATATCCCTGATTCACATACCGTTATAGCGCGTATATAAGCAAAGACGTGTAGGAATAATGTCAGAAATTGTAGAGATAAATATTTCATTTCGAAGGTTTCATGTTTCTTGCCAGTCCTAGTCTCATATCTTTTCCAATGATATGTGCTGGGCTATGCCTTCACCATCTCACTCCTCTTGTACTGTAAAGATAACAAAAAAAACATACATTGACAGTCATCATAGGATTCCAAATACATGTATAGATTTATTTATACTCCAATGAACTTGATTGGGCCAAACAGACGCACTGTACCTTGAACTTGGTATGTATATTGTTGGTATAATATTAATGGGTTAGCTAAGGTCTATATATGGAGACATTCTTTTTCCCACTAAATTACTCTTATAACAGCATTTTAAAATGGTAAATTTTATAAATAGTGAATGAAATGATACTTGAAAACGTGCACCTGGGATCTAAGCTGTCATGTTACAAAAACAAAACACATAATACTGAAGGCTAAATTAGTTTCAAAGCATCGATAATGCGGAAGACACTTGTTTATGTACAAAATTGACACAAAGTAATCACAAATACCGGTAAAAAAGTAGTCGGTCTGTGATATGCTTTTTAGACATAAATTGTCTGCTATTTCAATTTTCTCTGGCTTCCATAAATAGACCAGTAACCAGGCTGTGTCTTATTCTCCTTTCTTGATTGGTTTGTGAGCGCACACCACTTGACAATCATCTCAATATATATTGCGTGATTTAGTACCACTCACTATAGTGTAAATTACCTGGGAGTTTGTAACGCTGCCATTCATTCAACCAAGGCTTTTCCTCCATATTTTAACTCAAATTCAATAACAATCTGTTGATTTGCTCGTAATTGACTGTCATTATAGGGCACAATGTATTGAGACTGACCAGTTTCCGAAAAGATTTTGGGTGGTAGTTATTACCCTTATCTGGTAAGCTGTAATAATTTGCAGTTTATAGTTCACACTTATGACAAATAAATCCGCTTAGCACTAAACTTGGTGAAAGTTAAGATCAAAACAGCATTAACTTTTACTGCGATATGCCATAATTGGGGCAAATCTGGGTTAATTCAATCAAATCTTTTATTCAATCATATGAGTATCAATCATTTTCCATGTTGTCATATTTGCAGAAGGAGAGGAAATGTATCTGTGAAGGCCATGAAGTGGGTGATTGACATCATCAATAACGATATTAATATCACCAAAACAGTAAATTCTGAACATAAAACAGTGCAAGCGATAGACATACCGATATGTGTCCACCCCTGTCCATCCCCCTCTTCCCTGTCAAACCCCATTCTAGTCGTATGTAAAACTCCATTCCTTTTGAATTGAGTAATATTTTTCACACAGGGAAAGTTCTTTACTGAATCAGCAGTCGATTTAGCAAGTCTTATGCAAGAGCTACGTCAAAATGGTTAAGTTGTCACATTTTCTTCAAAGTTATTACCCCATTAAGGGATCACCACATCCCATGTGGAATATCATATATACCGGGTAGCGATCTTTATCCAAACACATGTGTTCATCTGTATCTATTATTATATATGTAGTACTGCATCCGAAGGTCTCACTCACACTTATCCAATGTAAAAACCGAGTGAGCATTAAAAGCTGTTGGGATTTCACAACCTTTTACTTTCAGTTAATTAATACTTGTTTTCGGATTTTTACAAAATTACCATGGATGAAAATCGTTCTTTCTTAGATTTATGGTCAATATACCTCAACCTAATCATCAAATTAGCAAAGATCAAGATAAGCTGGCTCACTGTCCTGGACTAAGCATCACAGCATTGTTATTAACACACTGGTAAAGTGATCAGTTTTGTGAGAAATGTGAGAAAAGGTTGTGATGCAGGTGTTCCCTTATTCATGTGTTATGTCAGTTTAAGATGGAACTTTGTGGAGCAATCGCTGAATCACGTTCTTAATCTAAATGCCACCACCTATGACTAGTACCGTATACTTGCAAGTTAAAATTATGAATGGAAACATACAAAATCATGTAAAACATACAAAATCATGCATTTATGTACATTTTAAAGGAATAACATAGTGATGATCCCAACAAAAAAAAGTATCAAACACCCGGAGGAGGTAACAGAATACCAGGTATAAATAAAGAGATGCATATTACCCTTCCGGTGTAGACAACTACTATCTAAATATGTATGTATAAATACATGTACATATTGTAAATGTATATCATATCCTTACACTATCATGAAGCTGACCTTGCAGATGCACTCTGGGTAAAAACAATGGCTGCTGCATGTACTATCACTAGATTTTATGCCAGTATGATTTTTTCACTGAAAGCGCATGTACTTATGTGCATACCGCAAAACTAATGCCCTCAACCAAAGACATTCGAAATCCTATGCAACTGTACAGTACTATGCAGAGTATAAAATGAGGTAAAATATTAGATCTCACATACAGTATATTTACACTGTTCGAGATTCTGCTGAGTTGCACATCGCCTAAACTTACATGACATGATTAATGCTGTGCATGTATACTGAATTCCTATGTCTGTTTTGTAAGATTAATGTTATTTTGGTTACCTTAGTGGATGGTGATAGATCGTCCTCTTGTCAAAACTCTACCTAGCGAACATTGGTGTCTCAGAGGGAAGCTCTTCAGTGCACTGGCCCCGATATTGTAACGTTTGTATCGGGTATACACGTATGTATGAGGCGATTTGACTCAGGTTAATGATTGCATAATGTCACCGGGCCTCATAGATTATGGCTTTAAAATTTTAAATTGAATTTGAAAGGAAAATTACTGAGGTTTAACTCATTATCCTAATTTGTATAAAATGAGATAATTGCCTTTTCTCTTCGTTATTAGACTGTAAGGAATGTGTCTACAGCACTATAGTGATGACAGTACATCAATGGAACGCATCAATATTTTCACATTGAAATGTCAGAATGTTGAAAGTCTCTATCACTTTGATAATCTCTGCAGTGTTTCAATCCTTCGTAATACAAATAATAAATGTTTGTTATTTTTATGCACTGACTAGACTTTTACTGCCCTCCCCTGCATTTTTGGACTTCTGTTGAGCTGATGGTTTATTGATCCCATCATTCCCTGCATAGTCATGTTTACTATTCTGGGTTAGGTTGATCCTTGTATCATCAGATGAGAAGTTTTATCAGTGCTGCAAATCGTTTGTGGTGAATAGCTACATGTAGGTAGCAAACTAAGCTTGACCCGACGTTTTGGTGTACTTAGTGCCATCGTTGGAATTCATCAAAATTACAATCTTATATTATGAAATATTTAAAATCTTAAATTACGAAATATTTAAATGTGGATGTATTAGTTTGGATACTAAATTATATTATCTAAATAAAACCTTGTCAAATCTCCTTAGAATGAATCACAGTGAAGTACCGGTAATATAAACGTTGTGCTTTTTTAAGGTTTGGATCAGGTAGGGGGTATGACTAACAATGCATGTTTACTTATGTACATGTCCCTCCCTCACATGAACATCACATGATAAACCTTAAAAGTGGCAGCATTGATTTGTGATTCTTGTTCATATTGGAATAAACTTTTCTGTGATGCGCCGCATGGTATGTTTATGCATGAGTTTTCACCATGGTGTGGCCCTTTAATAAATATCGGTATTAGATTGGTACTGGAATGTATGCTTATGGTTTTCGCAACACCAAAGGGTGGTTAGGATCTTGCGTGTTTAATGATACTAGTCAGGAATGACAGGGGCAGTACTGGATCCATAGGGTTGCCAACTTTAAAAACTGTCAAGATTGTAATTTAATCAAAAATGGTTTAAAATGTCAGCAGCTCCATGCAAATTTTGCTTGCCATCCTAAGGATTTTCCATAAAGGTGACCCGTTTTGGCCCCAGCATTACCCAGTTGAAGCTTGATACAGCTACGATGAATAGTAATAAATTATTCACACACGCATTGACAGTTGTATACATACGTACCGTACCGTCTAGTGTCAGTGAACGTGCGGACAGAGAGTATTAATGGTAAGCCTCAGTGTAATAAATCGCCTGAAACCCTCAGAAGTTAAGTCCAACGATAAATGGTCTCATTTACTATAACCTGAGCTCAGAGAGGACACAAGGGTGATGCAATCCCTCGGTTACCTGTAATGAGAATGAAGGAAGATGGATAACTCAATCTGCTTAAAAAGTGCGGGTTACGTCCTCAACAAAGCAAGAATGTCGTAAAGTCAATCTCACCAACGTATGATATATACAACCTGTAGGCGGTGGCCGCGGTGTCGCATAAAATGACAGGTGAAATTTGGAGTTTGGAATCTGTCTAATGCGGAACCGATGAGTTTCTGCCAATCAGAATAACAAAAAGTTCACATGATTATTTTGTTTTTCTTTTAATTTCACAAAATTCTCGGAAATGTAGGTTGAATAGTTGATAAGCGGAGTTATGCTGTCATTAAACAATGAATAAAATTAATAATTCATCGTTTCCTTGAAAGTTGCTCCTCGGCTTGAACATCTAAGTTGAGTAAATTTAAGGTTAATACGAATCAAATTGTTTGTCTGGCAAGTGCACTTGTCACAAGTCTAAAACCGCCATTAAAACTTTGAAAGCGGTGTTAGACACTTTGACATGTGCGCTGCAGGGCGCTACTAAACCCGCACAGTAATCATAATCTCCTATCAAACCAGGGTCTGACACTCGCTGTATTTTTTGCCCAACTGTGAGATTCTTGTGAATTTTTAATCAAAATACCAGGTAATCTGTGAGTTTTATTATAGCTATTATTGGAGATAATTATGAATTCACATCTTGTCTGGATTTCCAAGTTTGTGGCACCACAGCGCAACTGAGCAGGTTTGGGGACATATAACTAAAATAGTAAACCTAGCTTTTTGAGAGCAGGTAACTCCAACCATATTGAACTAGAGTTTCAGGCCACTGGTTGGAGCAGGCAAACCCAGCAGTCAGCACATGTATGTAATATTTATAGAGAAGAGAGTACAGAAGTAGTGGTCAATATACCTTCTGAGAAACCAGGATGATTTTGAGCCGGAAGGTTGATGTGTTTTACATTCATGAATGCATGCAGAAGTTCATCGCCACCAAAAAACTATGATGAACGGATGTCTGGTGCATAACGACAAAAAACATATCTTTCGTTGCTGAAGATTGATGAGAGAGATCCGTAAATATTCCTGTACCAGGTTAATCCTCTAGCTACCTCACCTTAATCATTACTTTGAACTTATACAATTTCGCGGAAGGCGCTAATTTGATCGGCTTACTGAACTTTTAGGATTTCATTCATCACATTTTTAGGCCGTTTATAAAGTTAATAAAGCCACCACAAATAGCCTGTCTACATGTGGCACAAAATGGTAAGTAAAACTGGTTTTCTATCTAATGGGTGTGTGAAGGGTGAATTGAAATTCTTTTGGTCTATTGGTTTTAAACCATACATCATGTTTAACCATACTATAGGTTTACATACCGTTAAGTCATCCTTCGCTGGCTTGTTCTTGGTCAAGTAAAGTCAAAATTTAGCCCCATATTAGTTTGTGCTTGTTTATTGGCACGTGTTGATGGAGAGGGATGGGAGACTCAGAAACGAGCGGCCAGAACCAAGAGAAGCCAAGAGAATAGCTATTAATCAGAGGCCTACGTCTGTAGACCCCAGAAAACGAAATTATTCTGAGATTTAATCAATAATACCATAATGTGTTGATGTTCGCTTTTGAATCAAAGAACATTTCAATCCAATGAAATGAACATATTTCAATCCATGCGGCGCCGATCGCCAATTGTTTGCACTTGATAGGCGGTTTTGTGCAACCGCTTGGAAGAGCAGAAAACTCCTTAGTTACGCAATAATAAAAATGGGCTGCAAAAATGCTCTGAGCGCAGCACTCTTTATCGAATCAAGTACGGTCAGATCTGATCAGATCGTGTGTGGAGGACCATCCACAAAGATAGGAAACCTAGAAACACTTCCGATGACTTTCAAACAAGTTGTGAGGGTTCTGGTACTCTTGATGTAACATGCACCTCTAAAACTATTGATTTGGAGTGCTTCTGTTTGATTATATAGACGTTCAAGTAACAGTAAGTGGTGGAGAATCACTCCAAGGTTGTCTGGAATGCAATTGTCTACAAGCTAAGACAATAATTTTTGAGTACAATCTGATTATGAAGGCAGAGTTCTTGTGTGATAAACCAATTGTCATATCAACAAGGAGTGATTTTTACCTGTTTAGCCTACTTCTCCACCCAAATATTAGCCGTGAAATCATCACAGCTATAATCATCTGGTACATGCACTTCTGCTGGTGAATTCCATGTAAACTGATGGTTGCAATCCTCATATAAATTTTATGTTTACTTTAATTCATTTTTCGCAGAAGAGGGATTATGGTATTAAGATTAGCGTGTAGTGCCAGAGTAATCGCCTGTACCTCAGTGACAGGAACAATGATAAATCTGGCACTGAGTGTTTGAATGAATGACCATCTCAAGGGTACTTCCAAGTGGGTATGCCATCATCAAGTAATTCTGATTTCAGATGTATTTCAATTTTGTACTTTATAACAATTTATAATTAATTCAACCTGGCTGGGTTGATATCACTTAGTGGCAAATGACTTGTTATCCAATTTTAGATTTTGAATTAAGGCATACAAAGATTTCAATCTACAAGGTTTCAATTTGGCTGCGCCAAATAACCTCGACTTTTTATGAGCATGTTCTGTTTTAAATGACTACCAGTCTAGACAACGGACCATGCACACCACTGTCTCATTATATAATTCAAATTTCCCTCAGGGCTAGATATTGTGCACACCGCTATTAATTTTTAAGTTATTTCAGTAAAAAGTAGAATAGTGACACCGATGACAAATTGATTCTGCTTGTAATCATTTTAATCTACATGAGTAAGTTGTCTGCTATGCATTCCAGATGTTCCCATCAACTCTGATTGTGGCATGCGTCTGAAAATGTTTCAGTATTCAGTAAGCGTTTTATTAAGTAACCATCTCTACCATACAAGTTGTAGCAGTGAAATTCCACCTATGAACTACAAATCTACAAGACCATAAACTATGAACTCAGATACTCAATATTTTTCTGTCAAAACTGTCTAAATGCAAAATATCACACTTTCCTAGGCTGTAAAAGTAATTTTGGTTACCCCATGCCGATCCCCAGAATGCCAGTTTACGTACCGAAAAAGGCAACAGCACCCCTTTCTGCATGGAGTGAAAGCAAAATTTCACAAACATTGAAAAGTTTTAGTTTCAAATGAATAGTTAGTCTGTCTGCCTCGTGGGATATTTTACTTGTTGACCGGTCTGATGCACGTTGTTGGTGGTAAAACTTTTTTTCAAAATGCTACATCTTACTATTATGAGAGGTAGAACAACCCCGACGTAGAACGCAATAACTTCGTAAATTCTCAATGCCTAGTAAATCAAAAACTTGACTTGATGTGCTGTTGGTTCTTGGCCAGAGGACCTAGGTAATATGTACGGATGCTGTGTTGCCAAATATGGATAGAACACACATGGGTCAAATCATGCGGTATGTAGTTGTGAATGCCAAATGGCCGCCAATAGTTGGCGAAACAGTTCTGTAGCATCAAAAGCTGATGGAGGCAGGAGACCGGTAGCTACAGCATGGTGTTAAATTTGACGAGCCCGCGTTAGGCATCACTTGGTGAAGAATAGGCGCCTACAGGTATATCTGGATAGGAGGGAGCAATTCCTGACTGAGCTGTCTGGTCAATAAGATAGCTATAACTGATACTTATTTGTTAAGCAGAGAAGGGCAACTGCCAACTAAGTGCACTACTAAACCCTGTATAAGCGCAGGGCTTTGAAGTAGCCTGGCTCATGGGTTGATGCATCTCTGGTCGTGCTACACAGGAGCATTGATGCTTTGATATTATTTCTTTATCCAAAGCACACCTTGGTTGGGAAAAACGTTTTATGTTTTCTTTTCTCAAAAAATAAAGATATTGATATGCTTCTCAAAACCTCAAGTGTACAAATTTTCTACCGTTTGCTATGGAGATGGCCATGACAAATGGGTATAGTGCCAGTTTGCATCGCTGTGGAGACAGATTCTGTCAAAATGTCCACCAAAATATGCAGAAAATACAAGGTGCTAACTAAGGCGGGCCGTGCAATGAGCTCTACAGTCTTGGAGAAACAGCAGAAGTCAATCATACCGTACCAAATGCATACGGTACATAGTGTAATGCTGTTAAAATGCGCCATCATATTCCCAACCAGAGCTGCTGATGCTACCAGTAAATGAGACAAATACAGTAATGTAATGTAAGAAAAATGAAATGATACTATGATAAATAAACCTGCTGTAGGATACTGTGTAGGTGTAACTTACGTCAGATTGATAGAGTGAGAGGTTGTAGATATGATAAAATATATGCAGTCGTTTCACAAGCTCTGTAGCTGTGTTCTATCCACTGCTCCTTAGAATTATGATAAATCCAAGCTATCAATTCAAACTTTTAATCCCGGTATGTTTTTCTGATGATAGACAATCTTTTTCTGTTGGTTAGGTTGTTTTTCCTCCAAGCGGAACTTGTGCGTGTTTGTATAGCAGTGGTGAAAGTGTTGTGTTGCACGATTGAATAGTTCTACAGCGGACTATGTAGTGTGCTGGTTTGTCGGTGCTTACCGCATGAATAAATTCTCACATGTCTTACGGGTTTGACAATTTTGTATGGCAAAGCGGGAGAAGAAATTAATGCTATGCAATAAAAAATGTAATGACTATAGCATACCCACCAACATGGCATTAGACATCCTGCATGACAATGATGATGATAACTTGCTTTGAGATGATAAGTAGTTGTATTCTATGTAAAGTATTGGTGTGTGGCGGCTAGCATGTATCGTTGCGTCTCTGATTTGGGTGATGACAGTTGCTGTTTGTTTCTGCTGATGACTTGTTTAGACTTTGTTGATATCCCAATTTAAATGTTACGCCATAACACAATGCAGCTTATAATGTTAATTTTTATTGTTTATGAATAGTCTCAAATTTTGGCAATTAAATTATGAGGGGTATTTAAAAGTGAAATAAAATGTTGTTTTCTTTTCTTGTATGAAAACACATTGGTTGCTGAGAATAGTGTCATTCAAGTCGTAATAACCCTCGATGAACCATTGTCTGTTTCATGTAAATACCTCACGCCATCAATCAATATTTTGCAAGAACAACAAGATTGATATCAAAAAATGAATATTGGTACCCTCGCGCATTTAGCATTCCCACGGTAAGGAGTGCTTCATAAGACTGTGAGTCTTGTTGGTCCAAGTGTCATAGCCCTCCCCCCCTCGATCTCTGCTGCTGGAATGATCAGCATACACAAGCACGAAGGGGTTGAGTCATAGTATTAACCATATACACCTACACAAGACTTCTGGACAAAGGCAAGTACTGTGATCCTTGCAGTGGGAGTAGTCCCTTTTTCAAAAAGGGCAGATAATACTTCAAAGAAGAATTTCATGTTTTTGGATAAAATCCTCATCAAACTCAAAATGGTTTTAAGGCATTTGACTTTTTCTCCGGCCAGGGGCGTACTTATGTTGCAAATGAGTACCCTACTTTTGCGAGAACCATGTCAATGGTCAGTCAAAAACTAACATTTTTGTGTCAAATTACCTTGAATGTAAGACAAAATCTGTATGTTTTAATGAAAAACATGCAAATTTTAGGGTAAAACATAGAAATTCTTGAATTTTTCAGCACTCTACTGAGGGAGTCAAAAGTTCAACACCCTACATGTAGGACGGTAGGGATACCTAAATATGCCCCTGTCTCCGGCCACTAGTGTGTTAATTTTGATTTGGTCGCCGTAGAATGTTTTTACCTCCTTTGGCCCGGTATGCATCTCTACTCATGATTGCCATGGTGTCGGTAAAAATGAGCAAAAGAGCATAGTCTCACACACACACGCTTATCTATGAAAATATTGTGTGTCTAACAAGCTGGCTCATGCTGAGTTCTGGAAAACAGGATGGCAGGTTGTATGTTGTGCTCAAAAACTGTAAGGGATTAAAGTTTCAGGGTAATTTTTGGAAAAGCTTTTCCTTGCCATTAGCAGGATGGTAAAATCATCGTATCATCTGGTGGTCAATTAACCGCTGTTATGGCCTTGGTTGTCCTGATGGTCTCCACCAATGAACTAGTTCTGTGTCTGCTGACACCATTCTGGATGATGCCATTGTTAGTAAGAAAGGGCCGCCAAAAAAACTTTAAAAAACTGTCACTAGGCGTTGCACATTAAAAATATTAAGTTCATATCTGGAATTTGTATTTGAAGACATTATTGATGTAATGGCTGGGGACATAGTGTGATAACCTCCCACTCCAGCCAATATCATGTCACCAATGGTGAGACAATAAATCAGTTATGAAACACTTTCATGGTGGGTTATTATTGATTTATTAATTACCCCAACCTCAGTTACTTGGGAAGGATTAGATTTATGTCCTTCACTGTCCAAAAAAGTTCCATTGAAGACTCCGCTCAACCATCGCAAACACCGGACTCATTG
>ERZ1740059.1310-NODE-1310-length-12573-cov-3.808036_pt1 | contig 12573 bp, 12 predicted proteins | sample MGYA00581744_ERZ1740059 | MGnify/ENA primary metagenome ERZ1740059 (study PRJEB43018, sample SAMN04849738) | marine metagenome | isolation source: floating plastic debris | place: Pacific Ocean | collected 2008-08-28 | study: EMG produced TPA metagenomics... | reverse complement strand
AGCTTCCAAGTAAATGATTAACTTGAATTATTCACCCCAAAGATCCTTCATTGTGTAAGGGCCACCTTCTACCTCCCAGAAAGAACCGTCGAGATAACGGCGATGCAGATCAAGTTGTGCAAGCTGCTTTAGTTCTTGAGCATTCAACTCCAGTTTGGCGGCTGCAAAATTTTCCCGGATGCGTCCAGGATTTGTTGATTTAGGAATAACTGAAATATTACGGTGGATGGACCAGGCGATCAATACTTGTGCTGGGCTGGCATTTTTTGCCGCAGCAATAGCCTTAATGATTTCATTATCTATTAGGCTTGGTTCATTTTCTTTTCTCATACCTGCGGAACGATAACCCGATCCCAGAGGAGAATAAGATGTTAGAAGAATTCAGTGCTGCTGGCAAAAAGTCTCCAAGTCTTTTTGTTGTAAATATGGGTGCAGTTCTATCTGATTTATAGCTGGGGGGATACGGGATTCGCGCAAAATTTCCTCCAGATGATGTTGGGCAAAATTACTCACCCCAATATGCCGTGCAAGACCTTGTTGTTGGGCTTGTTCCATGCCTCGCCAGGTAGAGGTAAGAGGCAAATTTTTTAGCGATATATAATCAGCCGCTTCTTTTGCTACCAAAACATCATGACGCACGGCTACCGGCCAGTGAATTAGGTAGAGATCGAGATAATACAACTGTAAATCAGCCAGTGTTTTTTCCAGTGCGGGAACTACCCTTTCTTCTTGGTGGGAATTATTCCATAGTTTGGAAGTAATCCACAGTTCTTGGCGTGTAACTTCGCCGGCAGCTATGGCATCATTGACTGCACGACCTACCGCAGATTCATTACCATAGATCATGGCGCAGTCAATATGCCGGTAGCTTGCTTGGATAGCTACTCTTACCGCATCGTAAACATCTTCTGATCGGGATTTCCAAGTACCCAGCCCCAGAATGGGCATGGTATCTCCATTGGCAAAGGAGAGGGTTTTCATATTGGATTCGTTTGTTGTGATGAACAATGATAGTAAAACAGGATGACCAAAGTGGAGGTTCTCCCCAAATGCATTGAATTATCGAGCTTAGGCGAAAAGTATTTCATTTCTAAGTGCTTAGCATTATTTTTGAAAACTCTAAATGGTTACCTTTTGCTTTGTTTCTTCAATTAAGAAACACGTCTACAAAAGATCAGTCACCATGTGCCATTTTCTGTCTTCACGCTGTCCTTGAGTGCGCAGGATCAACCGTCTTCTTTACCCGATTCGGAAGCTCAATCAGCTATTGTCTTTTCGGAAACCACTTTCAACTTCGGTACCATTACAGAAGGTGAAATTGTAGCTCACACCTATAATTTCACCAATACGGGTAAGCAAGACCTCATTATTATCCAAGCCAAGGGAACTTGTGGTTGCACAATTCCTTCCTGGCCACGCGAGCCTATTGCGCCGGGCGAAAGTGCGGCGATTACAGTTGAATTTAATAGTAAGGGCAAACGCGGCAATCGCAATCAAAAGATAACCATCACGGCCAATACCACTCCCCCCGAGACCTTCATCTATTTAGCGGGGGAAATAGCCCCCAAGAATGACCGCCCAGAGATTCCTCCATTACTTGACCCAGATGAAGAGCCAGTAATAACTATCCCTGAAATACCTAAACCGGTAGCTACTATTGTAGAAGACCCTAACTGCGTTACGCTTTTTCCTAACCCAACTACGGAGCGTTTACAGCTAGAAATAGGCGAGCAAGCCGGGCAGCCTGCTACTATTGCTTTGTACAATTATACCGGCCAGCGCATGGCGCAACGGGAATGGGAAGCAATTGATGCGGTAGTCAGTTTTGATGTCAGTCAGTTTCCGGCGGGAAGCTATGTGATCCGGATGCAAATTGGAGAATTACCACCGGAGACACAATGTTTTGTAGTGAAGAAGTAAGTAAAAGGAGAAAATATTCGTTAGAATAGGGACATACTTGCAATGGGCAAAATACCCTATTTTTACATTTACATGAGTAATACCGCTTCCATAGCCAAGCAATTTGCCGAAAATGAACTCTTTCGTGGCTTTCCCAAAAAGACCATTCAACTGGTGGTGGACCAAAGTACCATAAGGGATCTGGAAGTGGGTGAAATCCTTATTCATCCTGGTACGCCTAATGATTCTCTTTTTTTGGTATTGGAGGGAGAACTTCGAGTTGTCCTTGAGAAGGATGGTACAGAAGTAGCTGTCCCTATTCAAGCGGGTGAATGTCTGGGAGAGATGTCATTAATTGAAGAACGGCCCACCTCTGCAACAGTTGTTTGCCATACTGCTAGTCAAGTATTAATCATAACCGCCGACGTTTTCTGGACTCATCTGGCCATTAGCCGGCAGGGGGTGAAGAACCTGATGGGCATCATGGCTCAGCGCCTACGCCGAAACAATGAAGCCCTTATTAGTGAAATAGAGGAACAACTGAAGTATAAACAATTGGAAAAAGATCTGGCCACCGCCGGAAATATCCAATCCAATATTGTACCAGATGGCGCCTACCTTTTCCCTCAACGCCCAGAAGTAGAAGCTTTTGCGCGTACTAAACAAGCTCGGGCAGTAGGTGGCGATTTCTATGATGCCCTCGCCTTGGATCAAGACCGTATTTACTTTGCTATTGGTGATGCTACTGGCAAAGGAATGCCAGCGGCCTTATTTATGATGCGGGCCTTCACCTCGCTCCGTTTTTTAGTAAGTAATTGTGCCGAATTGGAAGAAGTGCTCCCTGCTCTTAACAAGGCCTTACTCCGGAAAAACGATGACATGATGTTTGTTAGCTTGTGGGTAGGCATTTTCGACCTGCGCACTAAGGCTTTGCAGTACGTAAATGGTGGCCATCATCCACCTTTTGCCGCTTTAGGAGGCCAACAGTTCCAATCCTTAGCTGTACCCAATGGCCCAATTGTAGGCGTAGTAGAAGAAGCCCAATTCGAAACTGCTACGCTACAACTTGAACCTGGTGATACGATCTTCCTCTATACTGATGGCTTACCAGAAGCTTACAATCTAGAACAAGACGCTTTTGAAGCAGACCGCATTCAAGCAGCACTTAATCGGCCAAAGCAACCCAGTGTAAAATCACTAGTCCATAACATGGAAGAGGAAGTAGCTGAATTCGTTGCTGGTGCTCCCACTCATGACGATCTTACCATGCTGGCGTTTCGCTACGCAGGGGGGTAGTGACTATGATTGGTTTTGTTATTACGAAAATGTCTTGGCTTGCGCTTAGGTTGGAGTTATTATCAACGAAAGCCTAAGGGAAGGTAATACCTAATATGTAAGTTGGTAAATTGACTGCTTTCTATATGATAGAAACGAGAATTTCTAGGGAACAAATAAGCAAATAACAGCGTTCGATTAGAAAGGAAAAACAGCCAGAACACATAGCAAAGCATACTTGTCAGCGTGACATAGAGTCTCTAAAAAACGATTTAGGTGAGGATAATGATGATAGCTTGATTCTAAAAAAGAAAAGGATTATCTCGTATATTGATCAAGTAAAGTTGCAAGCAGATGGATACAGCAAAAGAATTACAGGCAAAGATTATCGCTATGATTAGCAATATAACTGATATAAAGCATCTAAGTGCTATCCATATAGACTTACAAGCAAGGAACAACATTGCTGCTGAAGGAGATGAAACTAAGCTTCCTTGGGATAACCACTTGGCCAAGCTAAGGGAAAAAACGGATTTTGATTACTTAATAGCCACTCAGGGTGTTAAAAAAATGAGTTACGAAGAAATACAAGAACTAGCAGGTGAAATCGCTTGGGAGCAGACTACTGATGAGCTTTTGGCTATGCTAGATTAAGGTGCTTGAATGAATTATTTATTAGACACCAATGTCGTTATTATATATAGCAAAGACAACGACTTGTCGAGGAAAATAGAGCAAAAATATAGGTTGTTCGCCAAAGAAAATAACTTGGCTATATCAATAGTTACTGTAGCAGAAATCAATTCGCTTGTCCATCAATTAAGAATAGGAAAGGCTAGAAAAGCGAACTTGGATAGAATGCTGAATAAAATTTATCAAGTAGATATTAGCTCGGTAGATATCCTACAGAAATATGAAGAGATTGACGCTTTTAGCCAATGCAAGCATAAGGAAATAAAGTCTCCGTTTTCAACCCCAAGGAATATGGGAAAGAACGATCTATGGATAGCTGCTACAGCTAGCGCCTTGGGAGTACCATTAGTGACTACTGATAAAGACTTTATGCATTTGGATAAGATGTTTGTGGATGTAGTCTATGTAGATATTTCTAAACATCGAAAGAAATCTATAAAGTGAAAAAACTGGTAATACTTTATTACCGCCACAATCAGCTTTAGTGCAGCTGGAATTATCCGTAATTACCTTCCTAAATCGTTCCGTTACCACTTCCTATAGACGTTAAGATATTCCTAAAACCCAGAACGAAAATAAACGCAACAGCGCGCTGGCCGTCTAAGAGTAAAAACGCGGAAAATTATGTCCGACAGGATAAAGCATCTTTACCAGCGAGCCGGCTTTGGTGCCAGCCCTGAGGAATGGGCGCTGCTGCAAGGGCAGCAGTTCTCCACTGCGCTGGAGCAACTATTTACCCAAGCGAATGCGGTCCCTCCCCTGACGGTAGCCTCCTTTGAAGACCTAGCGGAGGCAACCATGGCTGATCGTCGTAAGGCTGGCCGCCTGCTTACACAGTCGTACGCACTGGAGTGGCTTGACCGTATGGCTGATCCTTCCGAAAGCGCACTGTTAGAACGGCTCACTTTGTTCTGGCACGATCATTTTGCTTGCCGCTCTTTATTTGGGCATTTGGCTATTCAGCAACTCAATACGCTTCGTGAGCACGCGCTGGGGTCATTTCGTGATCTGTGTTTAGCGGTAGCTAAGGACCCTGCGATGATCCGCTACCTTAATAACCAACAGAATAAAAAGAACAGCCCAAACGAAAACTTTGCGCGAGAGCTGCTAGAGTTATTCACAGTTGGCCGTGGTCATTATACTGAACAAGATATTAAAGAAGCGGCCCGAGCCTTTACGGGTTGGGGAAGCAATTATAAAGGAAACTTTCGCTTTCGAGCCCGCGACCACGATTATGGCCAGAAAACTTTTTTGGGACAAAGTGGGCGCTTTAATGGAGAGGATATCATTCGCATTATCCTAGACCGGCAGGAGTCTGCTGAATTTCTGGTTCGCAAGTTTTGGGACTATTACGTGAGTGCACCGGTGGATGAAAGCTTGATCCAAGAGCTCGCCACTGTATATTTTGAGAGCGATTACCATACAGAGACCTTACTGCGGCATCTGTTTTCTGCCAACTGGTTCTACGAAGAACGCTTCCGGGCCGGGCAAATTAAGTCTCCAATTGTACTCTTAATTGGATTACGTCGAACACTTGATCTTGAATTTGGTAAACCCGCAGCCCAGACAAGATTGCTGCGCGCCTTGGGGCAAATCTTATTTGATCCGCCAAATGTGGCCGGCTGGCCCGGTGGCCGCCACTGGATTGATAATGCTACGCTCATGTTACGCCTTAATATCGGGGCCGGTTTGTTGAGTAAGCGCGAACTTGATTTGCGCTATCGCAACCAACCCGAATTGGAAATTCTTTCGGATCCGAGTACTCGTAAGTTAGACGCATCAGTTACCCTTCAAGCACTGCTCAACATGATAACGGGTACAGATCTAGCTACAGATTTTGCGATCCTTACCGACTATTTACTACCCGGACCAAATCGTGTTGATACAGAAAATCTAGCGGCACTAGTGGATAATACCGAAGGTGAAGAACGCCTTCGCCGCATGCTCTTAGTCCTGTTTTCTCTACCTGAATATCAAACCTGCTAACATGAAAAGGAGAACCTTTCTCAAAAATACGGGCCTGGCTTCTGCTGCTTTATGGGCACCATCTTTCCTGCAACAGTTCCCTGGCCAAACCAATGGTAAAATCTTAATTGTCATCCAACTTTCGGGAGGTAATGATGGGCTCAACACCATTGTGCCCTACCGCAATGACAAGTACTACGAGATACGCCCCGATATTGCCATTCGCGATAGCGAAGTGTTGCGGGTAAGCGATGAGTTGGGCTTTAACCCCGCACTTGCTGATCTGCAAAAACTGTACGATGAGGGTTGGCTCAGTATTATAAATAATGTAGGGTATCCCAATCCAAACCGATCGCACTTTCGGAGTATGGATATTTGGCAAACGGCTTCGGATAGTCATGAGTATCTAACCAGCGGTTGGTTGGGGCGTTACCTCGATAGCCAGTGCAGTGGCTGTGAGTCACCCCACTATGCACTGGAGTTGGGCCAGGGCCTGAGCTTGGCCTTGAAGGGAAAAGAGCGGCAAGGGTTTGCCATGAATGATTTACAGCAAATGCAGCGCACCAGCAAGAATCCGCTGCTATCTTATTTAGGGCAGCAAGATGCTCACGATCATGAGCACGAAGAGGTGGCGTACTTATATAAAACCTTACTGGAGACCCAATCCAGTACTAGATACTTACTAGAACAAGCCGGTGGCCGTAGAACGCGATCTAATTTTCCTGCTACTGCCTTTGGACGAGATTTGCGCCAAGTAATGGAATTAATTTTGGCTGGTAATAGTAGTAAGGTTTACTATGTATCCTTAGGTGGCTTTGACACCCACGCCAACCAAAATGGCCCTCAAGGACGCCTACTTTCTATCTACGCTGAAGGCGTGAAGGCCCTGGCTGATGAGCTGAACAAGCACAATCTTTGGCAAGATACCTTGGTTATGACTTTCTCCGAGTTTGGGCGCCGGGTAGCTCAGAATGGTTCGCGAGGGACAGACCATGGTGCCGCTAGCAACCTCTATTTAATGGGCGGAAGCTTGCGGAAAGCTGGTTTCTATAATGATGGTCCGGACCTCACCAACCTTGATGAAGGAGATTTAAAATACCAACTGGATTTCCGTAATATCTACGCCAATGTGCTCGATAACTGGCTGGGCGCTTCTAGTGAGGGAATCTTAAGTAATCGTTTTGGTGATTTAGGAATTATTTAAGCACCAGACAGAATTACGCCTTGAATAAGGGATTTTAATCAAAATCTAAACGTGAGTGAGCTGACTTAATGTAAATACCATCTTTACGATCAAGTGATAAGTACAGACTCATCTCAAAGAGATCGTAAATGGTGTTAGACCAAATGATGTAGTCTCTTTCTCCATCGCTGTCTATATCTCCAATGAACTTAACTTTTATAGGTGTCGTTGCTCCTGCTGAAAACTCAAGCAAAATAAGCTCTTCAGCAGGAGCAGCAATAAATTCGTAAACCCAGCACGAATCTACTAGTTGTGTATCAGAGGTCAGTTCGGGGCCTGATACTTTGATGAACCTTCCTGTATTCGCTTCGCGAGTGAGATTAGCGTCAATCATAGGGTCTTCAATAACTCTTTCCAGCAAACTTTTTTTTGTACCTATTAAACCAATTGACGCATCCATTTTATCATAGATGGGTGTGATTACTTGCCCACTATACTCGCTGCATTGACTTATAAAGTCAGGGTATGATCTAACCAATTTCACCCCCTCTTGCTCTTTTCTCAGCGCATACCAGTTATACTGTTTAGGGTTAAATTGTAATTCCCAGCTTGTATTGTTTTTATCGAAATAGATCGTTTCTAGATCTTTGGTTGCAGGTTGCCGCTCAAAAAGATAATTGTCAACTACGTAGCCTGTTTTATTGCCAGTGGAAATTTTAACCCAACTACCAATAATAAACATATCACCCCGGCCAAAGTATTCCACCCCGTTGATACAAGAGTAGTAATTACCATTGTTTTTTATGCTGTAGAGTGTATCAATGTGGTTAATATCTTTTTTAACAACCTGGACGCGCTCGCCAAAAGGCAATAGAGCTATTACTTTTCCTGCCAATGATGGTGCATCTCTAACTTTGAGGCCATTAGGTGCAATTACATATTCTTCTTTTTGACCTGACAACTTATTGTGAAATAGAAAAAGTAGGACAACCGAGACTACGAATAAACCTGCTCTTAGGGTACTGAAACTGTTACCAATCATTCTTGTCGGTTTACACTGTGTTTAGTGAGGTAGAGGTCTTACAATCTCATCTAAAGATAATATAGTCGATCCGAGCCCTTCGCTCGCCGATAAAAAGTTTCACATTGCGTAGCAAATCCTGTAATTTGGGTCAGCACCTTAATTAAGGGGTGCTTTTACCACAATCCAAATTACTGTAATGAACGCACACGAAATCGATTATCGCATCTTTGGTGAAGAAATGCAATTTGTAGAGGTCGAGTTAGACCCCTACGAAACAGTAGTAGCTGAAAGCGGCAGCTTTATGATGATGGATGACGAAATTGAGTTGTCTACCATCTTTGGCGACGGAAGCCACGAAGAAGAGAACAAAGGGCTCTGGGGGAAAGTCCTCAGTGCTGGTAAGCGCATTATCACCGGCGAAAGCCTCTTTATGACCGCCTTCACCCATGGAGGTATAGGAAAAAAGACGGTGAGTTTTGCTGCACCTTATCCGGGCAAAATTATTCCACTTGACTTGAGCGAGCGAGGAGGTAAGATCGTTTGTCAAAAAGACGCCTTTCTCTGTGCGGCCAAAGGCGTAAGCATCGGCATTGAGTTTAGCAGGAAGCTTGGTCGTGGTTTCTTTGGTGGCGAAGGTTTTATCATGCAGAAGTTGGAAGGTGATGGCATGGCCTTCGTGCACGCTGGTGGTCATGTGGTAGAACGCCGCCTGGAAGCGGGTCAGTCTCTTCGTGTTGACACCGGCTGCCAAGATGCCGTTACCCGCGACGTGCATTATGATATTGAAATGATTAAGGGTATCCGTAACGTACTCTTTGCCGGTGAAGGCCTATTCTACGCCCACTTGCAAGGTCCTGGAACGGTTTGGGTGCAAACTCTACCATTCAGCCGCCTGAGTGATCGTATCATGGCTGCTTCGCGTCGCTACAGCGGTGGCAGTAAAGGTGAAGGAAGTATTCTGGGCACCTTAGGTGATATTGTAGACGGCGATGGTTGGTAGATAAAACAAAAATGGGGAGTCACCAGTCGCGGTGCTCCCCATTCTTCTACCAGGTGGTAGAACCGTCCATTAAATCAGACCTGTTTATTTCGCAGATAGATTGATCTGCAAGGCAATTTCATCCTTAATAGCTTTATCTTTCAAAGCGCCAGCGGTAGTAGAAGCGTATACTACGCCCCATTCTGTCCGGTCAATAACAAACTGAGGGGTTTTAGCACTCAAACCACTCTCATCCATTGAAACCATTGCTGGAATCGTTATGCTCTTAGTTATATCCTTCATCGTAAGGTTGCCCGTGATCGTGTGGGTCTGCTCTGGATTACCTTCTACAACTGCCACTTCAGCAATTTCGAAAGTAGCTTCCGGGAAATTATTAACCTCAAAAAAGTCGCTGTCTGATAAGTGACCAACAAGATCCCCCTGCTTATCTTCTGGCAAGTCAGTATTCTTGATAGAAGTCATATCGATCACAAAGCTTCCACCAACCAACTGACCACCTTCAACTGCTAATTCTCCTTTCGAGACGTTGATCGTACCAGTGTGCTGGTCACCGGTGAATTTTGCACCGATCCAGTTAATTGTGCTAGCGGCAGTATTAACAGCAAGTGTTGCCGCAGCCGCTGCTGGTTCAGTAGTCTCTACTGCGTCTTGGGCTTCTACTTTCTCCCCTTCTGGAGCTGCTCCACAGGCTACTAGAAAAAGAGCCAATGCTAAAAACAGGATGTTCTTCATGATTGTATGTAGTTGAAATTTGGTTATAGAACAGGGAGATAACAACACCTAAAAGGCAATTGTTGTAGTAACAATAAAAATAAAATCAGCGGAAGCTCGGGAGTAAATTGTTAGGAAGGAGGTAAAAATTTATGACTCAATAAAATTGAGCATTTGATCTAAACTGCGTAGTACTGTAATATGGTCAGAGGCCTGCACATCTTGTGCCACTACTTGATAACCAGAAAGGAGAATATGCGTATCAGGAAAAGCTTCTGCCAAGCGATCCACGTAATCCTGAACAGGCTCTTGGGCAAAAGTTTCGGTGATCATGGTGAAGATATACGCCGCTTGGTGAATGCGGTTGGCATCAAGCAAATCCGCCAGACTGATGTCTTGCCCTAAGTAAACAACGTATTTGCTGCGCGACTTCAGTAAGTAATGCATGAAGAGCAGCGAAAGCTCCTGCCGTTCACCTTCTGGCAGATAGAGCATGATTTTATCCGTATTTCGCGAACCATTAAGTGGCGTACTATTGATGGCGCTAATGATCTTCTGGCGGATCAAATAACTGATAAAGTTTTCCTGTACAGGATTAATAGAACCGGTCAGCCAAAGCAGGCTAAGTTTGTCTAGAAAGGGGTAAATAACTTCCATCATAGTTCGCTCAAAACCAATTTGTTCAATATTGGTATTGACGATACGATCAAATTTATCCTCATCCATTTCAATCATCGAGATCGTCAACGCATCAAGCTGCGTTCCATCTTCGAAGTTAATTTCAGAAATCGCTGCCACCTTTTCAGCTAGCTCTTGATCTCCCATTTTGGCGATCTTGGAAATCTTGATGCCATTTTTATTCAGCAGCGCAACATTCAGCAGCAGCTTAAGGTCCTCGTCTTGGTAGTAACGAATATTAGTTTTGGTACGCTGTGGTTCCAAAATGCCGTATCGTTGCTCCCATATACGAATGGTATGAGCTTTTATACCCGATAGTTTCTCCAAATCCTTGATGGAATATACAGCCACTGGTACCGTTTTTTCTCGTCTATCGTGCAGATGCTTCCCCTGATATAATGCACTGAGAACAAGCCTATACCGGGGCATTTGCGGAACTAACAGTAGTCAGCCCGAAATGTTTAGCAGAAAAGTAGAATGATGTCGATTATGTCGTTGAAAATAAAGGATTTCTGAAAAAACTTCAACTCTAACTAGCATATTACTGACACCTGCTTTGTCAGCGGCCTGCTACACGATCAATTTAAAATGAGGGATTCTTTATTTTTGGCTAATTTTAGCACGTTTAATAATGTGAACTAGGCAAGCAAAATCATTAGCAACGTTCTGCCAAAAATCAAAGCTTCATGAGCTGGAAATTTACTCTTTCTCTTTTAATCACCCTATCCCTCGGCATTGTCCAAATGAGCGGCCAGACTTGTGGAGATGTTTTTTACGATTCCGGAGGCCCCGATGGTAACTACAGTAATAACGAGTCGCAGGAATTTATCATCTGCCCGGATAGTCCAGATGATCTGGTTACTTTGACTTTTACGTTTGTCGACGTAGAAGGCTGTTGTGATCCCATCGGTATCTATAACGGTTCTGGACTTGACAACCCTATTAATTTAGATGTTGAAACACCAGAGGCCTTCACATCAAGTGCTGCTGATGGCTGTTTGACTATGACCTGGTCTTCGGATGGTTCGGTAACCCTTGGTGGCTGGGCCGTTACGGTTACTTGCGCACCAGCGCCACCTTGCCCCAATCCATCAGCCATATTAATCAGCGACATCACAGCAAGTGGTGCTACCTTCTCTTGGACACAAGAAGGAGATGTAACGGCTTGGGATGTGGAAATTGTAGAAGCAGGGGAAATGCCTACCGGAATACCTTCTATCAGTGGTGTTACGGACAACCCTTTCATCTGGAATGGTGGTGAGAGTGGTACGCAATATGATTTTTACCTGCGTGGGCAGTGTACCGGCGGAGATGAAGTCTCAAATTGGGTAGGCCCCTTCACCTTTGGCTCTGTTCCTGGCTGTGGGGATAGCTTCTTCGATAGCGGTGGCCCCGGTGGTGAATATGATAATAATGAGTTTCAAACCTGGGTCTTCTGTCCAGATAACCCTGGTGACTTGGTTGTTTTGGACTTTATAGGCGTACAGGTAGAAGGCTGCTGTGCCGATTTGCATGTCTTCAGCGGTGCAGACGCATCCATTGTACTAAACGATGATCTTGAAGCACCGGCAACTTTCACCTCTGTATCTGCTGATGGCTGCCTAACAGTAGTTTGGGATTCTGATGGTTCCGTGACTTTTGGTGGTTGGGAAGCAACTGTTGATTGTATCACACCTCCAGATTGTGCTGATCCCGCGGATATTACCATTAGCGATATTACTTCCGGTTCTGCGGTAGTGGCTTGGGGTCAAGTTGGACCAGTGATGATTTGGGACCTCGAAGTTGTACCTGCTGGAACCCCTCCAACTGGCACACCTACCATTACTGGTGTTACCGAGAACCCTTATAACTTAATGGACCTCGACAGCGGTACCGCTTATGACGTATACGTGCGCGGGCAATGTGAAGGTGAGCAACCATTTACCAACTGGGCAGGACCAGCAACCTTCACCACTGTTCCCGGTTGTGGCGACAGCTTTTTCGATAGTGGTGGCCCTGATAACAATTACCAGGATAATGAATTCCAAACGTGGATTTTCTGCCCAGACAATCCCGGCGATCTGGTAGTGATTGACTTTACTTTTGTGGCTATTGAAGTGCCATTTGATAACTTACAAATCTTCAGTGGTGCGGATGCTTCTATCC
>ERZ1740059.1309-NODE-1309-length-12574-cov-4.549006_pt1 | contig 12574 bp, 12 predicted proteins | sample MGYA00581744_ERZ1740059 | MGnify/ENA primary metagenome ERZ1740059 (study PRJEB43018, sample SAMN04849738) | marine metagenome | isolation source: floating plastic debris | place: Pacific Ocean | collected 2008-08-28 | study: EMG produced TPA metagenomics... | reverse complement strand
AGAGCAATACGCATATATGAGTTTAAATTATAAATTCAGTATGTATTTGTATAAATAGCTATCAGCTATTAGCTATTAGCTTAAAATTTTGAATACAAGTAAGATTTTACTGCTATTTTGCTTAAAATTAGTTCATAATCATTCCTTAAGTTGACTTTAAAATTGCTTTTAACTTTACTTATTACTCCATGTTTAATGCTGCGATTGTCAGACAAATCCAGCCAGTAATAAATGCCACACCACCTAAAGGCGTGATTGCACCCAAAACTTTGATTCCACTTAGACTCAAAGCATACAAACTACCAGAGAAAAGAACTATTCCTGCAATAAAAGAATATCCACTAATAATTAAAGGTGTTGAGCTTGAGCTATTAGATAGATAGTTTAGTAGTAATGAAACTAAAATTAGGGCAAGAGCGTGATACATCTGGTATTTTGTTCCAGTTTCCCAAATTTCTAAAGCTCGTTCGCTTAATCTGTCTTTGAGAGCGTGACTGGCAAAAGCTCCTAAAATTACTGAAATTCCACCCAAAGCTGCCGCAATCGCTAAAAATATTCGACTCACAATTTTGTTTCCATTGGTTATTCACAAATAATAATATTTTTTAGAAGATTGTTAAATAACAGTTATGAAGCTGGTCAATTTAGCTTTTTTGGCGTAATACGGTAACGAACCTTAAATAAAGATAGAGAACACATATGTTGCGGTACTTGTGGGCAAAGACAACAGCTATTTCAGTTTTAAGTTTTGGTTTATTGGTTTTGCCAAGCCCAAGTGCTATTGCTGAAACAGTTTTAGAAAAAATTGATCGTACAGGGAAACTTACCGCAGGTACTAGCAAAGATGCCCTGCCTTTTGCCTATCGTAACGAAAGTGGGGAATTAGTTGGCTATTCTATTGATATGCTAAGTTTGATTGTTGCTCAATTAGAAGCAGAATTAGATCGAGAAATTGATTTAGAATTAGTGGCACTACAGCCTAAAGAGCGTATTCCAGAATTGATTGATGGAAAAGTAGACATTGTGTGTGATGCTAGTAGCTTTACCTGGAAACGCGATCGCCAAGTAGATTTTTCTTTTAGCTATAGTTCTACTGGAACAAGACTGTTGACTAGACGTGGCAATGATTTTTGGGATGCTGAATCTTTGGCAGGGAAGCGTATTGGTGCATTGGCAAAAACAACTAATGAAAAAAGCATTAGACTTGCTCAACCCAAAGCAGAAATGGTCATTTTTAAAGATCGAGCAGCGGGGTATGAAGCACTTGAGCAGGACAAAATTGATGCTTTTTCCTCTGATGGTATTCTCCTAGAAAGCTGGCTAAACAATACTCCTAATCGAAGAGAATTTCAGATTGTCGGAGACTACTCCCGCGAGGGGATTGCCTGTATGATGCAGCAAAATAACTCTCAACTCCTTAACATTGTTAATTACAGTCTAGTTAAATTTATGCAGGGGTTTCTTAACGATAAGCCCGAATATGTGACTATTTTTGAGCGATGGTTTGGTTCTCAAGGGGTATTGCCCCTGACCAAAGATCTAGAAAACATTATGATCGATAATATGCAGCTATTGATTGACTTTAAAGATCAAATTGCCGAGGAATAAAAAATAAAACAATATGAAAATTCATTTAAAAGTTTGGCGACAGCCTGATTCTAAAAGTCAAGGAAAATTAGAAGAATATACGGTTACAAATGCTAATCCTAGTATGTCTTTTATTGAGTTGCTTGACGTTCTAAATGAGCAATTAATTACCAACAATCTTGAACCTGTTGCCTTTGATAGTGACTGTGGGGAAGGAATTTGTGGCTCTTGTGGCATGATGATCGATGGAGTCGCCCACGGAGAGCAAAAACAAACTGCGGCGTCTCAGATACATCTAAGAAGTATCCAAGACGGAGATACAATCACTGTCGAACCTTGGCGAGCTAAAGCTTTTCCCCTAGTTAAAGATTTGGTGGGTGATCGCGCTGCCTTAGATCGCATTGTAGCTGCGGGAGGTTATGTCTCGGTTAATACTGGGGCTGCACCCGATGCTAATTCTTTACCTGTGAATAAAGAAAATAGCGATCGCGCTTTTGATTATGCCGCCTGTATTGGTTGTGGTGCATGTGTTGCAGCCTGTCCAAACGCTTCTGCTTCTTTATTTACCGCAGCAAAGGTTTCTCACCTGGCTTTACTTCCCCAAGGAGATCCCGAACGCAAGCAGCGAGTGCTGGACATGACAGCGCAAATGGCAACAGAAGGTTTTGGCGACTGTTCTAACCACGGAGAATGCACTGCTGTTTGTCCTAAAGGTATTCCTTTAGATACTATTTCGATGATGCGCCGTGAATATATTAAGGCAATGTTCTAATTAAAATTATCTGGATGCTGCTTGATATCATATCCTTGTGATGAAGTGCCAATTATTGATCGCTGATTGTTATTAACAATTTCTAATACATCTTGACTATTTAAAGGATAGGCAAACAGATATCCTTGACCATATTCACAACCCAATCCACTGAGAATATCTTTTTGAGCTTCTGTTTCAATACCTTCGGCTATTACATCTAAACCCAAACTATGGGCTAAATTGATGATGGCTTTGATAATGTCGTAGTTGGTATTATTAATTTCGGGTGCAATAAAAGAGCGATCAATTTTAACAGTATCTACAGGCAAATAACGCAAATAACTCAAGGAAGAATAGCCAGTTCCAAAGTCATCTAAACATAGTTTGATATCCCGCTCTTTTAGCTTTTCTAAAACCTTGGTTACAGCAGTAGTATTTTCCATCAAAGTGCTTTCGGTAATCTCTAGTTTTAGATTCTTGCCTGGCAGTTCTAATGTTTCTAAAAGACAATCTATTTGGGGAATTAATTCTGGATGATATACCTGAATTCTAGATAGATTTATACTCATGGTTAAGGGAATTTCACCAGCAAAAGACTTTTGCCAATTTACCAATTGATAGCAAGCTTCTGAAAGCACCCATTGACCAAGAGCAATGATTTGACCAGTTTCTTCAGAAATAGGAATGAATTTGCCTGGGGGTATAGTACCCAATGAATTGTGCTGCCATCTTACTAAAGCTTCTAAACAGTTTATTTTTCCAGTTTTCAAAGATACTATCGGCTGGTATTTTAAAAATAATTCCTTTTCGTTTATCGCCTGTTGCAAATCATTTTCTAGCTGTAGCTTTTCTACTGCATTGCTCCGCATTTTTTCGTCAAATAATACCGAAGTTTTAACAAAATTGACTTTGGCATATTGCATCGCCGTATCTGCCGATTGTAAAAGTCTCTCTGGTTTTGATTCGTTATTTTTATTTAAAGCAATACCAATACTAACAGTAGAACAAACAGTACTGCTGCCAATTTTAAAAGGCTGAATTAGTTGGCGATAAATGTTTTCTGCTCGATTAAGAATATCTTGAGAGTCTTTAATATTGTGAATCAGCAAAGCAAATTCATTCTCGCTAATTCTGGCAACAATATTAGAGTTTTTTTCTTCTACGCATTTTTCCAAACGACGAGCCACGCCAATCAATAATTCTTCACTCGTTTGATAGCCTAAACTTTGTTTGATAGTGCGAAAACGATCGATGCTCAATAGTAAAACAGCAAACAAATTAAATTGATGCTTGTTGTTGCCTTTTAAATTCAAACTATCCCTAAAATTAGATTCTCGAGACAAAGCTATTTCCCTGCTCAAATGCTCCATAAATAGAGTGCGGTTGGGCAAATTAGTGAGCTTGTCATAAAAAGCCAAATATCTCAATCTTTGTTGAGCAGCACGATATTCCTCTCGTAGTACTGCTTCTCTTAACTCCCTCTCCACAGCTGGAATTAGACGCGCCAACTTTCCTTTGACCAAATAGTCGTGGGCTCCTGCCTTCATCGCCGCAACAGCCGTATCTTCTCCTATTTTGCCTGATACGATAACAAAGTGTAAATCTAGCTCCCACTCCTTGAGTAAATTCAAAGCAGCGATCGCACTAAATTGAGGCATAGAATAATCAGCCAGCACAATGTCCCAGATAGGAGACTTTTTTAATGCCGACTCCATATCTTTCCTTGTATCTACTCTTTGATGGATCACATCGTAACCGCCACGCTCTAATTCAATGGCTAGTAGTTCGGCATCGTCTTCTGAATCTTCGACAATTAAGACTCGCAGAAGTTTACTCATTTAAGACTCCAAAAACGGGTGGCAGCTGATTTACAGTCAACCAATACGTACTTATCTCTTTAACAAATTTTTGTAGTTGAGTAAAGTGAATTGGCTTACGGATATAACTATTGCAACCATTAATATAACTGTCAATGAGATCTTGTGGCTCATTTGAGGAGCTAATTATTACGACGGGCAATAATCTTGTTTTTGGATGGGCGCGTATACGACGCAAAACTTCAATGCCATTGATTCTGGGTAAGTTGAGATCCAGCATAATTAAGGCTGGCATAGAGGCTGACTTGTGCTGATTGTCGTTTTGATTAGAGTCATCTTCAATATTTTCTTGCCCTATTAAGTAATTTAAAGCTTCGATGCCGTCGGAAACAATAATTAAGTTATGGGGAATTTCTTCTTGAGCAAAAGCCAGCCTCATCAACTCGCGATCGTCAGGATTATCTTCTATTAATAATATATTTTTAGCTGGCATATAATGTTATTTATATCAATTTATGCCAATTATTGCGATTAAATTGGCTTATTAAGCGAGAATTTTGATAATGTTCTTTATTTTCTGATTTACTCTCTGCTATCAATTTGGCTGTAATCAAATTGAGCTTATTCTTTTAGCTTGTTTGCGCTTATTTTTCCGTATTCCATAATACAGGAGAATATATTAGTAAATCTTATAGAATTTAATTCATTTTTATAAAGATATTTGCCTCAAAAATAAGACTATCTTAAGTACTTAGTTAATAGCTAGGTTCAAATTAAATTTACTAAACAATTAAAATTATCTGATAGATAAAACAATCTTATCTATTGCACACAGGTTTAAATTGAGATTCATCAAGTCTAAAACAAATAATTTTGAATAGTATATAGAAAAATTTACCAAAATCTCCAATAATTACTAATTACTTCAATAAGACGCTTAAAATGAACGATTTTCCCAATTTAGATGAGTATGGATATAAAATCGAAGAACAATTGGGATGTAATCGTGAAGGAGGGCGTATTACATGGAAAGGGAAAAGTTTAATCAATCAAAAAACTGTCGTTATCAAGCAATTTCGCTTTGCTGTAGCTGATTCTAGTTGGTCAGGATATAAAGCCTACGAACAAGAAATAAAGATACTTCAGCAACTAAATCATTCTGGAATACCTAAATATTTGGATGGCATTGAAACAGAAAATGGCTTTTGTCTGATTCAACAATATATTGCAGCCACTAATCTTAATAATTATCGTGCATTAACAATAGCTGAAGTTAAAAAAGTTACCCTAAAACTTCTAGAAATTCTAGTTTATCTACAACAACAAAATCCTCCGATTCTGCACCGTGATATTAAGCCAGACAATATCTTACTAAGTGACGAACTAAGAGTATATTTAATTGATTTTGGATTTGCTAGCTTGGGTAGTAAAGATGTGATGGGTAGTAGTGTTTTTAAAGGAACCCCTGGATTTATTGCTCCCGAACAAATTGTCAAACCTACTCTTGCTTCAGACTTATATAGTTTGGGAATGACTATTGTCTGTTTATTATCAAATAAAAATATTACAGAAATTAGAGATCTGGCATCGACGGACAATCCTTACCAACTAAAATTAAAATCTCTTTTTCCTGAGTTGGATCGACACTTTCGCTCTTGGCTAGAGAAAATGACTAATGCCAAGACTAGTAAACGTTTCCCTAATGCGTCGATCGCTTTGGATACTTTTTTGTCGATCAATTCATTAGATTCGCCCAAAACTAGCATCCTACCCAAGAATGATTTGCAAATCGATAATTTAGCTAAGACAAAAACCATAGCAGCAACATCTGCTATCGTCAGTTTAAGCAGTATGTCTGTCTGGGGCATAACCTTTGTCAATCGCAATACAGAATTTACCGCTGTAAATATTGCGATCGCAATTTTAGCAGGAATAGTAATTGGTATTACCGAACTAAGTGCGATCGAAATTGCCAAAATAGATAATTCAGCACGAGTGCAAGGCACTGTTTTAGGATTAGGTGTTCCGATTTTTTTGGTAGGGGCAAGTTCTATTATTTGGGGAATAAGCGAAGCGGTAGATATTGCTGCAACAATAATCATCATCGAGATGCTAATTCTATCCTACTTTTGGTGGCAAATACCTTTTTTAAAACAGAAAAACCATAAACTAAGATTTGGCTTTTTGTTCGCTGCTATCTTTACTGGAATTACTCTTGGTTTACGATTGATCTAAATAAAAATAAATATAAAAATTTACAGGAAATGTGTATTGTTTGAACGTCCCCGTTATAATCCGAAAGGATGAGATTGCCGAACGATAGAACGATCGCACAGAAGGTATTGTGAAGGAGGCAGAATTGGACGAATTAAGAGCGGGATTAGCCTTAGCAAATGAAGAAGAATTAAGACACATAACACAAATATTATTTCGCCGTCGTTTTAATCCTTTAGATTATTGGCAAACCCCTGAACCATTTATGGTTCAAAGTCAAGACTTAGATATGTGGTTAGATGATTTGGAGCAAAGAGTTCGTTATTTGGCAGCTGATGGCATATCTGTATTGCGAGGGCGCAATCTAGATGTGTCCTACAGAGAAATACTAGTAAAAGTCTGTCATTATCTCAAGATTCCCTATTCTAAACGAATGCTCACCACTGATATTGAAGCAGAAATATTTTTACATCTGGTGACAAAAGCTTGGGATAAATTACCGCCTCAAGAACAATATTCTTTACAAACTCAAATTGGTACGGCTTTAGCTAGTTCAAACCCCCCTGAACCCTTACCAATTGGGTTTCAACACAACCCTTTGAAAATTATTTTAAAAGGAACTGGAATTGTGGCTGTAAGTAGTGTCTTAAAATCTTGGCTGCTCAAGCACATTGCCAAACAGTTCGCGATTCATTTCGCTACCTATCAAGCAGCCAAGACAGCTTTAATCAAAGGTGGAACAACAGCCGTAGCTGGTTTGAGCAATCAACTAGCACTCCAATCAGCCAAGAAAGGAATGGCAGCTAATGCGGCTCGTTATGGAGCTACTAGAGGAGTGTTTAGCCTTTTAGGACCAATTGTTTGGAGCTATTTTGTTGCTGACTTAGGCTGGAAAGCGATTGCAACTAACTACGCTAGAGTAATCCCCATCGTGTTTACTTTGGCGCAAATTCGCCTAATTCGTGGAGACTATCTAGCAATTAGTTAGGGCGTGTCATCAATTAGAAAAAAAGTGCTTTTTTCGCTCTTTTACAGACCTACTATGTCAAAAAATAACCTCCGTAGCCCTGCTATGCAGAACATTTTTTTCCTTGAATCTCTCTAAAATACCTTAAAAAGCATCTTTCCCCTTAATTGATAACACGCCTTAATTTCGACCGCGGATCGCACGTTAATAATCACCAGCATTTTGACTGGCTACTTTGGGTAAAGCGATAGTTTCATTTCCTGGGGGTAAATTGGCAGAGGAAGAAGAATTATGGTTATTTCCTATCTGCTGCATCAAACTAGCCATTTCAAGGGCATTTAAAGCATAGTTCCACCCCAAATTGCTTTTAATTCCAGCCCTTTCCAAAGCTTGCTGCATCGTATCCACCGTTAGTACGCCAAAAATGACTGGTACTCCTGTCTGGAAACTAGCGGCGGCAACTCCTTTGGCTGCTTCTGATGAAACATAGTCGAAATGTAGTGTTTGCCCGCGAATAACTGCACCCAGACAAATAATCGCGTCATAAGTGCCTGTAAGAGCTAATTGTCTTGCAACCATAGCAATTTCGTAGCTACCAGGAACCCATACATAATCAACCTGACCATTATTAGGTTCAATGTCGATTCCGTGACGCTTGAGACAATCTTGGCAACCAGAAATGAGTTTATCTGTAACTAAATCATTGAAACGACCAATTACGATCGCCATTCTAAAACTCGATACGTCTCCAGCAAAAGTACCTTCAAAAACAGCCATAAGTTGATGTGTCTATACTAATTATACTTTTTAGATTGAAAAGCGATCGCATTAACAAAATTAATCATTAATTTAGATTGCGAGCCAGGTGGTTGAGCCACCTCGACAAGCTTCGCCTAGCCGAAGCCGAACTCTTCAGAGTTCCGATAGCGGGCTGGCTTCGTTGCGGCACATGGGGCACAGGGCGAATGCTCAGATCGTCGCCTAGACGCCTGGCAATTGCAAAGCAATTGCGTGCCTTTGTGTGACCCGTTGAAGCGACTGGCGAAGGTGCGACCGCCTTGTTTTTTGTTAGCTCAGTTAGGGGCGTGTTTTAAATTACAAAAAAGTTTAAAACTGCTACTGCGACTACCAAAACAGTCCAAATGCCCGAACCAACATAGATTAAAGATTTGGATTGTTCCCAGTTTTGGGGCGATGCATATGCAACTGGAACTCCAATTACCATAACAAAAGAAAATAGGACTAGTGCTGCTAGTACCAACTGAAATAAAATAGTCATTGTTTAATTCTCCTAATTTATAAGATAGCTAATAGGTTGGAGTTTTCACTCCTTCCTCAATCGAACCCTTAAATAAAGTTTTAATTTGCCAGACACCCTCAACAGTTGCCTTTGGAGGAAATCCCCCTAAGCGTGTCGCTTCGCAAAACCGTTGCGGCACATGCTGCTCAAGCTTTTTTTTGACCTGTTTTCCTAAAGAATACACTTTGGAAGTTGGTTATGATCGGGGCTGGTTATTTTTTCTCCGATCTTTATACGCTACCAAAAAGTGACCCCATCTGAGAAGACATCTTTGAAGTAATAGTGGATAACTTTATCCAAACTTTTGTAAACTAGCATCAAACCAAAGTCTGCAAGAAGCTATGGTTTCACTGGGACATCCAGACAAAAACTACCCAAATTTATCAATAATAAATGTTAGATTGTAGAGCCAGCGGTATTTTGCTTCACCCTACTTCTTTGCCTAGCCGTTTTGGTATAGGAGATTTAGGAGATCGGGCTTACAAATTTGTTGATTTTTTAGCAAACAGCGATCAGCAAATATGGCAGATTTTACCTATTGGCCCAACAGGCTATGGTAACTCTCCCTATTTATCTTATTCTGCCTTGGCAGGAAATCCTTTACTAATTAGCCCAGAAGTTCTTCACGGACAAGAACTATTGACAACAGATGAGTTGAATTCTATCCCAGACTTTTCTTTGGACGAAGTAGATTTCGATCGCGTAATTGCTAGCAAAATTCCTTTGTTAAGGATAGCAAGCGATCGCTTCAAGGCTCAAACTTCAGAAGTAGTTGATGGTGAATTTAAACGTTTTTGCGATCGCCAAAATGACTGGTTGAGCGACTACGCTTTGTTTATGTCTCTCAAACAGGCTCACAATGGTAGTAGCTGGCATCAATGGGAGTCTGACATTGCCTACCGCGAGCCTGGAGCGATGGCAAAAGCGGCGGCAGAATTGGCTGACGAAATATTTTTCCACAAGTTTGTTCAATATCAGTTTTTCTGCCAGTGGAAAAACCTGAAGCATTATGCCAACCAAAAAGGAATCAAAATCTTTGGCGATATTCCCATCTATGTCGCCCACGACAGCGTTGATGTTTGGGCGCACAAAAACATCTTTTGTTTGGATGAAAAAACTGGAGAAGCCTCACTAATGGCAGGTGTTCCACCAGATTATTTTAGTGCCACAGGGCAGCTTTGGGGCAATCCTGTATATGACTGGAAAGAGTTGGAAAAAACAGATTTTAAATGGTGGATTAGAAGGGTAGAAGGCATCTTAGAATATGTCGATATCATTCGCATCGATCACTTTAGAGGATTCCAAGCATATTGGGCCGTACCTCAAGGAGAGACTACTGCAATGAAAGGAACATGGCTTGATGCCCCTGGAGACAAGTTTTTTCAACTATTAGAAAAACAATTAGGAAAGCTACCTATTGTTGCCGAAGACTTGGGAGTAATAACTCCTGAAGTAGAGGCTTTGCGAGATAAATTTGAATTTCCTGGAATGAAAATTTTGCAATTTGCCTTTGATGACGACCGCGCTAATGGTTTTCTACCTTTTAACTACACAAACCGTAACTGCTTAGTTTATACAGGCACTCATGATAATAATACATCTGTCGGCTGGTTTTACGAGAGATCGCCTGAAGCTCAAGCACGAGTAGTTGATTATTTGGGCTGTCTTTGCGACGATGGGATTCACTGGGCATTAATTCGCTTGGCATTAGGCTCAGTAGGCAATACGGTGGTGCTGCCTTTTCAAGATGTATTGGGCTTGGGTACGGATGCCAAAATGAATACTCCTTCCCAACCTACAGGTAACTGGGCGTGGCGATGTCGGGAAGAAGCTTTTAATAACGAATTGAGTACTCGCTTGAGATATCTAACCTATCTTTATGGCAGAACTCCTATAAACAACGAATAGTAAGATATAGACGTACCAACTTAGATTAGGACAGTACAAAAGTTATTAGTTCGCAAGTAGCAAGTAGCAAGTAGCAATTTTTCTAAGTGTCATAACTTTGATACGTATTGATATACTGTTAAAAATTTAAAAATAAGGGGTATCTGTTCTATGCTGGGCAGTAAACTAGTATCGAGCTACTCTTTTTTCTTAGCTGCGATCGCAAGTTGCACATTTTCGATTTGCCGTAACTGGTCGATCGCATCTACCACCAATCCGTGTTCTACGGTTTTATCTGCATTCACAACTACTGTTGTGCTATCCCCTGTTGCGATCAGCTTCTCAACCTCTGCTTTGAGTTGATTCATTTCAGCTGGCTGACTGTCAATGGTCAATTTACCCTCACTATCCAAGCTAACGGTAATTTGCTTGGTTTTCTGTACTTCGGTGGTTGATGCGCGGGGTAAATCTACGGGTAATCCTTCAGAACGAGTTAAATATAAGCTAGAGACAATAAAAAATACTAAAATTGCAAAGATCACATCGATCATCGGCAAAATATTAATTCTTGGTGGTAAATCTGGTTCTTCTTGTAGACGCATTTTAGACTATTGATGATTTTACAAATGAATTAGAGAGTTTTACTATTCTTAGCTCTTAGCTATCAACTTTTTTATTTTGTGTAAACTTCTTGAGCGTCATGTTTATCTAGATGAATTAATTCTAGTTGTCCCCCGACTTCTTGAATCAAAGCAATTTGTCGCAGATACAAACCTCGAAAAAGACTAGCAAAAAATAAAGTTGCGATCGCAACTATTAACCCCGCTGCGGTAGAAGTTAAGGCTTCACCAATACCCCCTGTAACTCCTGCTGCTTGGGATGACTCAACATCCCCTAATTTCAAAGAAGATAAAGAGGTAATCAAACCAACAACTGTACCTAATAAACCCAATAAAGGAGACAAACTAATTACTGTCTCAAAAGAATTACTAAATCTTTTTAAAACAGGCATTTCCGCTTGAGCAGCGGTTTCCAAAGCCAGCTTAAACTTTTGGGGTGTAGAACGTCTTAGAGTTAGGGCTACATTAAAAATACGGGCAACGGGCAAGTTAAGATGACGTTGCAGCATCATTACCGCAGTGTCTGTATCATCCCGATAAAGATTTAATAATTGCTTGACTACCTTATCCTGTTGTTGGGATATTTTCGCCCAAAAAAGCGATCGCTCTAAAATCATGGCTACAGAATAAATGGATAATCCCAGCAAGGGATACATCACAAATCCACCACTTTTAAACAATTGCAAGACAGTTTCCATAAATTTAAGTTCTGTAGGCTTTTCTAGTAAAGATATATATTAAAGCTAAATTCAATTTCCAATGCTTCTAAAGGGAAATCAGGGGGTAGAGGATCGAATGGTGCAGAGTTTTGCACTGCCGCAATGGATTCTCGATCCAACTTTGCCGAACCAGAGCTTTCCGCAATCCTCAAATCTGTAATTTGACCACTTTTTTGTACATTAAAAGTCAAATAGGTAGTTTGCTCTTGGGAAGAATAAGAAGGTTTCCAGTTGCGTTTGACTCGTCGTTTAATTTCGGCAAAATATGCACTGAGGTCAACATCTCTAAGAGCGTTTAATTGACCAGGATTGAGGACAGTTTCGTGAGTTAGGGCTTCTGGACTAAAAAACGCTTCTCCACCTCCATCTGCCAAAGTTTTCTTGTAATTTCCTCCCAATAAATCTGCTGCACTGCCTTCAGTACTAGAATTAGGCTGGGGTACAGATTCCGTTGGCGGCGGTACGCGGGTAGCAACTGTTTCTTCTTGCGGTTTCTCTTGTACTTCTGGGTGAGGTGATGTAGCAGGAGTGTCAGATCCTGAGATCAAATCTTGAGGGGAAGGTTTGGGTTTGGGTACAGGTTTGGGTGTAGGTGTTGGCTGCGCTGCGACTTCAGGTGTAGGTGTTGGAATTGGTTTGGGTGCGGGTGCGGGTGCAGGTGGTGGAGCTTTTGCAGGTTCGGTAACAACTTTTTCATTGGGGGCAGTTT
>ERZ1740059.1308-NODE-1308-length-12574-cov-4.815560_pt1 | contig 12574 bp, 8 predicted proteins | sample MGYA00581744_ERZ1740059 | MGnify/ENA primary metagenome ERZ1740059 (study PRJEB43018, sample SAMN04849738) | marine metagenome | isolation source: floating plastic debris | place: Pacific Ocean | collected 2008-08-28 | study: EMG produced TPA metagenomics... | reverse complement strand
GTGGAAGATACGGTGGGTTCTTTTTTGGGCGGATTTAATATGCCTGGCATGGGTGGCGGGATGCCGGATTTGAGTAGCATGATGGGCGGTGGCATGCCGGATATCAGTAGCATGTTTGGTGGGGGTATGCCTGCTTTGGCAGGGGGTGGTATGCCTCAGCTAGGGGAATTGGAATCGTTGCTAGGGAGCTTAGGTGGCGGCAGTGGCGGCAGTAGTATGGACTTTTTAAAGGATTTGCTGGAATAGGGTTGCGTTTTAGTAGGACGACTGGAGAGATAACCGATGAGTGCATCTGCCCATGCTAAACCCAGTGCGCCACCGCAGCAGGCGGCTCCCCAGGTGGAGAACCAGGAGGAGCAGGAGCTGGTAACGCCCACTGCGAGTGCGGTTGGGGATGCGGGGGGTGGGGATGAAGCGCCATCGGTTTATATTGTTGTTTTTGTTTGTGTATCCGCTATTGGGGGGGGTGTTGGGGTTGGGGGGGGGGGGGGATGATGCGCCATCGGATGGTGGAGGCTCTGATGGGGGAGATGTGCAAACGCAGTTAAGTCAGGCGGCTTCGTTTGGTCATAGTTTTGGGCAAATGGTGTCTGTCGACAGTGGGCCTGCGATGCAGTTGAAACGGCGAGAGGGTTCACTGTTGGATGGTTTTGCTCAGGAGCCGATGCAGGCACAACAGTCGATGCCGTTGGTGCAGGCAAAGCTGACGATTGGGCAGCCGGGGGATAAGTATGAGCAGGAAGCGGATCGCATGGCGGCTCGGGTAATGGCGATGCCCGATTCGGCTGTGCAGCGACAGACAATGGAGGAAGAGGAGGGAAGGCTGCAGACTAAGCCTCTACTTCAACGACAGGAAATGATGGAGAACGAAGACGAAGAACCTTTGAGAGCTAAGTCTTTAGTTCAAAGGCAAGAAATTTCAGAAGAAGAGGATGAGGAAACATTACAAACTAAGCCTCAGCTTCAGCGAGAAGAAATGCCAGAAGAAGATGAGGAAGAAACCTTACAGACTAAACCTCTACTCCAGCGTGAGGTGATGCCGGAAGAGGAAGAAGAGGAGAACTTACAAGCTAAATCTTTACTCCAGCGGCAAACTATACCAGAGGAGAAGGAAGAGGGAACGCTACAAACTAAACCTCAAATACAAGCTAAGAATGGTGCTCTTCAAGCGCCTGACAATTTTGAAGGCCAACTTGCCCAACATAAAGGTACTGGACAACCTCTCTCGGATGAAACTCGCGCCTTTATGGAACCTCGTTTTGGGGCAGATTTTAGTAATGTGCGAATCCATGAAACACCGGACCTAGCCGGTGCAATTCAGGCGCAGGCGTTTACCCATGGACAGGATATATATTTCAATTCAGGGAAATATAAGCCAGGCTCAAGTGGCGGAAAAGAGTTGTTGGCACATGAGTTGACACATGTAATTCAACAATCTCACAATACGTATAATAAATCACTTACATCAAGAAGTGAACTAGTAAATAGTATTACACCAGCTACTAATTTTCCTATTCAAACATTCGCTCCAACACATCATCAAACGGCTACAGTAAAAGGGCTTGCCAACGATTTCTCCTCAGAGGAAATTGGAGCAATTTATCAATCAAATTGGGAGCGAGACTTTTCTCAAGGTCATTATGGCTGGGCAGATCTAGTTTTGTCATGGAAAGAATACAAGAAAGCCCGAAAAAATGATCCAAAGAAATTCCCAGCATCTGCTTTATGGGAGTTAGCACAAAATCTTTGGAACGTGCTTAAAGAACTTGGGGAAAATCCTAAAAAGAGCCTATTTGACTACTCCATGGGTGGCTACAATTATTGGGAACATATGGATAATCCTGAGGATAATAAGAGGAAGAATTCAGATTCTCGATGGGCTAAAAATAGCTCTAAGCTTCCTGGATACATAAACGATAGTAAAACTTATATAAAAGACCAAATGGTATCAGCAGTTAACGCTTATAGAATTCGCATGCGGAAGCCAAAAATCAAGAGCATTGATAATTGGGGAGAGGTTAGAAAACCTGAAGGATATTCTATAAATAAACTTGAACATTCAGCTGAGTTTGGTGATTCGGATAGCCCTAAACTGGATCGAGGAATTATTGCTGAAGAGGCAGCTAATCTAGCAAGAAATACAGGAGCTAAATCAAGAAAACAAAATAGAGCTAACAAAGATGCCTGGAGAATTGTTGGTTATCATCTTGGGCGTGCTATGCATGCGACAGAAGATTTTTTCGCTCATAGTAATTGGGTTGAGATTGCTCAGCATATGGGATTTATCAGTGGTCTAGATAGCACATCATCACACAAATTGGAAACAACCAAGTCAAACACTCTGAAAACTGGTACTTTTGAAAACTATTCAAAGGCTCATGCTTTGGGACATAAGCTAATAAGCTTATCACAGGCGATGGCAACTGATCAATATATTAAGATTTTATTGAACACTGAATTAATAAAATTGAGGTTGGCTGGAGAAGCTCTTAAACTAGCAGAACATCAAGCTCCTGATAACTCTCATGCAAAATTAGCAAAAGATCAACCTGAGCATGGAAAGATGTTCGATGAAGCATTTAATTTTGCTGTTTTAGCCAACAATAAAATTTTTGCTCCTCTTCGATCAATCATGGACGAAAAAGATCCTGATGTAGTCTATACCGCTTTAAATGCTCAATTAGCCATGGTGGATGAAATAATTTATCCGCCTCATTTAAAGCATCCACTACTAGAGGATAAGAATTATAACAGTACGCATCAAGAAGACAATATAGATAGTTCCAGTGAAAATTTAGAAGCAAGTAGCAGCAATTCAAATATGCCTACTCATTCTTCCAGTCAACCTGAAGAGGAGACTTTAGAAACATATATAGTTAAAAGAGGTGATAGTCTATCTAAAATTGCTCAAATACTATATGGAGATACATCTAGATGGCGAAATATATACGAGCTCAATAAAGATATAGTTGAAGACACGAATCTAATATTCCCTGGTCAAAAGCTTAAACTTCCTCAAAATGACTAGAATTAGCTCTTCTTTTTTATCTTTTTCTTTATCAATCAAATAAAGTACTTGTTCTGATTAAAGACAATACGATGTAAATATTAGTCTTCTATCAACTTCTTATAAGTCTTATGCGTGCCCCATTGCAGCTACAACATAAAACCTCTATCAAATCATCTAAAAAAGTTTCTGAACTTCAAACTTGTCAGCGGCCATTCGAGGAACCTTATTATGGGGCAGCAATTCATACAACAGCTTCAAAAAGTGACTTAGAAACCCAGCTTAACTTGGCCACTCGTTTTGGTCATCAAATTAGTCAATTACAAACTAGTCAAATCTTGGCACTTGTTACTCAACTGAAGTCTAATCAAACTGTTCCTATCCAAAAACAGGGTTATGGTTATGAAGATGAGGAGCAAATGATGAGCGTCTGGCACGACGATTCAGTAGCAGGCATGACTAGCCCCGATGCTCCAATGAGTGTTTCAGCACCAGCAACCTCAAGTTCTTCAACATCAAAATCTAATAGACGAACTAAAAGAACTAGTACGAATACCTCAGCAAGTTCTCCAACATCAGTCAGCAATAATTCCTCACCTACAGTTCTTGAAGAAGCTTTACAACAATCTTTACCAGAAGATGAACGTCATCTATTTAGTTCCGAATTAGGAACAGACCCAGCCACGCCTACAGTTCTTGAAGAAGCTTTACAACAATCTTTACCAGAAGATGAACGTCATTTACTTGATTCCGATCCGGCCGTAGAAGCTAATCTACTTCAGCATTCTGGGTTAATAAAGCCTTATCGGGACGTTATGCGACTCGGAGAAGAACGCATAAGATATGCAGTCAGAGCTAAAGTAATGGAACAGCAGCTTTTACGAGATCTTAAAGCTGGAAGGATAGAACCTGAGATGGCCAAGCAGAAGGCGATTGATTTTAGACGACAACTTGAGGCCCAGACCAGAGCGCGCCTACCAGAAACTCCTGGTAGATTGCTAAATGATATGGCTGCTCGTAGAAATATGGCTAAGTATGGCGACCCTTTAGGGTATCGGAATTTAGAACACTATCATCAACATAAACCTAATGCCACAGCTGAACAAACTATAAGATCAGCAGGCAGAACAAATGCCCGAGTTACTGGTGCAGGTGTCGTAACAGGTGCAGTCGGAGCACTTGGTGGAGTTCACGCCGTAAAAGATTTTGCGGATATGTTAGCAGGCCGCCAGCAAGTCAGTCTAAAAGGTCAAAACTCAAAAGATTATGAACTTGGCTATGAATTTAAGCCTATACATTTAGGTAATGGATGGTACGCAACTATTAGAGTTGAGAAAAATATATTTGGCAAGAAAAGATTCTATATTGTTGACCAATTCCAAATGGCGTAGAAGTTTTTATCAAAGGCTTAACCGATCTTCTCTAAAAAGAGAAGCTAAAAATCTATCCCAGATATTTGCAATGCAACGAAATCAGCAGAATTTTCTCCGTCAATTCCCACTTGGCGGAATCTGAATCGGCTCCAACTCACCAGACGGCACAACAATCGGCGGTGGCGGCAACGGAATCCCTCTGGGCGGCTCCACCGGCACCGGCACAATAGGCCTCACCGTCTCACTCGGCATCGCTGTCGCGATCGCCACAGTACGACTCACCATCTCCCCCACACCATTCGTCACCTGCAACGTCAGATTCGTACTCCCCGGCGTCGGACTAATCGCATAGGACATACTCGTCGTATCCGCCCCCACCAACCCCGGCGCAGGCAACAACTCCACCTTCATACGGTCAGCATTCTCCACCTCCCACTCCAGCATCACATCCACACTACCCCGAGCCGGATTAATAAACTGCACCTGCTGAGGCTGATCCGCCGCCTGCTGACCATTCAACATAAAACTCAAAATATTAGGAAACGGCGGACGAATAACAATCGGATCTGAATCCATCGCAATCTCATCACGATCCTGCTCTGCAGGCATCAACGCCTTTAGCTTAAAGGTATACTCACCCGCAGTATTGAGCGGCATCGGCACATCTCTACAAACCAGCCACTTTGCCTGTTCAATCTCGCAGGCACCCTGTAACTGCACAGGCTCATTATTCGAAGCAATCTCATATCGCTCAAGACGCCTACTCAGCGCATTTCCCTCAAATGTGACCGCCACATACTCTAAAATCAATTCTTCAATTTCCCACGGATTCTCAATAATCCAGGTCAATCTTATCGGCGTTGATGGTAGCTGAGCCGAAATATTCACAGGTTCTGCCTCAGAATCAGCAGCAAGCGATTCTGGGGACTCTAGCGAACTCACTTCTGCAGATTCCAGATCACTAATAAATCTGTCAGCAGACTGCTCTCGATAGGTAGTAGTTTTAGAATTGAAATATAGGATTTTAGGTGGATCCGCCAAAGTAATTTGAACATTAGAAAGCTTACTGGTATCTGATAAAGGTTCCTCACTATAAGCCCCATCAGAAGACCTCTCGGAAGAGGAGGAATCAGTCTCTTGAGGTAAGGGATATAACTGCATCGTTATATCGTAGGCATCTACATCGAATGCAAACTCATTAGATTCCTGACCATTTACCTTAGGCTTATTGGCCGTAGTCGTATCAGCTGATCCTGCAAGAGGCAATACCAAACCCTGACAAATAAGCACATTGGTTTCAGTATTCTCTTTATATATGGGGTACAACAACCTCAAAAGAGGTCCTACTACACGGGTCTCTTTTCTACATTCTGGCTGAGCTATAAGTTGTTCTATTTCTAATGTGTCAGCAAGCTCAGCTTTCCGATTACGGGCAAAGAACGTCACATCGATATGATCGAGCTTGTCAGCATTACTCACTTCCCAATCAAGCAAAATAGGATTTTGCCCCTGAGTCTGATTAGACTCAGAAGATGAACTCGGTTTAACCAATGCCTTATAGGACTCAGCCGGGGTGGAAAACTCCAAAACCTTTGGTTTTAAGCTTGGGTCAACCACCAGCTTTTTCACTAGCCAGTAACTAATAACGGCGGCTCCAGTAATCACACCCGCAATCAGTAACGCAATCAATAACCACCGCAGCCAGTCTGGTCGGGCTTCCCAAATAATTTTGCCAGTTACCGGTTCAGGCACCTTTAGCAAGGGTGTTGTTGTTCCCTGGGCTTCCGTAAGCAATAGCTCAGGAGTCCTTACTGGCGCTGCCGTATTGGTAAACTCCACCGTAAAGGGAACATCCTGTCGTTTTTTCCACTGACGTCGCCACCATCGGCTGGTCCTCGGTGTGATCAACAGTTGCCCAATTTCCCCCGGCGCTAGCTCCAATGAGTTTTTTGAAAACCTATAGTTAAAAACATGATCTTCATCGCTGGCACTGACCGTTAAGTCCCGTCGAACATTGCCAACATTTTTTAAAATAATGCTAAATTCAGAGTCTTCCCCTGGAATATGACCCACCTTAGGCTCAAGGGTAACGGAAACGTCGTCATTACTCTGAATTGTGAAATATATGATGTCCAGCAATACCAGGCTGTTCTGGTTTGCTGAAGTCAGTCGTAACGTAGTGGAATAGTGCCCAGCCGGGGTAAGTCGGGGAGGATGGAGATTTTTCGTAACTAGGCCAGAAGAGTCTGGATTAAGCTGCAGGCCATCTGTCTGGATGATACGACCAGGAGCGTTGGTAATCTCATCAGGGTAAACAACATCAAACCAATCCGATGCCAGTTCTGGACAGCTCAGAAATAGACGATCCACACGCTTTGATTGGTTTTCAACGGTGACCTGGGCCGTAAACGTGCTGCCTGCCATTAACTGGTAAGGCTGTTCAGAACTGCTGGATGGCGTGAGATAAAACTCTGGTTCATTTCGCAGATCAATAACTTGATCTGAGGTAAGTACCTCTAATTTTTGAGGTCGCCGCTCTATTTCTTCAACAAATTGAGGTGATTGGGCACATACGTCATAGCTGTAAAAGCCTGGTTCCACCAGGGATGGAATCTCAAATAATAGCTGAACCCGCCGCTCCTCTCCTTTGGGTACCTTAGGATTGATCTCACTAAAGCGACACCATTGCCTCAGGGCTGTAGCTTTAGCATCGCTCGGCTCTATCCATAAATCGACCGTAATGGTGCGATCGCTCCGATTACGCAGCACTAATTCCCGCTCAACCAATGTGGTCTCACCCGGCTTGATCGCAATGTTACGACCCCGAATATCTAAAACAAGATTGCGATGGAGGCTATTCGCAGTCATAGGTTTAATCCATAAGGAGACAGGGGGTGTTAGGTAAGCTATATCGATTTACAGGACTTGAAACAATATATTAACGAGAATTATAGGTTTGGAGAACACACCATACGTTTATCTAGTTTGTGCTTAAAGAGTCGGGCTCGATTGCCAGGGCTATCGACGGCAAAGAGGAGATGATTACGGTCATGCTGTTCAATATCAATCTCGTAAGGGGAGTAACCATTGAAAGTAGCAATGGTGATTGCATCGAGCTCCGATTTCTTCCCCGTTTTTGGATCAAGGATCCACAGGGAAATTTTGCCCTTATCCGTAGCTGTGGCCAGATAACAACCATCACCAGATAGTGCCATAGTCCTGACAGCTATCCCATCCTCAGTTGCTTGCCACTGTTCCAGCTGAATTGATGGTTGAGGACAGTTAAATGCAATGACATCATTGCTTCCACCAGAGTTAACCTCAAAGGTTTGAATCAGTTCTTTTTGACGACATTCCAACAGCTTTTGACTATCCCAAACTGTTATGAAGCCGCGATTATCAGAGGTTACCAACAACCGATCATCACTACTGATGTCGATTTCGGTTAAAGAATGATAAGAACTTATAACTGGGGAGGCATTAAACTTGCGGCTCCAACTGTAGTTCGTAGTAAGGACGGTATTATTTTCTGACGGATCCCAAAGTAACAGTCGATTAAATTGCCCACCAATAGCTACCCAAGAACGTCCCTCATGATCTAGTGTTTCAAGATCGGTAATGGCAGTATCTGGCAAATAGAGCACTCGCTCTGGGGTTGTTTGGTGTTTCTTTTGAGCGTTCCACTTTCTTACAGTGCCACTACCATGACCACTAAATAACCACCGTCCATTATCAGCAAACGCCAGAGCAAATACACGATCGGTTTGATCGGCAATCCGTCGAATCTGTCTTGTTCTGTCAAAATCCCATAGATCGATCACGCCATTTTCCAAGCCGATAGCTACCTGATTTTTTTCCTCAGGGCTCTGGCGAATGACCCTAACAGCTCGCCCTAATTGGTCGCTTGTTGCCAGTTGAGACCGTGGCCGCAGCCTGGGAGCATGGCGAAACCATCCCAAGGCAGTATTCACATCCCATCGATATACGGTTTGATCACGGGAGCCGGTCAACACTGTTGATTCACGTCCCATAATTTGCACGGTTGTAATGGGAGCCTCATGGCGCACAATAGGCCGTAACCATATCCACCAGGCGGTTAACAACAGCCCCAGGGTCCCTCCGATTATCTGGAGCCACAGCGGAATCAATGGGCGCACCCGTACATCCAGGATCTGGTTACTGGGTTTGAGATAAATAGGGTCAACGTCATCCTCGGAGCCGGTGTCCGGATGAGTAATGGTGGGTACTACATCAATGAGTAAGCGCCGTTCCCACCCTAACCAGGGTTGTCTCCGGCGAATTTCTAAATCGAGAACCTGTTCATCTCCAGGGGATAAATCAACCGGGGCAAGGGGACTAATGTCGCAACGATGTTGGTTGGATTCGGTGGCTTGGATCTGGAGGTGCTGGAGCAGGTTACTGCGATTGGTAAAGGTTAGGGGGAAAACTGCTTTGCCATGGCTCCTAGACCAGGCTGTACTTGGGATCGCCTGGCATCGAGGATCACAGTCAAAAGTCACCATTCCCGCAGGTAGTATTTCGATCTGCCCCAGAGCAGTTTCGCTTTGATCGCTACCGTTGCGATCGCTAATTTCAACATCAAATGTGTAGGTCTTCCGAGCTGTCAGCGGTTGACTAGGGGGCATACAGTGAAATGTCATCCGCCGGGCATCCCCTCCTGACAGGATATCGTGAATTATTCTTGGCGAGGAGGATTCCGAAGAGTCTAACGAACCACCATCTGTCGCTGGTTGTACAAACCAGTTATCTTTAAGCCCCAATAGCTTGAGAGTAACCTCAGCAGGCTCTGACTGTAAATTCATTGCCAGAACTTCAATGGCAAGTGGTTGGCCAGGATACGCTTTGAGTTGGGGAGAAACCAGATGTACTTGTAAGTCCTGATTCCCTCGTTCAATGGCAAGTTGAAGGTAACGAGTACTTTCTAGATCCTCATATTCAACCGAAAAAATATGAACTTCAAGGTCAAGCGTAGTATTGATAGCAGGAATTGGAGGACAATTAATAACAACCCGAAATGTTGTACGTTCACCAGGTGGCTTCTTTGCACAAACCTTTGGATCAACATCGTACCAGTGGTTACCAGCGACAGCAGGTTTTCCTGGTGTACTTAATTCGACTTCAAAACTGGCAAATCGATCACTTTGATTAACCACCTCCACCTCAAATTCCCGTTCTGTCAAAGAATTCTTAGCCTGCAGCTTTTGAGAACTACCAGCTGCCCCATTCGCCTGGAATACTGAAGACGAAGAGGGAATGATCCGAAGCTGTTGCTTCGAGATTTGTACCTGAAGTTGTTCAGTCACTGGCTGGAAGTTGCTCATAGCGAACCGTCAAATCGTAAACGTCAATATCAATCCACTCAATGAAGTTAAATCTTTAAGGATATTCCACATTCCAGTTAGAAAGGTCTGTTAGATGTTGTCGCTGCCAAATATATTGCAGTAAATTAGCCCCTAATTCATGGGCTGCACGAATATCAGACCTTGGCAACGAGCGATGAATCCCCCATGCACTTGACAGGTGACCGTCAATCAAAATGAGTCCATCAGCCAGGGCAATATTAATAGACTGACTATCAATCTCAGGTGGTTGAGTAAACAGAAACGGAACTGTTTTGAAAGAATGATTTATTGGTAAATTCTGCCAATCAGTCAGTCCTTGAAAAATATTCCGACCTTGAGGTGAAAAATTGAAGCCTTTCTCTGTCTCTAAAATAAAAGTTCCACCTCTATTCACAAATCTTTCAAACCACTGATAGTATTCTGTTGCCATGGATGTCAACTCTTTTTCAGTGACATACACAACGTTGCAAGTCTCAGCAGATGACGACTCATCTAACTCACTGAGGTCAATATCTCCAGTGACAAGGTCAATATGAACATTAGGTAGCAGCAACTGTAATGCCTGCTTAAGATAAGCAAAGTTGGTATGGATCTGATGAGAGACCTGACGGCTAAAGCCAACCCTGACAGAGTGAGTGGGTTTAGCATGGACGAACTGTCGATAACGAAAATCTAATTCACCTGGACTTGGAGAAAAAATATCGTGCGGCAAACTAAGCCTCACAGGTCCTGGCTTTAGCTGAATACGACAAAGCTCCACATCTTCACGCTTAGGAGGATCAGTTTGTGCTTCAAAGCTATATCGTTCATGAATTATATCTGGTTTTCCATTGTTTGTAGTTTTACGAGGTTCACCATATCGAGCAACAATGTAAACTATCAACGAGCCAGATGCTGGAGATGGTTTTGCCATCCGGAACGGTCGATCCCGTTCCGTTCCTTTATCAACGACAATGGGATTCCCTATCGCATCAATGGCTACTCCTGGCTGAATTTCTAGCCACCGTTGTTCGTGTCGTCGAGCATCCTGTGCTTGTATACTTGACCGACTCCAGATGGGTGGCTCAATTACCTTAACCCCCTAGCCACAAACGATACCGGATTGATTGCTGGCCTGAAAAAGAAGATTTTGTCTATGCCGAAAATACGACTGGGATACTTCCCATCGTTCAGCATTCAGAATCAAGCCGTCATAGACATTTAACCGCTCTGGTGGATGTGGCAACCGATGAGGAAAGTCATCAACATGAAAAGATGTCATGGGAAAAGAACATTGGGGGCAAATGCTTGACTTTAATGATTAGGGCTAAACTCCTATATTGGGACAGACCATCAATTTAAGCTCAAATGAGCCAAATTGGATTGACTAATTTCAAGATTATTAGGTGTGACGACAGGCAAGTATAGAATTTCAGTAAATAATAAACTTGCGCCCATTTTGCATAGCCTACTAAACTAACGCAATAAATCGATGCATTTCTTGATTGAGAACTATTAAGGGCTAACTATTTTCAGGCGCTAACAGTCAGATGGAATATCCTCTACGAATATCGCTCCACATAATTGATTGGCATCAAGTTGCCAATCGCCAAATAATGCATTTACAAAATTTGTATTATCAACATTTGCATCAGTAAATCTTGTATTCACAAGAGTTGCATCTTGAAGAATTGCATCTTGTAGGTTGGCCTGCTTTAAGTTGGCATCCATCAAATTAGCACCAGTTAAGTTGGCACCTCGCAGGTTCACATTAATGAGTTGTGCTCCTCTCAGATTAGCTCTGCTTAAATCAATGCCTTGTAAGTCAACATCTCTAAGGACAATATAAGACCAATCTACAGCAGCATCAATGATAATGCCTTCGAGGTTGGCCCCTGTAAAATCAGCCTGCCTTAAATCAGTTCCCCTTAAATCAGCGTTGCTCAAATTTGCACGATGTAGGATTGCTCTGTTAAGAACAGTCTGACGTAAACTAGCATGATTAATATTGCTGCGACTTAGATTTGCCCCTGTTAAATCAACACCATCCAGGACTGCGTTGCTCAAGTTAACCCGAGATAAATCTACTCCTGATAGCTTTGTGCCTGGAGACAACCTTATGCTTTCTAGGTTGACGTCATCAAATACAGCATCCCTGAAATCTGCCCTGTCAAAATTTGCATTGACCAGATTAATATCTTCTAGGATAGTACTTTTAAAATCACTATCAGTGAAGTAACCATTTTGTAAATTCGTATCATCTAAAATTGCACCGCTGAAATTCGCATTAGTTGCCAATACTTCTTGAAGATTAGCATCCTGCAGATTACTTCCCTCAAGAGTTGCGGCTTCTAAGTTGGCAAAACGCAACTCTGAGGAGATTAAAGTTGTATCTAACAGTACTGCGTCTGTAAGGTTAGCAATTACGAAATTTCCGTTGCTTAAATCTGTGCCTGACAAGACAGCACTACGTAGATTTGCACTTTGTAAGTTCACCTCTGACAAATCTTCCTGGGAAAAGTCAATTCTTTGCAAATTAGCATACGAAAGATTCACGCCTGATAAGTCAGTAAAATCAAAGCCTGTATCTTCAGCTACCTCATTGTCACTCTCAGATGTAGCATCTTGAAGTGATACATCTGCAGGAGTCTCAAGCAAAACTGTTTCACCATTATTAGAATCAGTGGGCCACTGGTAATCACGATTCAGATCATTCACTAAAATAACAACCTCTAACCAGCGTGCATCCAAACGAGTATTCGTATTAATTTGCACATGCATCAGGTTGGCACCCTGCAAGGGAGTACGTCATCCATTCATCAGAGAAAAAATATCCTAGATGGTAGCGTTTC
>ERZ1740059.1306-NODE-1306-length-12579-cov-3.805573_pt1 | contig 12579 bp, 12 predicted proteins | sample MGYA00581744_ERZ1740059 | MGnify/ENA primary metagenome ERZ1740059 (study PRJEB43018, sample SAMN04849738) | marine metagenome | isolation source: floating plastic debris | place: Pacific Ocean | collected 2008-08-28 | study: EMG produced TPA metagenomics... | reverse complement strand
AGCTTTCGTCAGCCGGGACTGCCTGGGCTGCTGGATTGTTTACCCTGACATCATCAATGCGGATATCGACAATTTCTTGGATGGTAAAGCCTAGCTGATCAAACGCAACGTTTGCTTGGGCTTGGGCATCCGCGATCGCACCTTCAATCGCCTGATCGCGTGCCGTAGCGATGGCCTCCTCAGAAGCAACATAGCGAATCCCGTGCAGACGGTCTACACCCGTTTTCAGCGCCTGATCCAACACCTCCATTTTATCCAAAGGCAGCAGAAACTGAACATTGCGATAGCTATCATAGGTAGCCTTTTCCGGTTTGCCATCACGACCATACTGAGGATTTAGATTGATGTTTGAAGTCTTGACACCATCAACCTCGCGAGACCTTAGCAGCTTAGTCACGGCGGTCGAACGCTCGCTAAGCTTGTCATAGGCAGCTTTAGCACTATCCGCCTGATCGGAGAGACCAAGGGTAATTTGGGCCAACGTCGTAGGAGCTTGAGTATGACCGTGACCCGTGACCGCCAGCGATCGTCGCGATGTAGATGTACTCTGAGCAGTCGCTGGCCGCATTGTAATTAGAATAAGGGCCGTTAATACCCATGGCAGCAGTCGCTGCGTTATTTTTACGAGTCGTTGCATCGGATCTCCAGAAACTAACTAGGTAGTGATTCCCACTGCATCGAGGATTTTCCGTATAGTCTACGGCAGGCCAAACCTAACATCGGCAAACTAGATAAAACACAATGACAGCCGTAGCACATGAGCGAGCTGTAGAGACTGTTCACACGATCCAAATAATCAGTTACTAACCCCTTAGGTCACCCATAGCCGTAGTTGGCAGCAGTTAAGACGGAGGAGTAGACTCTACATACACGTTGAGAGCATTTATGGTTAGCCCAGCAACGTCTAAACTCCCTAAGCTACCTTGGCCAGCGTTGGTTGGTGTTTCGTTGGTATTACATGCCGGGGCTCTGAGCCTGGGGCTACCGTTAATGTTGCGGGTAGAAGACACCCCTGCTAGCAGCTCTATTAATATCCCAGTCACCCTAGTAGACGAGAACGCTGTACCGATTGCACCGTCCGAGAGTCCTGCAGCACCCGCTCCCCGTCCTGTTGAGAACCGGCCGCCTGTTCCCATCGGCGGAGAAACGGCTGCAGCTGAGCCGAGAGTTACCACAACAAACAACCAGACCACCAATCAGCCACCTCAACCAGAGACGGCTCCCCAACAGCCAGATTTGTCTCGCAATGAAACAATAGAGCCATCAGATCGCCCCACCATAAACGATAGCCGTCGAGAAACACACCGTGCGATCGCAAATCCACCCGCTACAGACAATGAAACAATTGCTGGTGAAGGGGGTCTAGCGTCTAATACAACCGTCGGTCAGGGCTCCATTGCCATAAGCATTGTCGGAATCTCAACCGTTCCACCCAATACCCCAGGCGATTGGCCAGACAGCTTACCCACACTGCAAAGCACATCAACCCTAAGAATTGCCAACCATACCTGTAATGATGCTTTGCCAGCTGGTGAAATTGTCTTAGGCCTGGAAATTGCAGCCGATGGCTCCGTCATTCAGACCTTTGCCCCTACTGACAAAAATACGGTACCCGCTCAAATCGCCAGCTGTTTATTAAACCACGCGGTTAGCGTTGATCCGTCCGTCTTACGATTTTCGCCTGCTTACACCGGACAAAACCCCATCGCCACCGATCGCATGCAGCTGACCGTAGAATTTTCAGCCAATTAGTAGCAACATGGCTCGGCGTACATGACCATACACCATTGCTGAAAGCCTTAGATGGCGAAGCTATGGGCACAGCACGTCCTGAATACAGCAGTAGTTTGCCACAACGCTGGGTCTATCTACAGCAAACTGTGTTAACCTAGCAAAGCTGGTTAATCACAGCATCTTGCGGGTGTAGTTTAGTGGTAAAACCCTAGCCTTCCAAGCTAATGATGGGGGTTCGATTCCCCCCACCCGCTTTCAAAACGTGACTAGTGTGTTCTGTCCTTTAGCATGCTTATGTTAGAACGGTAGGACAGCCGTACACTACCAAGACACACTGCAGAGCAATGAAAGTCACAACGTTTCTAGGAATAGCAGGATTAGGTGCACTGGCAGCTATGCTGATTGCAACAAACCCTGGTCAAGAGCAGTACAACACGTTTGCTGCAGACACCTTGCAAAGTGAGGCTCAAGCAGCATTTTGCCAAACGAATGAGCTAGATGGCTGGCTAGGTGATCTGGGTCAGGTCTTAGGTAATATTTGCGAAACGGCGATTAATGAAGGCACCCTAATTGGTGAAGACGATCTGAAGAATTTTATAGAAGACAATACTGAGCGGCAAAATTTTTGGCTGTTTAGTCTCTACACAACTCAAATTCCAGCAGTCAGGGTCAGAATTATCGGTATTTTTGATCGATTTATTCCTATTCAACAAACGGTGGGATAACTCTTGTGGCAGACTCTCCTATTTATCTTGACTGTCATGCGACAACACCGGTTGATCGGAGGGTAGTTGATGCGATGCTGCCGTTTTTTACAGAATATTTTGGCAATCCGAGCAGCGTTCATAGCTATGGCTGGCAAGCTGCCGCTGCAGTGAAAAAAAGTCGTGAGACCCTGGCAAACGCGATCAATGCTCAGCCCGAAGAGATTATTTTTACAAGCGGTGCCACTGAGGCGAATATCCTGGCGCTTAAAGGTGTGGCTGAAGCTTACTTTAGCTATGGCAAACATATCATCACGGTCCAGACAGAACATAGTGCGGTACTAGATCCGTGTCGTTACTTAGAATCCCTAGGCTTTGAAGTGACTTATTTACCAGTCGCTCCTGATGGGCTAATCTCTTTAGCTAAGCTGAAGCAAACAATTCGGCCAGAGACAATATTGGTTTCGGTGATGGCGGCCAATAATGAGATTGGAGTGCTGCAGCCGATTCAAGCAATTGGTGCCCTGTGTCAGGAGCATGAGGTTCTATTTCATACGGATGCAGCTCAGGCACTGGGTAAAGTGCCGTTAGATGTTCAAGCGATGAATATCCATATGATGTCGATGACGGCTCATAAGGTTTATGGCCCTAAAGGGATTGGGGCTCTTTAAGTGCGGAGACGCCAGCCTCGGGTAAATCTGGCGGCCCAGCTCCATGGTGGGGGCCATGAACGGGGATTGCGCTCAGGCACATTATATCCGCCACAGATTGTGGGGCTTGCTAAAGCGATTGAGCTGGCTATGGCAGAAATGTCAGCAGAGCAAACTCGACTGAGTGAATTGCGATCGCACCTGCTAAACCACCTCAACCAGCTGCCCGATATCCACATCAACGGCCATCCTACTCAGCGTCTACCCGGTAATCTCAATGTCAGTTTTGGCCAGGTAGACGGTCAAAATCTACTGCTGGGGCTACAGTCAACCGTTGCCCTTTCATCGGGCTCAGCCTGTAGCTCGGCCACCACGGCCCCATCCCATGTGCTTAAAGCCCTGGGCCGCAGCGACCAGCTAACCTACGCCGCTTTACGGTTTGGCCTAGGTCGCTCTACCTCTGAGCTAGACATTCAGCAGGTGGGACAGGCCGTCGTCAGAACAGTTGAGGCATTACGAGCGACCTAGCTGCAATCTTCACTCAAATGTGATAGGCAGAGGAACAACCAAAACCCCTTATTTGCCCATTTGACGTTTAAGTTCCTCTAACTCGGCTTCAGTTTCCCAGCGTTGAAAGCTTTCTTCCAAGGGATCCAGTGGTTTTGATTGAAAGGGACTGCGGTGCCAACCGGTAGTACTAGAATCCTGAGGAGGGGCTTGGGCAGAAGCCTGAGCAGCCGCTATTTTGGCCTTGAGTTCCTGACGCTTGAGATGGATCTGCTGCTGTAAGGTTTGGGCCTCACCAAGCCGCGATTTGACACTTGTCATCTGCCCCCAAAGATGATTGCCCTGACGCAGCAGGGTTGCTTCTCGCTCTTTGGCCGGTTTGACTAAGTCTAGACGGCTGGCGGCTTCTGCTTTAGCAATCCGCTCATGCCAGCGTTTGATATCCTTAGCCGTCTCTAATACAGCTGTTTCAAGTTCGACCTCGCGACGTTTGAGGCTAGCTAAGGTTGCGATCGCATCTTCTTCTTGACCCCGCAGCTGTTCCTCAAGCGCCATCATCTCCAAATGAGGATGAGCTTTAAGAAACTCATCTAAACGAGTCTCTAAAAAACGGCTGAAATCATCAAATATGCTCATATCTTTGCGATGCCAGCGGCATGCAGCCAATCACTAAGCACAGTGTACTTAAAATTGTTGGCCAATGTAGATAGAGCGCACCTCGCCATTGCGTCGTACTACAACTTCTTCATTACTAATTGAAACAATGCTCCAGCCACTGCTACCAATTGTTTCACCAATATAAACGCGCTGCGAACTACCATTTACCTCAAACAAGGCAGCCGAACGCTCTCCCAATTCCAAAACACCCACAAGCTCATAGGTATTGCTATTAGCAATATTAGGAACTAACGCAGTTGAGTCAGATTGCTCTGAAGTTGCCGTATTAGGCGCAGGCAACGATGGCAGGTTAACCCCATTAGAGGGGGTAGTTTGATTCGAGTTTGCCCCAGGCTGCAATAAAGGAACAAACACGCGCTCAATGACATTATTAGAGTTCTGTCCGGACGCGGTCCGGTTTGCAGCATTGGGTTGTTCGGGAACTGTTGCAATAGCACTTGGTGACTGCGTCTCGGTTTGCGCACTGCGCTCACCACCGATTACCCGTAGCGATCGCTTGAGATATTCGCCAAAAGCGACCTCTTGCGATACTGCAGGGGCCGGTGACGTCACGGGAGCCACTACTGTCTGAAGCGTCGACTGCTGCCGCATCCACCAAGCCCCTTCGGCCGTTATCACGGATACCCAGACAGCGCCCAGTGCTAACTTACGCCACCGACCGGTCGGTGTAGTCGATGCCCCTGAAGACGTATCTGTCTGAGCGTCTTCAGCGCGACGAGCCTCGCTTTCTGCAATGGAGGCCGTTGCGCTGGGCTCTACGGATGGGCTAGCCGTCATGGGCACAATCATGGCAGGAACCGTGACCGTTCCGTGACTCAACAGCGTTGACGAGTCCTGCGATTGATCGATGGGATCTGCATAAATTTCGGTATCTTCGCCTGCCAAGACGCGGTCAACATCATTGAAGATTTCATCCATCAAGTCCTCAGCATAAGCATCGACCAAAGTGTCAGCTTCTTGGGAAGTGCCTGCAGAGACTGAGGCTGTGACATTGGATTGTCTAGATTGGCTCATAACTTAGGATGTGCGATTTTGACAGTACTTACTATAAACAGACCAACGATAGCGAATCGTCCATAGACGAGATGCCTAGAAAGTTAGCAGAGTATATCGCAAACTGAAAAGAAAGTTTTTAATCTTATCGAAAATATTATTAAAAATTGTTTGATGCATCTATCAAGCTGCTGCTTATCTTCAGCTAGCCATACTGCCCACAGCTCTATTTATAGAGCTCAGAGATCGCTGGTTTCTCTGACCACCAGAAGCCCTACTCAAAAGCAAATGCATGCAATCTAGGCCAGCGCATGGGAGATATCAAGATGGCCAAACGTTAAACTTAGGGCCAGATTAAGAGTTTCCAAAATTTTTACCAGCCACCCCACAGACTCCTGCTTAGCTAACTCGTAATGATTAAACAGAGTAGACAGGCGGCGCTCTAAATATGGCTTGACCTTACGGCAGAAAAGTAAAATCCTAAGCAGCAGTCCCGTCGTTAGAGTTGCGCCTAGGTTGTTGATCAAGTCAATAAATACAAAGTGAGAATGTGAACCAGCCGGATCAACCACTAAGAAGTTGAACAAGTTGGAACAAGTACGCACCAACAAGAAATCATTGAGCCGCTGATTCTCATTTTCAGGATAGATATCCCTTAAATTTTGATACAGCGCATTGTTAAAGTGCTGACGACCGTAAGCAGGATCAACCCCTGACACCAGGTATTCATAAAAGTCGTCCTTAAAGGACTTAAAAGTAACCGAATCACTACACTGATTACGAAATCGCAACGCCAGATCGTTGTAAGTACGACCGTGAATATCTTTGCCAGAAAACTGTTGCAAGGAATCCACCAGTTCGCGATCGCTTAGCAAAGTAGGATTTTGGGAAGGCCGTAACCACTGGCCTTGCTTTTCTAAAAGACCTTCACGCTTCAGCCGTGAGCGTCGCACACGATAATTAACATAATGAGACAAATCCAGCTCTACCTTCTTCTGAGCCTGGTGCTGCATACGACGGATATGGGTTTGCTGCTCCTTAGGGCTTTCATCACTCAATAAGCAATGCTCATACAAATAGGGGTAACGCCCAATCAACGTACCCAGCGGTTGACGGGAAAGTAATCGGGGCTCGCTGGCTTGGTCCATCGCCTGGGCCAGACGCTTGAGCATGCGATATTGCTCAGTCTTCTTAAATTGAGAAACAATATCTCGCAAACGACGCACAGAACGCGCCCGCGACACCTCGCGCACAGCATAGCTGGGAGTGTATTCAAATAGCGCGAGCAAGTCGTTAATGGCTGGCTGATATTCACGGTGCTTTTGCCAACGATTAATCAGAATATGGCAGCAGCGATTCAAAATATGGTGAAAATACATATCTGCATGGGAATCGAGCAGAATCGTATCAAGACTGCTTACGACATGGCGATCACCATAGCCAGTGCCGTCTATAAATAGAGTATTAAAGCGACCAACTAAAATATCAGGCTGTTCAGAATCTACGCAGCCCAGCCAATGATCATAAAGCACCTGTTCCTGTGGACTAACTAACCGCGCACCGTAATCAGGTTGCGAATAGCCTGGTTGAACGTTCACCGGCGAAACCTCAGCAAATACACCTTACGTAAAGACAAACTTCTACAGGGAAAACTTGAAGCGATCAAAACTACAGACAACCCTTCTAAAGTGTAGCTGCTTATGATTACCTAAGACAGCATAAAAACTTACAAAACCGTTGAAAGTTGCTGAAGACGAGGTAAATCGAGCAAATAAGCTAGACCAGAAAGATGAAGTTATCCCCAGAATCCAGTTCAGAGCTACAAACGAGATGGAAAATTCGAATCCCCATGATGCAATGAATAATGTCTCCAGCAGAGATAAAGTTGCTTAGGCTCCCAATCTCTCAATTAGACTTTTGATTAGAGCCCAAAAGTGAGCTGATATACATTACTTGCGCCTTATAAGTTTAGCCCACAAGCATTTTCAGATAGGATGCGACATAGGGGCTCTGCTAAAGCTTCGGTAAATTCCCCTGTGTTGTCTTCATCAAGCCTACACATCACGGTCTGATACCCAGCCTGATAAGCAATGATAAAGGCATCTGAAATACCTCCTGCTCAAGTGATTTAAAGCACTGTAAAGTATTGCTATGTTTAGCTTGATCAATGTTGCCCAAGTTTTAGATGCCCTTGAGGGTGAGCTAAGGGGACATACTCTGGGCGCTGATTACTTAGACCAGCGTGTAGCATCTATTAATACAGATACTCGCACCTTAAACCCCAATGACCTGTTTGTAGCATTAGAAGGTGAACGCTTTGATGGCCACAAATTTGTAGAACAGGCAATAGCAGCCGGTGCGATCGCAGCCATCACTCGTCAAGGAGCCACTACCGCCGATATCCCTCGGATTGAGGTTGACGATACCCTAAAGGCTTATCAAACTCTGGGGCGCTGGTGGCGTCAACACTTGGGCTTACCCGTGGTAGCCATTACGGGGTCAGTGGGCAAAACCACCACCAAAGAGCTAATTTCAGCCGCATTGGGTCTCTATGGCACCGTTCATAAGACCCGCGCCAACTTTAATAATGAAATTGGCGTCCCCAAGACCTTGCTAGAGGTCACGCCTGACCATGACTATGCGGTTGTTGAAATGGGTATGCGTGGTCCGGGAGAGATTGCACTGCTAGCCCAAATTGCCCAGCCCACCATATCTGTGATTACCAATGTGGGAACGGCTCATATTGGGCGACTGGGGTCGGAGCAGGCCATTGCCAATGCCAAGTGTGAGCTGTTGACCCATATGCCCGCCGAGGGGATTGCCGTACTCAATTACGATAATCAACGGTTGATGGATACAGCCGCCCGAGTGTGGTCAGGTAAAACCATTACCTATGGGCTCACCGGAGGCGATATTCAGGGCCACTATCAGGGAAAAACCGTTGTTGTAGACGATGTAACTCTGCCGTTACCCCTAGAAGGCCAGCATAATGCACTGAATTATTTGAGTGCGATCGCAACTCTCCAGGCCTTAACCCTTGACTGGCATCCCCTAGCCAACGGTCTCACCGTTCACATGCCAACCGGTCGAGCTAAACGTTACACCCTCGATAACGACATTGTCCTGCTGGATGAAACCTACAATGCTGGTGCTGAATCCATGACAGCGGCCCTGCGCCTGCTTAAAGATCAGCCCGGTCAGCGACATATCGCAGTGTTAGGAACAATGAAAGAGCTGGGCCACAAGTCAGTTGAGCTACACCAGGCCCTGGGAGAGGTCGTCCAAACATTGGGTATCGACCAGCTATTTATTTTGGCCGATCCCGCTGAGGCAGAGGCCATGGCTACAGGGGCGGCCAATGTACCTCACCAAAAATTTACGAGCCATATCGAGCTGACACAACACCTTCAGCAGTTTATCCAGCCCGGTGACCGATTGCTATTTAAAGCATCGCGCTCGGTTGAAATGGACAAGGTCATGCAGCCCTTATTGGCTAAGCAGACAGATGCTCAGACGTCACCTTAGATGATTAAAGAGATTAATTAAGCCTTACAGAATCTGCTCTACAATAAGAGGCCTGACGTTGCTGATCCTCGGTATGTTTGTCTGAGCAAGGCTGGTTGAGTTGCCGGTGCTGCTCACGTTATCCCTTCAATCAGCACCGGCAAACCTCTGATACTTTTCCAGTCTGGTCGTGGCTCTAATCCTTACACAAGAGCATATTGAGTGTATGCAAGCCCATGCAGAGCAAGCCTACCCCCATGAGGGCTGTGGTTTGCTGTTGGGCACATTTGACCCTGAGGCCGATCAAAAAACCTTGGTGGATATCGCCCTTTTAGACAATGCCTGGACGGCTGATGTGGCAACTGCCCTAGTCGAGCCTGCTGACGATGCATCCATGACACAAGCTCGTCGCTATTGGATTGATCCCAAAGATTTATTTGAAACTCAGCGGCAGGCTAGGGCAGATGGCTTGACCATGATTGGGGTATATCATTCACACCCTAATGGTAAGGCGGTGCCGTCAGAGTGCGATCGCACTCTCGCCTGGCCCACCTATGCCTACATCATTGTGTCTGTGCGTCACGGTGCAGCTGTCGATCTCCAAAACTGGCAGCTAGACGGCAACCACCAATTTCAACCCGAACCGCTCAAAATTGCCCCAGCGTCTGCGGCTAAAGATCGAATGCCGCTTTTGTCGTCCTGAAATTAAAAACGCCATCTTGCAGCGTTTCAAGAGACTCTTTCCCATTCTTTTTCGTTCTTAAGGAACCATGCTGAATCCAAATCTGGATGACATCCAACTGACTAAAGAAGACTACGAGCGCTACTCACGGCATCTGATTTTGCCCGAAGTTGGCGTCGATGGTCAAAAACGGCTTAAGGCTGCTAGCGTTCTGTGCATCGGCACAGGCGGTCTGGGCTCTCCTTTAATTCTGTATCTAGCGGCAGCTGGCGTAGGTCGCATTGGCCTGGTTGATTTTGACGTAGTTGATTATTCCAACCTGCAGCGTCAAATTATCCACGGCACCGCTTGGGTTGATAAGCCCAAAATCGAATCTGCTAAACATCGCATTCTTGAAATCAATCCCCACTGTCAGGTAGACCTGCACAACACCCGTCTAAGCTCCGACAATGCCCTCGAAATTTTTGAGCCCTACGACATTGTGGTAGATGGAACGGATAATTTTCCTACCCGCTACCTGGTCAACGACGCCTGTGTGTTGCTCAATAAACCCAACGTCTACGGCTCTATTTTCCGCTTCGAAGGTCAGGCCACCGTCTTCAACTACGAAGAGGGTCCTAACTATCGCGATCTATACCCCGAGCCCCCACCGCCGGGTTTGGTCCCCTCCTGTGCAGAGGGAGGTGTGCTGGGTATTTTGCCTGGTATCATCGGTGTCATTCAAGCGACCGAAACTATTAAAATCATACTGGGTGAGGGAAATACTCTCAGCGGTCGTTTATTGCTTTACAACTCCTTAGATATGACCTTCCGGGAGCTAAAGTTACGGCCTAACCCAGTACGTCCCGTTATCGAAAAACTGATTGACTATGAACAGTTTTGCGGTATTCCCGATGCCCTAGCAGCTGATGCAGAACAAAAAGCAGCCATGAATGAAATGAGTGTTACCGATCTTAAGAGTTTGCTAGACAGTAACAGCAGTGACTATGTTTTGCTGGACGTGCGCAATCCAAATGAATACGAGATTGCTAAGATTCCTGGTTCAGTTTTAATTCCACTCTCCGAAATTGAGAGTGGTGCTGGCATTGAAAAGGTACGCGAACTGGTCAATGGCCATTAGCTGATTGCCCATTGCAAGATGGGGGGTCGTTCTGCTAAGGCGCTTTCTATCCTGAAAGATGCCGGTATTGAAGGCACCAATGTAACCGGCGGTATTCTTGCCTGGAGCCGTGAGGTAGATTCATCCGTGCCTCAGTACTAAGGGCCAGAAACTAACAGCCTGTATCCCTGTTTCTAAGTCCCTCTCATTAATGTCCCTCCGTAACAAGAGGGACAGCGCTTTATCAAGGACCAGGCATCTCTACTCCTGTCTATCTCTTCTATTTACAGACGTTGCATACAGCGTCTTTTTTAACCATGTCTCTAAAAGACCGCGTCAGTGACGAGATCAAAGCCGCGATGAAAGCTCGCGATAAGATTCGTCTAGAAACCGTTCGCAGCATTAAAAAAGTTATCATTGAAAAAGAAACAGAGGTGCGACCTAAGGGACAGGATGCACTCACCCCTGAGCAAGAAATCGAAGTCGTTACGCAGCTAGCCAAACAGAGAAAGGACTCGATTGAGCAATTTACAAAGGCAGGTCGTGACGATCTGGCTGAAAAAGAAGCCCAAGAACTCGCCATTTTGCAAGAGTATTTACCAGAGCAAATGTCCGATGACGAGATTGAGGCGGTGATCGATCAGCTAATTGCCAAAACTGGAGCCAGCAGCCCCCGCGACATGGGTAAAGTAATGGGTCCTGCTATGAAACAGATGAAAGGTAAAGCAGATGGCGGGAAAGTGCAAGCATTTGTCAAAGCCAAATTAGCTGGCGGTTAACCCCCTGAGAAATACACATCAAAAACGGAGCTACAGTTTTAGTAGCTCCGTTTTTGATATCAGCTGTTGCTACAAAAGAGAATACTCAACGAAAAAATCTCGTTAGCTTTGGCGGCTATTCCCTAACGCCGGGGCTGATAATATACTTTTTGACCTTCATTAGGCACAAAGATACACTCACGAGCAGAGCGCCAAAAGCTAGTCCAGACCGAGTCTTTAGCTTCGCGATAATAATCTCCTAGGATGGGCTTGATTGCCTCAGTTGCATCTTTAAGATGGTAGTGAGGCATATTCAAAAAAATGTGATGGGCCACATGGGTACCAATATTGTGATGAATATTGTTGATCACTCCGTAATCGCGATCAATGGTGGATAGCGCACCTTTGAGGAAGTACCAGCTATCGTTGCGATACCAGGGAATTTCAGGATCGGTATGGTGCAAGAAGGTAACCAGGTCTAGCCAAACGACAAACACCAGGTAAGGCATGATGTAGAACTTAATCAAAAAGACCAAGCCAAACTGTAGACCAATCCAGCCCAGAAATCCAATAAAGAGAGTCCAAAGGGTGGTGCTTGTAATCACATCCCACTTTTCAGATGTCCGAAACAGTTTGCTCCCAGGCATAAAGTGAGATCCTTTGCGTCCGGGAGAACGCTTAAATAAATAAAAGGGATAGGCTAACAAAAACAAATTGAATCGGATGGCTTTACCAATCACATCCATCTCGTTATAAGTGTTTTCGGAAATGGGATACCAACTCTCATCCGTATCAATGTTACCGGTGTTGGCATGGTGGGTGCGATGGCTAATCCGCCACCCGTGAAAAGGCACCAGAATTGGGGTATGACTGAGGTGTCCAATAAGATTATTCAGCCACTTATGTTTGGAAAAAGAACCATGACCACAGTCATGACCTACCACAAACAAAGCCCAAAACATAGTGCCTTGCATTAGCCAAAAAACAGGAAAAACCAGACAGGAATTAAGACTGTGGGCAACACCGTAGAGACCAGCAATAATACCAATATCTAGGAAAAAGTAAGCTAAAGAGCGACCAGTAGAGGGTTCAAAACAATAGTCTGGAATCGCATCTTTGAGGTCTTTAAGGGTAAATGGAAGCTCATTCTTAGAGAGATCTGAGGCCCCTGTTGGGCGGGTAGTTAATTGCACTTATTACCTACGTTTGACGTCTAAAATCAAACTTTGCAGCCCAATGCGCTGCGGATTGGCAAAAAACACCCGCATTT
>ERZ1740059.1305-NODE-1305-length-12580-cov-4.354571_pt1 | contig 12580 bp, 9 predicted proteins | sample MGYA00581744_ERZ1740059 | MGnify/ENA primary metagenome ERZ1740059 (study PRJEB43018, sample SAMN04849738) | marine metagenome | isolation source: floating plastic debris | place: Pacific Ocean | collected 2008-08-28 | study: EMG produced TPA metagenomics... | reverse complement strand
GGCCGCGTGCGACGACGCGGCGGCGTCGCTCGACACGAGCGCGGGCGCGGGCCGCGCGGCGCCGGGCGCGGTCGATCCCGGACGCGGGCTCGTGCTCCGCGCGCCGAACATGGGCTGGGACGACGCCCCGGCCGCCGCCTCGCTGGAGAAGGCCATCGGTCTGCCCGTGTTCCTCGACAACGACGTCAACGCGGCCGCGCTCGCCGAGGCCACGCTCGGAGCCGGGCGGGGCCACGCCGACATGCTCGCCGTCTGGGTCGGCACCGGCATCGGCGGCGGGCTGATCTTCGGCGGCCGGGTCTTTCACGGGCCGCTGTTCCCCGCCGGCGAGATCGGCCACGTGATCCAGGAGATCGACGCGCCCGAGGGCAAACGCAAGCTCGAGCATCTCGCGTCGCGCACCGCCATCAGCACCGCCATCGCCGCGCGGTCGGGCCTCGACGCGCCGCCGACCTCGGGCGCGATCGCGCAGGCGTACGCCGATGGCGACGACATCGTGCGCGAGGTGGTCGACGGCGCGGCGCGGCGCATCGGCGTCGCCGTCGCCAACGTCGCGACCGTGCTCAGCCTGGGAAAGGTCGTCCTCGGCGGCGGGCTGATCGAGCTCATGGGCGAGGCGTTCGTCGGCCCCGTGCAGCGGTCCGTCCGCGAGAACATCTTCCCGGAAGAGCTGCGCGCGATCGAGGTCGCGGCCACCCAGCTCGGACCGGATGCCGGGCTGATGGGCGCGGCGATGCTCGCAAGGCAGCAGCTCGGCGGCTGATCACCACGGGCTCTAAAAAACGGATCACCCGCGGGGGCTGTCCTGTGGAACAGTCCGTCGCGGGCGCCGCTCTGGGCCAGAAACGCATGGCCCGGATCTCTCTCTTCTCTACCGTTGCGTCGTTCGCGGGGTCAGCCGCGCAGGATCTCGTCGATCATGGTCTCGACCGCGGCGTCGAGCTTCTCATCTGAGACGTACGTCCCGCCCTCGAGCGCCGCACGCACGCGGGCGACCAGCTCGTCGCGGACCTCGGGCGAGTCGATTTTCGACGCCGACCGGGCGGCTTCCGAGAAACTCACGGAGTCTTCCTCGCGCTCCCGGCGTGGGGACTCGACCCGGCCCGGGTCGGCCTGCGACCGTGCCGCCCGCTCGGCGTCGCCGATGCGGTACGGTCCGTTGCCCGAGTTGTTGACGCTGCTGATATCTGCCATGCCGTCCGCTCCCTCATACAATCGAGCGTGTCAGTGGCGGTGTCGATCCTCGGTCTGCGGTGCCACGTGGCGCAAAGACCGGACTTCTCGGGGCGTTCCCACCGTCGACTGGCCCGATCGGAACCCGATCGAGACTACATCTTGGTGATACCCATCCCTCTCCCCCAACGTATCGGAGAGCGCAGGGATCGCCCTACAAACTTCGGCAGTTTCGGGTCTCGTTGTGTAAATATCTGTGAACGCAACACTTCTGTGAATAACCTTTCGTCGGACGCGGCGAAAAAACTCAAAAAAGTAGCGGAGACATCAGTGACAAGAACTGTCAAGACTTTGTACGCATACCACAAGATAGGCCAATGTTTGTTCGGTGCAATCTTTGCGCTTCTCGTCGCCGGCTGTGGCGCGGGCCCCGATGCCACGGGCGGTTCCGGCTCCGAGGGTCGCTCGCTCTTCGGCGGGTCGGGCGCGGGCGAGGCACAAGATCTCGCGGCTTGGTCGGTCGGCTTGGCAACCTTCTCGGGACCGAGCCGCGCCGCCGATGCCGCGGCCGCCGCCGAACGCTTCCGCTCGGCCAGCCGGACGCTCGAAGACGCCTTTGTCGTCAACCGCGGCAACCGGGCCGTCGTCATGCTCGGCGCCTTCGCCAGCCCCTCCACCCGCGAGGCGCTCGCGCTGCTCGAAGACGTCCGCGCCGTTCGAATCGACGGCGAGCAACTCTTCAAGACGTCCTTCTTTGTGCCCCCGCGCAGCGGTGCCGCCAGCGACCTGGATCTCCGGACCGCCCGCCAGCGGTTTGACGCCGACGCCACGCTCCAGATCGGCGTCTACGGCCGATTCGGCGGCAAGCCCCCGACCGAGCGCGAGATCGCCGAGTTCCGCCGGCTCGCCGAGGAGGCCGCCAGCGAGCTGCGGGCCCAGGGCGAGCAGGCCTTCTACTCACACGGGCCCTCGATGAGCATGGTCACGGTCGGGGCGCTCCGCGTTCAGGACCTCGAGGCCAACCCGGGCATCCTGCGGGCCCTCCGCGAGCGGTTCCCCAACAACCTGCTCAACGGGGCCGGCATCCGCGAGAAGATCCGCACCGCCGAAGGTGAAGACTGGCGGATGCAGCCCAGCCAGCTCGTGGGCATCCCCGAGTAGATGGGTGTTTCTAGATGAAGATGCTGTCGTCAGCCGCCCTGGATCCAGAGCGGCTCGATGCCGACGGCCGTCCACACGCCGTCGCGCTGCTGCCAGTCCAGGCCCCACCACGAGTGGCCGAACAGCTGATCGCCCGGCCCGAACGCCCGCAGCCTGACCTGCGTCCTCGCGACATTCGGCCCATCGAGCCCCGCCCGGGTTTCCAGCACGACCACGCGAACAACATCGCGCGGCAACGCCTCGGCCCGAGTCACCAAAGGCTCCCGGCCCGTGATCGTCGGGATGAACTTGTACCGCCCGCCGTCGAGCGTCACGCCCTCGTTCAGAAGCTCGCGCATGACCGCGCCGTCCCCGCTGGACGTCGCGTCGACTAGCCGGCCCGTGCTCTCGCCGAGCGTCTCGCGCGGGGTCTCGACGACGCGTCCCGCCGCGAACGCCCCGGCCGCGAGCATGAGCGCCACCGCGCAGATCAGTCCGCCCTGCTTTGCCTTGCCGAGCCTGACAAAGAGCATGAGCAGCGCGATGCCGAGACCCACGAGCGCGAGCGTGAGTGGGAGGGGGTTCTCAAAGAGCCACGCCTCGTAGAACGGCGCGGGCGGCAGCGCCGGCACAGCCGCGGTGTCGGGCCCTGTCAGCTGCGCAAGGGCCGGCGTCACGGCAGCGGGCAGACCGAACAGAACGTGCATGGTGGAGGCCTTTCCGCGATTCCGCCGATGGCTCCTCGGAGCGGAAGACGGTCTCCCGCCGCTCGGGCTGCGCGCCGCGGCGTGGCGCGCCGGAGGACTCTACGACGATGGCCGCGCGATCGATCGGTGAACCCGGTGAAGCCTCGGTGGATGCCGCCGCCGGCCGGCTCGATCGCAACCTTGCGGCGCTGGGCATGGGCACGCCCGACCTGGCCCGCCAGATCTCTGAGTCACCAAGCCGCGCAGGCGTGAGCTTCGTCGTGACCGACGACGGCCGGCTCTCGGGCTCGATCACCGACGAGTGGGGCCGGGGCTGCCAGCTGGCGAGCAAGCGGCGGCCGAGGGAAGAGGCCGAGCGTCTCGCGTCGCGCGTGAACATCGAGCGTGCCGCGGTGATCGTCGTCAACGGCTTCGCGATGGGGCACCACGTCCGCGCGATCCTTGCCAGGGCCAAGTCGTCGGCGCTCGTAATCGTCTACGAGCCCGATGTCGCCCTGCTGCGTGCCGTGCTCGAGCGGCAGGACCACAGCGCCTGGCTCTGGGACCCGCTCCTGCGCTTCGTGACCGACGCGAGCGACGTGACTGCTCTCGGAAAGATGCTCGAGGGCGCGGAGGGCTTGGTCTCGCTGGGCATGGAGATCCTCGATCACCCGCCGAGCGAGAAGCGGCTGGGCGACGGGCCGGCGATTCTCGCCAAGAACCTCGCCGAGGTCGTGCGCTCGATCCGAACGAACGTCATCACGACGCTGTCGCAGGCCGACGTGACGATCCGCAACCAGCTGATGAACCTCGACCGCTACGTGACGGCCGAGGGCATCGCCCCGCTGCACGGCGCGTGCGCCGGCCGGCCAGGCATCGTGATCAGCGCGGGGCCCAGCATCCGGCGCAACATCCATCTGCTGGAACAGCCCTGGGTCCGCGACACCATGGTGCTGGTCGCCGTGCAGACGATGCTCAAGCCCCTGCTCGAGCGTGGCATCAGGCCGCACTTTGTCACCGCGCTCGACTACCACGAGATCAGCACGCGTTTCTACGAGGGACTGACCGCCGACGATGTCGAGGGCGTCACGCTGATCGCCGAGGCGAAGGGCAACGCCGCGATCCTCGACGCCTGGCCCGGCGCGCTGCGCTGCCCGGCCGATACCTTCTTGGACGAGCTGCTCGGCACCGACGCCGCCGACCGGGGCAAGATCGACCCCGGCGCGACCGTCGCGCATTTGGCGTACTACGTCGCGCGCTATGTCGGCTGCGACCCTGTCATGCTCGTCGGCCAGGACCTGGGCTTCACCGACGGGCAGTACTACGGACCGAAAGCCGCGATCCACACCGTCTGGGGCTCCGAGCTCGGCGAGTTCTGCACGCTCGAAACCCTCGAGTGGCAGCGCATCAAACGCATGGGCTCGAAGCTCATCACGGCAACGGATCACCTCGGTCGGCCCGTGTTCACCGACGAGCAGATGCAGACCTACCGCCTGCACTTCGAGCGCGAGTTCCAGTCTCATAGCGAACGAGGCCTGACGATCATCGATGCGACCGAGGGCGGCGTCGAAAAGGCACACACCCGTGCGATGCCGCTGGCCGAGGCGATCGAGCCGTTCAAGGACAGCGGCAGCGTTTCGATTGTGCAGCCGGAAAACAAGACGGAGGACGCACGGACCAGCGATATCCGTGGCGCCGTGCAGCGTCTCCGCCACGTGCGAGGCGACGTCTGGAAGGTCGCCGACCTCAGCCGGCAGTCGAAGGGCATTCTCGAAGAGATGATCGATCACGCCGACGATCAGCCGCGGGTGAACGAGCTGATCAAGAAGGTGTACGCTCACCGTGACACGGTGAAATCGCTGCAGCCGGCGTGGGAGTTGGTCCAGAAGATCAACCAGCGCGGCACGCTGAACCGTGCCAAGGCCGACCGAGGGATTCACCTCGCCGACGAGTCGCCCCTCGAACGCCAGAAGGCCCAGATGCAGCGCGATGCCGACAACCTTGAGGGCCTTGCACAGGCCGCCGACGAACTCGGCGCACTGATGGACCGCGCCGTGAAAGCACACGAGGGCCGGGCAGCCAAAGTTACACGCGCCGAGCCGAAGCGCGTTGCCGAAGCGAACACGGCGAAGCAGAACGTCTGGGCTGCGATCACGGTCGATCCGGGGCGGAGCGATCTCGGCATCCGACGCGATCTGGCCGAGCCGCTGCGCGACGGTAAGAGCGCACTGCGGCTCACGATCGAACGGCTCGCCAAGGTCCGGGGCATCGGCGGCATCGCACTCGCCACGGCGCATCCCGGCGACACGGCCAATGCAGCAGGCATCGACCCTGCGGGCGGCACGATCAACGGCGTCCGCGTCACGATCATCGAAGTCGACGACGAGCCGATCCGCGAACGCCGCCGAGCGATTCGCGGCGCTCGGGCGTTCACGCCTCATCAGTGGCGCGGCGGCATCGCGGGCTGGACCTCCATCGACGAGCTCGCCTACCCCGACGCGCTGTGCGATGTCTTCGAAACAACGAACGCCGACGCACTGCTGCTCTGCGGCGCGGACTGGCCGCTGGTCGATCCCGCGCTCGGCACGATGATGATCGAGCGGTTCGCCGAGTCGCCGGCGGAGCACAAGCTGGTGTTCAGCCAGGCAGCCGTGGGTCTGAGCCCGGCGCTGCTCGAGCGATCGCTTGTCGAGTCGATGCGCGACAAGCGTGTCGAGTCCGGCGCGTTTGCCTCGATCGGCACCGTGCTCGGCTACCTGCCGATCCAGCCCGCGAACGATCCGATCGCCGGCACGGGCTGCGTCGCCGTCGATCCGAGTGTTCGAGACCTCGGCGAGCGGCTGACAGCCGACACGCCGCTGCGGCGAGAGCGTTGCGTCACGCTTCTCGATGCAAACGATGCGAACGAGATCGCCCGGCGGCACGCCTCGCTGACGATCACGCCCTCGTCTCCCGAGCACCTAGTACTGAACCTCGTTGGTCTCGACGGGTCGCACATCGACGCCGATCGCGCCGTGACGCTGATCCGCGAGGCTGTCGATCTGCGTCCGGACCTCGTTGTGACGCTCACCGCCGAACGCCGCGTCAACGACCTCGCCGATGTTCTCGATCACCCGCACCTGTCGCGGATCTCCCACGCGGCCGCGGGAGCGGGTGCACTCGCGGTGCACGTGCGCACGCCGATGCTCGCGGACCAATCAGCCGCCGTCGGCCTGCTCGATCTCGGGCTGGACGCGATCAGCATCGAGATCGTCGCGAACGACGCGTCCACGTATCAGCTGCTCACGGGCCGGGATGGCTTTGACCGCTCGCGCGAGAACATCTCGACGCTGATCGCCGCGCGGGCCGATCGTGCGCCCGCGGACGGCGTGCCGCTTCCGTGGCTTGTGGCGAGGATCACTCGGCGCGATGCGATTTACGAGCACATCGATGCGCTGTACGACCGCTGGATGCTCGCGTGCGGTGCGGCCGTGCTTGATCCTCTGCCGGAGGCGATCCCGAGCGAACGCATCGAGCCGCTGCCGCTGCCAAGCGCGGTCATGCATCGTCTCTCCGGGCGCGAGCTTGTCGCGATGCCCCATCTGACGACGCCCGCGGGCGTCTCGCTTCGCGACGGGATTCCGTCGGTATGGACCGCGAGCCTACAAGAAGGCCACACGACAACGCCGACTGCCGCGGGGGCCGCATGAACACGACGGCAATCATTCTGGGCCGCGGCGGCAGCAAGGGCGTGCCCGGCAAGAACACCCGCGAGATCGCGGGAAGACCCTGCGCTGCCTGGACCATCGACGCCGCGCACGCCGAGCCGACTATTGCACGTGTCGCGGTCTCGACGGACGATCCATCGCTCGGCATGCTCGCGCGATCCGCGGGCTGCGAAGTCGTTGAGCGCCCGGTCGAACTCGCGAGCGATACGGCGACCGTCGACGGCGCAGCGCGGCACGCCGCGGGCGCGCTCGGTGTCGGCAACGAGCCGATCGTGCTGCGCTATGCCAATGTGCCCGTTCGTCCAGCGGGGCTGATGGGTCGAGCGGTCGAGATGCTGACCCGCACCGGCTGCGATAGCGTGCAGAGCTACGAACGCGTCGGCAAGCACCACCCGTGGTGGATGACCCGCCTCGAACCGTCGACCGGCGAGGTTGCGCCGTGGGAGGGCGATGTGCTCAACCACGGTGTGTATCGGCGACAGGACCTGCCGCCGGCGTTTGTGCCGGACGGCGGCGTGATCGCGCTGACACGCGCGGCGCTGATGCTTGAGCTTGAAGGCGTCGGTGACGGGCCTCACGCGTTCTTCGGCGCTGACCGCCGTGGCGTTGTTTCGCCCGAGGGCTCGGTCATCGATATCGACAGCGAAGCCGACGTGCACCGCGCCGAGTCGGCGTTGCGCAGTGCGGCGCGGGCAAGGACGGCGTAGCGGTGCACATCGGTGAGAGAGAGATCGGGCCGCGGCAGCCGCCGTACATCATCGCCGAGATCGGTGTGAATCACGACGGCTGCGCAGAGCGAGCCGTGGAGCTCACCGAGGCGGCCGCCAAGGCCGGCGCTGACGCCATCAAGCTCCAGCTTTTCGAGACCGATCGGCTGATGTCGAAGGCGTCGAGACTCGCTGCGTACCAGAAAGACGCCGGCGAGTCGGATCCTTTCGCGATGCTCCGAAGGCTTGAGCTCTCGATCGATGACATGGCGCACGCGGGCAGGCGTGCCCATGAGGTCGGCGTTCACACGATCGTCACCGTGTTCAGCGTTGAGCTCGTTGCCACGGCGCAACGGCTGCCGTGGGATGCGTACAAGAGCGCAAGCCCGGACATCATCAACCGGCCGCTGCTCAAGGCCATGGCCGGCACGGGTCTCCCGCTGATTGTCAGCACCGGCGCGAGCACGCTCGACGAGGTCACGCGGGCGGCGGACTGGCTCGACGACTGCCGCGACCGCACGGCGATGCTCCAGTGCGTCAGCAGCTACCCCGCGCCGGACGCCGCGCTCGGCGGCATCCGCACCATCGTCGAGGCGACGCGGCTGCGGACCGGCTACAGCGATCACACGGCATCGATCGAAACAGGTGCACACGCCGTGGCCGCCGGTGCGCTGCTGCTCGAGCGTCACATCACGCACAACAGAAACGCCGCTGGTCCGGATCACGCCGCGTCGCTCGAGCCGAAAGAGTTCGCGCGATACGTCAGGCTTGCACGGGCCGCGTCCCTCGGTGCGTCCTTCGTCGAGCCCGGCAAACGGGTCCTTGAGTGCGAGCGGGACGTGCGATCGGTCAGCCGTCAGTCGCTGGTTGCGACGCGCGACCTGCCGGCCGGCTGCATCGTTCAGCAGCGGGATCTGACGATCAAACGCCCGGGGACGGGTCTCGCGCCGTGGCGGCTCGACAGCTTGATCGGTCGCCGGATCGCGCTGCCGGTCGACGCCGATACACCGCTGCTCGAGTCGAGCCTGCTGCCCACGGCAGCAGTTAGGCTGAAGGCACCTCCCGTTAAGCGGCGGGCATCGTGATCGGCCCCGACTGGTCGGGCCCCGAGCGGGACCTGCCGCAGGCGAGCGACAACGCGCGCCGGCGGATCGCCGTGGTCACCGGAACCCGCGCCGAGTTCGGCCTGCTCCGTTCGGTCATGCACGCCATCGAGCGCGAGCCGACGCTCGAACTGCTTGTCATCGCCGCGGGCTCGCACCTCGTGCAGCCGGCGCTCACGTTCAAAGAGATCAAGCGCGAGTTCACCGTCGCCGACTCGATCCCCATGCAGACGGTCGGCCGGGTCGGGCGTTGGCACGACGTCGAAGCGCTCGGCAAGGGTGTCTCGCGCTTCGGTCGGAGCTTCGAGCGGCTGCGGCCCGATATCGTGGTGGTGCTGGGCGATCGGATCGAAGGCTTCGCGGCGGCCAGCGCCGCGAGCAGCGGCGGGCTGCCGCTGGCACACATCCACGGCGGCGATCTGGCCGAGGGCGTCGCCGACGAGGCGATGCGGCACGCGATCACGAAGCTGTCGCACCTGCACTTTGCGGCGACCGACGGGGCCGCCGCCCGCATCCGTCAGATGGGCGAGCCTGCCAGCCGTGTGTTCGTGACCGGCTCGCCGGCGATCGACGGGCTCGCCGCTATCGAGCCGATGGCCGACGGCGACGCTCGGGCACTCGGCGATCCCGACATCGTGATGCTGATGCACCCAACCGGGCGGCCCGACGAGGTCGAGGAGGCCGCCGCGGGTGCCGTCATCGAGGCCCTCGGCGCCCGGCGCACGCTGCAGCTCGCTCCCAACCTCGACCCCGGCCGACGCGGCATTCTCCGGGCGAGCGAGTCCGTTTCGGATCGGCCGAGTTTCACCACCCGCGACCACCTCCCGAGGGAGCGCTTTGTCGCGCTGCTCAAGCGGCAGGCGACGCGCGGCGGCGTGCTCGTGGGCAACAGCAGCGCGGGGCTGATCGAAGCCGGCGCGATCGGCGTTGGGGTCGTCAACGTCGGCGATCGCCAGGCCCAGCGGGACCGGGGCACCAACGTGATCGACTGCCGAGAGACAGCCGCCTCTATTGCCGATGCGATGCGTGAGGCAGCGAGGATAGACGCGACATCGAGAGCGCATCCTTTCGGCACGGGCAACACGGGCGAGACCATCGCGAATCATTTGAAGAGCATTTCTCTTGCAGACGCATCGCTTGTTCGCAAACGATGGGCGATCAACGCCGACGAAAGTTCTTGAGCGCGGCATGCGGTCGATGTAACTTGCGTGCGTGGGAATCGTTCTCGATGGGGCACCTTGGCGACGAGTTCTTCGGCGCCGAACCAGGCGGGAGAAAGCAATGCAGAAGCATCAGGTGAGGGGTATCGCTGCGCTCATTGCGGCGTCCGGATTCGCGGTCGGCAACGCTGCGGCTCAGCCGACGGTCGTCGATTGGCTGCTGCCGCAGACCGGCTTGTGGTCAGACGGGGCAAGCTGGGCAAACGGCGATGTGCCGGACACGCTTGACGAGATCGCGCGGATTTCGCCCGATCCCGGCGAGGGTCTCGACACGCTCGCGGCGATCGTCGATCAGTCGTTCATCGTCGAAGCGATGGAGGGCAGCGGCATCCTGGGCGTCGTGATCCAGCAGGGCGAGTCGCTCGCGGTCGGATCGCTGATCGAGGGCACAGGTGCCGAGCCGCTGAACATCTTCGTCGGCGACGACTCGCTGGTCTCGGGCGGCTCTGTGCTTGAGCTCATCGGCACCGGCGACCCGCGCACGGGGCGTGCCAATCTGAACAACGTCCGCGTCCAGCTCACCGGTCCGGACACCGAGCTGATCGCGATCGAAGAGACGCGGATCAGGAGCGATTCCGTGATTGCGGGGTCGGGGCGGATCGGCGGGTCGTTCGTGAACTCCGGGCGGATCGTCGCTCAGTCCGACTTCAACGGCGAGGTCATGACGATCGACGGCGCTGACATCTCGGGCGGAGGATCGCTCGTGGCCGAACCCGACGCCGTGCTCGAGATCCGTGGAACGAGCATCGTGGCGGGCGTCATCGACGCCGCCGGTGGTCGAGTCGGGTTGGAAAGTTCTGATCTGCGGTTCACAGAGCTTCGCGGATTGGGAGCGGGGATCCGCGTGCTTTCGCCATCAACATTCACAGACGTTGACATCGACTCGTCAGCCGAACTGCTGATCCAGAGCGAGCTGCGCTACACCGCTACCGACGGCGTGTTCCTCAGCCAGGGCGATCTGTTCATCCCTCGCTCGGGCCGGCTCGACTTTGATGACACACCCGAGAACGCACTGATCATCGACGGCGGCACCATCGCGCTCGACAACGGGCGGGTCACGGCGCAGGCGGATGACGAGCTCTACCTCTTCCCGGGCGCACGGATCGAGGGCAGCGGCCGCGTTTCGGCCGAGGTGATCAACCTCGGCGATATCGACGCGCGAATCGTTGATCCGGAATTCCCGCGGTCGACGTTTACCATCGAGTCAGACCTTACACAGCTCGGTCTAGGACGGATTACAACCGGCATCGCGCAGCGGCTGCTGCCAGAGCCCGGTCCGGTTGAGTTGCAGAATGTTGTCGTTGACGGCGATGTCGTGCTGGGTGGCGAGCTCTTCGTCGAGTACTTCGCGATCGATCGCGGGCTCTTCGTCGGCGAGCCCTTCACCGTGCTGCTCGCGCGGGGGAGCGATTCCCAGATCATCGGCGAGTTCGACCGGGTCATCGTTGATGCCCTGTTCCCCGGCGTCAGCCCCTTCCCGCGGGTCGAGTACACCGACACGGAGGTCAGGGTCACGGTCTTCTGCCTCGCCGACGTCAACCGCGATGGGCTCGTCGCGCCCAACGACTTCTCGGCGTGGGTCAATGCTTTCAATAACGAGGACCCCCTCGCCGACCAGAACGGCGATGGACAGGTGAACCCCAACGATTTCAACGCCTGGGTCCTGAACTTCCAGGACGGCTGCCGCGACTAGGCCCGTCCGGCGGTTCTCAATCAGCATCGTCTCTTCTTCACGGCGGGCGCTCCCGGTTTCGGGGGGTGCCCGCCGTTTGTGTTCGGAACTTTCCCGTCTCGTCCGAAAGTGCTCCGCCGCGGGGTCCGATGTCCCACCACAACCAACGGGTTCAAGGAGTTTGAAGATGGCGACCGACGTGCAGCGCGAGCAGATCTTGGCGGAGGCGATCGGCGAGATCAGTCACATCGCCACGCTTCCCGAGATCACTCTCAAAATCATCGAGCTGGTCGAGGACCCGTCCTCCACCGCTCAGGACCTTCACAACCTCATCAGCATCGATCCGGCGCTGTGCTCGCGCGTGCTCAAGGTCGTCAACAGCTCGTTCTACGGGCTGCCGGGCCAGATCGCGTCGATCAACCGCGCGATCGTCATGCTCGGGCTCAACGCCGTCAAGAACATCGCGATCGCGGCGAGTCTGGCCAAGCTGTTCCGTGGGGGTCAGCTCACGCCGTACTTCGCCGCACGCGATCTCTGGGATCACTCGATCGCCAGCGCCGCCGCGACCAAGATGCTCGCCGACAAGCTGGGCTACGGCCTGACCGACGAGGCCTTCCTCGCGGGCCTGATCCACGACATCGGCTTCATGGTCGAGATGCAGTACGACCGCAACAAAATGATCGACGTGCTCGAGCGCGTCCGCCCCGATAGCGACGGCGCGCCGACCGCCGACATGCTCGAGGCCGAGGCTGACATCTTCGGCGTCACGCACCAGGACTTCGGCTTCGCCCTCTGCGAGCGGTGGAAGTTCCCCAAGACGCTCGCGAGCGTGACCAAGTTCCACCACAACCCGGCCGCCGCGCCCAGCGAGCACCGCACGCTGTGCCAGCTCGTCTACGTCGCCGACCGCATCGCGGCCGAGCACAACCAGGGCTTCCGCCTCGACCTGCGCGACACGAGCTTCGACGCCGGCGTGCTGGAGTCCCTCAAGCTGAACAGCGAGAAGCTCGACCAGATCCGCGCCGAGTTCCCCGAGGTGCTCGAAGGCGTGACCGACCTGATCGGCTGATCGGAACTCACGACCGACACGGGTGAACATGCCCGATTCGAACAGACTCTCTTCTCCCTCCGGGCGGCTCCGCTGTGCAGGCGAAGCCGCCTTTGTCGTGCGC
>ERZ1740059.1304-NODE-1304-length-12583-cov-4.618854_pt1 | contig 12583 bp, 11 predicted proteins | sample MGYA00581744_ERZ1740059 | MGnify/ENA primary metagenome ERZ1740059 (study PRJEB43018, sample SAMN04849738) | marine metagenome | isolation source: floating plastic debris | place: Pacific Ocean | collected 2008-08-28 | study: EMG produced TPA metagenomics... | reverse complement strand
CTTTAAATTATATTTCTCCCCCAGTACCCCCAGAATTGGGGGTCACGGGGGCAGGAGTTGGGGGGCTATTCATATTTTTAATCAGCAACGCCACTTATTTTTTGTTATCAAATAATAATTTTGAATGATTTTGATTCATCCAAAATTAAAATCATCCAAAATTTTAAATAATCTGTCTTATCAAATAAAAACCTTCGGCTGCAAAACGATTTACTGTAGAACCTCGCAAAGTCGCTAAAGCTCGCAATGTCTCTTCGGAGCGCTCGTTAGGAAAAGTTTTTATTTGAGATGCATACATTTGCATTGCCTGCAACTTAGTTTCTAAATGTTCCGAGATATCAATAAACACATTAGGAACAAAGTTGGGAGTCACATAGGGAGCATACCAGTTAGTTTCTGAAAGGGTTTCATAAGCATAGATTGCTTTCGGTGCATCAGGATTATTTGGTCTGGCTGCAACTAAGCTAGACAAAAATATTCTTTGGTGGTCTAAGTGAATATCCCCAATGAATGGAATAAAAAGTAAATCTGGCTGTATTTTATTAACCAAATTAAATAACTGTACGTTCACATCCCGATGGGGTATCGTATCTAATTTAGCAGCGGGGAGTGAGAGAAATATTGTCTCTTTTACTCCTAAGTGTTTATGTGCTTGATGTGCTTCCTTTACATCTTGCTCGCAGGCTTCCTCTGTATATTCTGGAGGATATCCTCTAGTGATAATAGCAACATAAACCTCAGCACCTTCTGCCGCATATTTGGCGATGGTACCTCCAACACCCAGTACTTCATCATCATGATGAGGTGCAATAACCAGAACTTTCATCACTCAACGCACCCTTTTTCAATAATTAGTTTGTGTAAATCTAACAAACTAATACCCATCTATCGATGATTTTTCAATACCAAATTGGCATTAATTTCTGGTTCGCGCTGCAACTGAACTAGCTTGAGCAAAATATGTTTACCGTCTCCACACTGGACTAAAGCTCCGTTATCTGTAATAGCTTGTACTTGTCCGGGGCTACCCCAGTAAGGAGCATCCCCAACATAATCAGCTTCCCAGATAGTCAATCTTTCTCCTTGATAAAAGCTAAAAGCTCCAGGATAAGGTTTGGTCACTGCACGAATTAAAGTCCAAATTGATTGAGCAGATAAATGCCAATCTATAAAACCATCGTCTGGTCCTCTTTTGGCACAGTAGGTCGCTCCTTTATTATCCTGCTTGATTCGTTGTCCTTTACCTTCCTTGAGTAAAGGAATAACTTCCGAAAACATTTTAATTAAAGAGTTGTTATGCTTGTCACAAAGAGTAGTTGCGGTTTCATCATCAGCTACAGGAAACTTATCTTGTAATAAGATATCACCAGAATCGATTCCTTTATCAAGCCAAAACAAAGTCATCGCAGTATCTTTGCGATTTTGCAGTATTGTCCAAGGAATGACTGCACGTCCTCTATTTTCTGGAATAGGAGCGGGATGACAGCCTATTGAGCCAATGCGAGGTATGCTCAAAAGCTCCTGATGACAAATTTGCGACCATCCGATAATAAATAGATAATCTGGTTGTAAAAAGCGGATTTTATCTAAAGCTTCTGGTGAATTTATATTAGAAACTTCTACAACCGGAACTCCATACTTTTCCGCTACGGGTTTTAGATGAGTGAAGTCTGAATGACGTTCGGATTTCGATAAAGGTAATGTAAATAAAGCAACTGGTCCTACACCTTGCTCTACTAATTTTTCTAAAGCAATATGTGTACTATCTACTGCCCCTACTAAAACAACTCGCATTTATAAAAGCCCTACCTAAAAGTATAAAAGTCCTGTCTTAAATTCCTATCTATCTTAATGACTCTGCAACGGGTTGATTCAAATCTACATTGAGACTATACCTTGCATAATCTAAAGCTTTTGTCAAAGCTTTTTCATTCCTATGCTCTCCCCAAATAACTACCCCTATAGTTTTGTACAAAATTTCTATATCCATCCATAACGACCAGTGGTGTAAATACCATATATCCAGACAAATTCTTTCTGTCCAGGTAAGTTCGGTATTACCATTAACTTGCGCCCATCCAGTCAGACCTGGAGTAATAGAAAGTCTATCTTTTTGCCAATCCTGATAATCTTTGACTTGTTTTGGAAGCGTTGGACGCGGACCAACAAAGCTCATATCTCCTTTCAAGATATTCCACAGTTGTAAAGTCTCGTCTAACTTAACTCGACGAATTAATTTTCCAAAGCTTGTCAGTCTAATTTCATCAGAACATAAATTACCATTCGCGTCGCAATCGTTTGTCATGCTGCGAAACTTATACACTTTAAATATCCTTGCCCTTTGACCAGAACGAGTCTGAGTAAAAAGAATCGGATCTCCCATCCAGAAATGAACCGCAATGGCTACTGTTATTAAGATTGGTGTTAAACACAATAGTGCGATCGCTGCAAAAACTCGATCTAAAACTGATTTGATAACGCGACTGTTGGTATTACGCTCGCTCCGCAACTCTTGAGCAATCATTTGAAGACCCTTTTATTTATAACTGAAGAAAAATTCCCACAACAAGCTACTATTAAGCGCTTATTTCTTAACATTCAAAAGCAATGCAAGTATGCTTTTTTACTTAACTAAATATTAGGTAAAAGTCAAAATAAATACTAAAAGCTTAGAAAACCATCTTATCTGTATCAGCTTTCAATTAGACTAACTATATTTTTTTGACTTTGATATTGCTATTAAAGATGAATGATTATGTAATTAGAATTGAAATCAAACTTTTCATTCTATAATAAACATAACCGAAATTAGTTAATTTTTGTTGCCAATTTGGCAGTAATTTATTGATGGTTGATTTAAAATTACTAGCCAAACATCAAATTTAATAAATTCCTAATTCTTTGTAATACCGTGTAAGTCTTTTAAGCACAAAGTCTTCATTATATTCAATTTCTACACGTGCGCGACTTGCTTTGCCATAATTTTGTCGCAATTGGGGGTTAGAAAGTAGCTTTCGTAAAGCTTCGGCTAGCTCAGTGCTATTCTGTGATGGCACGATAAAGCCGTTTTTTTCATTTACTACTGCTTCTCGACAACCGCGAATATCTGTAGTCACAATTGGTAAGCCCATTGCCATCGCTTCAACGATAGAACGAGGTAATCCTTCATGAGTGAAAGTTGGTAGTGTAAAGATATCTAAAAGACCTAAAAGTTCTGGAATATCTTGACGCTCTCCTGTTAGGATAACGTGTTTCTCTAGTCCGAGAGTTTTGATTTTTTGACTGAGTTCGATTTGAAAAGGTTCGCGGTCAGTAGTAAGTTGAGAACCGATTACCACAATCTGTAAGTTAGGAAATTCAGAAATTAACTGACCTGCGGCTTCTATTAGATATCCGCTACCTTTTTTACGGGTTAAACGTCCGATTGTACCAACTATTAAACTGGCATCAGGTATACCTAACGATTGACGCAACTGTGATTCTGATTCAGGATTCAATTGCGAACGTTTAAAGCGTTCAATATCTACACCATTACCCAAATAAGCTAATTTTTCAGGTGGACAAAGACGTAGTTTTTTTGCGGTGGCGATATCTTCATGGTTTTGAGTCATGATTAAATCTGTGATGGTAGCAGCATATTTTTCTATATTTGAGTATAAAAAATACTGAATAGGAGAAGATAAATCGTGAAAAGGAAAACCATGAGCAGTATAAATAATGGCCTTTACACTTGCGAATTTAGCTGCAATGCGTCCTAATACGGCAGCGATAGCGGTATGGACGTGAACTAAGTCGTAGTTATTTTCTCTGATAATCTTTGTTAAATCAGAAATACTTTTGAGGTTAGATATCGGGGAAATTTTGCGGTCAATTTGAACTGGATGTACTGTATATCCTTTATCTTTGAGTCTTTGAGCATCTTCGTCAAAGGAACAAGCTATTCCAACTTCAAATCCTTGAGATAACAAGTAATTTATTTGAGGTAGCAAAAGGATTTTGGCAGTACTTCCAATTGCACAAACGTGTAAAATTTTTTTCATCTTATCCTATCAACAATTATTTTTTAACTGCATAAACATATAAATTTTTCACCCATTCCCATTCGAGCGCTAATCCTTCTTTAAGGGAACAGAGGGGTTTATAAGAGAGAATACGATTAGCCTTTGATACGTCTGCTGCTGTATGACGTGCATCACCCATTGGTTTTTCAATATGGTTTCTTTTAATGGGTTTACCAACAATTTCTTCCATTATTTCGAGTACTTCTTTTAAAACTACTCTGCTACTACCACCGATATTAAAGATTTCTCCAACAGCATTTTCTGCGGTTGCAGCAGCTAAATTAGCGGCTACTGCATCGCTAACAAAAGTAAAATCTCGCGTTTGCAATCCGTCACCATAAATAGAGATTGCTTTGTCTTCTAATACAGCTTTAAAACTTGTTCATATAAATCCTCATATTGAGCAACAACTGAATCTAAAGAAAAATGTTTAATTATTCTCTTACGTGCCATCACACCCAACTTTTTCCTACCCTCCAAACCTAAAAGGATTAATTCTTTCCAAGCATTAGCTAGCTCTTGAGGATTTCTTGGTTGCACAACTTTTCCTGTCTGACCTACAATCCATGCAGAGTCACCAACATCTGTAACAGCACATGGGATACCACAAGACATTGCTTCTCCCACCACTAGAGGAAAAGCTTCACCATAAGCAGAAGAAGAAGCAAGGATATCTAAGGAAGGAATAATACAAGATATATCGCTTCTTTCCCCCATTAGATGAATTTGATGCTCAATCCCTAAATCCTGAATTAGTTTATACAGATTATAATTATCTTGATTAATATCAGTACCAACCATGAGGAAATGCACATCTGGGAATTCCTGTATTAGTAAAGCAGCAGACCTGACAAAATTAGCATGGTCTTTCATAGGATGATAGCGAGCTATCGATCCGACCAAAATACTATCTGGTGACAATTCTAAATCTCTTCTAACCTTGAGTCTGAATTCATCTGAAGGTTTGAATAAAGATGTATTAAATCCATTGGGGATAGTACAACTATTTTCAGAGGTATATCCTAATGAATGATGCTGATTCTGACTATTTCTTGAAACAAAAGCAACTTTGTTGGCATATTTAGATAAAAAAGAGCCTAGTTTAATAATCAACTGAGTCGTTCTCTTTTCCGATGACAATGAATTAATAGAATGATGAATCCCCAAGATAGTAGAACTGCGAGACATAGTTAAAAAGTCTACAATTTGGGCTGCCAAATTTCCGTGATACATCCAACCTTGAATTATATCTGGCTTCACCTGAGATACTATATTTTTGAGTTTCCAAATTGCAGTTACGTCTAGCTTACCCTGCTTCATATCAAGAGTATAAATGGAAATGTTTAGGTCTGCTATACGATTGCCTAAGCTCCCCCGACCCATAAGAGAAACAACTACAGGAGTTATTTTATTCCTACTCGTTTTATTAAGTAAGTGATACAGCATCCACTCTGCACCTCCTATTGATAAACCAGTAATAATATGAAGTACTACTAACTTATCTTTTCTTTTTTTATGAGTTTTTTGCCGATTTTCTTTTACAATCATGATAATTCACCTTTACAAAAGATATTTTTGTTCCAATAAAGAGCAATACAAATGTTGAACTGAAAAACCAAAAATGTGTCTGTAATATAATTTTAGGGTCGGCATATGGTATGTAATCAGCCCAAACTAATCCAGCTGCAACATATATAAAAGGCATCCAGTATATTTTTTTTACACGGCTTATTAATACATGATTTAAACAACTACCGAGCCATCCGTATATAAAGCTAAATATAATTATTCCTGCCCAGGAAAAACTGTAAAGACAGGAGGAAATAAATCCTGATGGTATTTCATATTCATTAGATTTTACCAAGTAATATGTATTATAAAAAGATATTGTTTGTGGTACTTCATACTGCATTAAATCATATAGCAACTTATCAGGCATAAAAGAAGCAAAGCCATAAAACCAATCACTTAAAAAGCGAATTTCGTAAGGAGTATTTACAGCAGCATATATAGATGAAAGTGGAAAAGAAATTTCGCCACTTAATTCATTTAAGCTAAATTCTTGTTTATCTTTCGTATCTAAAAAATACTGAAATTTGTCAAATACTGCATCAATACCGTCAGGTAAAGCAGTTAAACTACCAAATATTTCTTTACCATAAAAGACGAATACACAGCTGACAGTTATAAAAATCAGCATAAAACTGAAAGAAACTTTTCCTTTATGAATAATATAAGCTAAATAAAATGTAATTATAGACCTCACCAGTACGGCACGGGTAGCTATAATCATAAACGAGACTATAAAAGTTAATATTGAAATTATAAAAATAACTTCTAAAATAAACTTATAATTTTGAATACGCTTAATAAATAACAGCGAAGTTAATAGATAAGCAGCAAATAATGAAAAGAACACAAAACGTTTAAAAAAGGAAGCTGCTCCTGCTTCTATTACCTCTGAGCGTATTAATGCCGCGTTAGACATAGCTGAGAGTAAGCCTCCATATTGTGAACTATATACATATATAGATATTATTGATGTTAATAGAAGTAGTATGGAAAATATAATAACTTTCCTATCTCTATCTCTATCTCTATCTCTATCTTTATATTTATTTTCTAATCTTATAGTTTCTGCAAATCGTTGAGATGACTTAGAATAAAAACCTATAGTTACCAAAAAATACGTCAAGAATATTGCTAAAGGAACTTGAACATTATTTAAGTCAATAGTGGTTCCCAAAAGCATCGATGAAATCAAATTATTCTTTGCCGTTGCAGATAGTATTAATGCTGGTAAAGGATAGGAAATACAGAAGACAACATTAAAAAATGTCAGATAGTCGAACTTTATTTGTTTGTATCTAACAAGTTCAAACAATGCAATAAAAACAATTAACGATGTATAAAGTATAGGTAACATAAATAGATATAAATTATAAGTTTTATTCTTAAGTCTTCTTAAATACCTATAGTTTTACAATAATTAGATACAGATTCTTCAACTGAAAAATATCTAGCTCTGTGCTGTAAAATATATTTTTTTAAGGGGTTATTTAATACATCAAGTATTGCTTGTGAAAGTGCTTCTGCATTTTCAATAGGTACTAGAGGACCATATTTTCCCGATACTAAAATTTCTTTAGGACCGCTTGGACAATCTGTCGAAACTACAGGACAGCCGCAAGCCATTGCTTCTATTAAAACATTTCCTAAACCTTCCCATCGAGAGGAAAGAACAAATACACTTGCATTTTTCATATATTGATATGGATTATCGATAAAACCCGGCATACTAACATCATCGCTAATATCAAGTTCGTGAACTAATTTTTCTAAATCATTTCTCAATTCTCCTTCACCTAAAATGACTAAGCGAACTACCATGCTTCTTTTTAAAATTGCAAAAGCCCTTATAAGAGTTGCGAAATCTTTTTGCTCGGTTAGTCTACCAACAGCAAGAATAATAGGACAGTCTTTTTCCTGAAACCACGAGTGCTTGATTGGTAAATTGGACTGAGAAATTAAATCATTATCAACAACTGGATTGTAAATACTTTTTACTCTTCCTTGTGACAAATTCAGTTGATGTTCTAAATCTCTGGAAACAGCTTGAGAAACTCCAATTATTTCATCTGCATAAGGATACAACAGCTTCATAAAAATAGGTAAAAATTTTCCTCTAAATAGTTTAGACCTATCAGCGGATAAAGTATTATGCTCTACAAGTAACAACTTTGTTTCAGTTAGAGATAAATATTTCGCAGTTACAGCAATAACATTAGCATGGTTCATATGGGAGACTAATGCAAAAGGTTTAAACTCTCGCAAATAATTTATTAAAGGGATGACTGATTTTAGAACTCTACCTGCTGAAAAGTTAATTACGCGCACCTGTTTGGGTATCTGCTTTAAATAAGGTCCCTCAGCACTTCCTAAAACTAAATCTAAAGATATAGTGCTGTCCTTTTCATACAATCCCTTAAGTAAATTAATAACTACTCTCTCAGCACCGCCACCATGTAAAGTAGGAAGAAAAAAAGCAATAGATTTTGACATCTTTATAAAGTTGTAATACTCATTAAGGTAATAATTTTGCTTGTAGGTCTACAGTTTTATAATCATATTTTTTATCTTCTACTTTTTTTCATAAACATAAACTAAAAAAAGAATGTTAATATCATTTAATTTTTAATTAAAAAAGTATATTAGTTCGTAAATCAGTTCAATAATACTTCTGATATATTCTTAGCTATACTGTTCCAGTTTAATTTAGTTCTCACATTTATAAGCGCTGCTTGCGACATTGCAGTTAATAAATCAGTATTGTTTAAAAGATTTATGATGCGATTTGCGAGAACATCAGAAGTAGGTTGAGAAATAACTATACTATCTACTTCATCGTTTAAAAAATCAGTTATTCCATTTGCATTATTTGCTGAGACAATGCAGGGAACTCCATAATTCATTGCCTCTACTATAAAAACACCAAACGGTTCACAGCGTGCTGGTGCTAGAACTAAATCACTTTGAAGAAAAAGATTTTTTAAGTCAGAACTTGATGAAATTGTTCCTGGGTTCTCGACTCCATCAATTGATGTATTTATTTTTCTTCCGATCATAACCAACTTAGCATCAGGAATGACTTGTCTAACTTTCTGAAAAGCGGCTAAAACTAAATCACCACCCTTTCTTTCAAAATCAGAGCCATTAAATAATATTTGCTTACTACCGAAGGTTTTGTACCCTGTATAAGGCTCATCAAAATTACCGGAAGCCCCAACGGCTGTAATCTTTGTTGGTTGAATCCCATAATCTTCAACTAAAGAAGACTTAACTAAAGGACTCATAGTAAACAAATACTTTGCTTGTTCATAACCTTTTTTTTCACATTCAAACCAATCAACAAATTCTTGATATTTAGTAAAAGGATTCCAAGGTGCGTAATTTTTAACAGCTAGAGCCATTGTGTAATCTAAATATATCGCATAAGGAATATCCGAACTTTCCCAAAATGGACGACAGGTGCTGAAGAGGTGAAAAACTAAATCTGGGGTGTAGTTTAGTTGCCTAATTTTTTTCTCTGTTTGCTTTGAAGCCTTTATATAAGCTTGATGATTTTTATAAAAATTATCTACTTTATCTAAAGAAATCCCTTGATTAATGCAGTAAAGCGCTTTCATTAATTTTCTAATAACTTTTGAAGAGTATATGTTGCCAGTCTCTATACATTCTAAGCTATCAAAGTGTTTAGAAAGAGCTTTAAATAATCCTTGATGCCGATGAATAAACATTGGTTTACCTGTAATTACTATTTTATTGCTTTCCATGATTAATTGTTTCTATTAAATAAAGTGTTATTTGTAGGGACTATATGTTAACTAAACAGGAAAAAAATGTTAATAAATTAAAGCTAATTTTTTTTAATTATAAATTATTGTTCCTATCTAAATAGCAAAAAATTATATGATAATTATGCATTTAATATACGATGCTTTATTTTTTTGCGAGTAAATAATAGCATAAATACAAAAGAAAATATATAGCCACAGCTTGTTGATAAAGCAATACCTTGTATACCTATCCATTGCATAAATACATAGTTAAAAGTGATATTAAGTATTAAATTAAGTGTAGTTATCCATATTAATATATGGTTCTCTCTTAGCATAATAATTAATTTGAGTAACAATATATTGGCAATAAAAAAAGGTATCTTCAATGCATAACAGGCTTGAATTTCAGCTACTAAATGAGTATCTTCAGCGGTAAAGGAGCCTCTTTGAAAAACGAACCTAACTATTGACTCGGAGAACAAAAGCATGAGTCCCATCACTGGGAATAAACTCAAGAATATTAGTTGAATGCAACGCTTAGTGCTACGATATAAATCCCTCCAATCCTGACAAGCAATCATTTTTGAAAAATAAGGAATTATAGCTGTAGTTAATGCCGTACTGATTAAACCAATAGGGGATGCAATTACCCTATAGCCGTAGGTTAATGATGCGACACTTCCAGGTGATAACATTGCTGCCATTGATTGGTCTACAATACCCGAACTACAGATTAAAAAACCTCCTGCTACCGCAGGTAAATACTGACGAATAGTTTGACGCAGGTGGGTATCAAAGCCTGGTAATTTAGGTATCAATGAAATTTTTTGTCGATTCAGTGCTATTCCTAAGATAAGTATTTGTAATACAGCACCACTAATAAGCCCTGCCGATAAAGCAAATACTCCCCATTTATCAAACTGTAAGAGAAATAAAATTGTAATTCCTGGCGTTAAAATTGGGGATAAAGCTGCAAGAGCAAAACTTTCTTTTGCATTTAGAACTGCACTCCCAACTACTATAACGGTATCTAAAATAATCACCGACGCGATTATACAGAGTAAATTAAAAGTTAGGTCTAACTTTTGATTATCAAAACCTGCTGCTATCCAAGATAAATAAAATGGTGCGGTAGCAACAATCACTACTACGGAAATAACTAATAGTCCTAAAGCCGAAGCTAATACTTCTGAAAGAAGTTTTTGAGCTTTTTTCTTCCCTTCCTTTTCTAATACTTTAATATAGTTAGGAATAAAAGAAGCACTAAGAGAAGAATCAGCTAACACATTAAAGATAAAAGATGGAACTACTAAGGCAATTAGAAAAGCATCTATAGCATCTCCCGTACCAAATTTCCAAGCAACTAATAATTCTTTAATAAAAGCTGTAAGTTTAACAAATCCTGTCAACAAACCAACTAAAATTGCAGCGCTAAATATCCTTCTATTTACAGAGAGGCTTGTAAGCTTCTTCCAAGAAGCAAGTAAATTTTGCACTTGCGATATTTTCATTTAGAGATAGCTCCATCTTTTTGATTTGAGGTTGTTGACTTCTTAATAATTATATTCAGACAGCTAATAATTAAGATTTATTGCTTAATTACTAACTGTCGTAGAAGTAAAGCTTACAAACCTAACTACTTATTATCTAATTAAGCCATCTAACGTGGTTTGAAAAAACTTGTGCCAGAATAGTTTTCTGCTTCTGCATTTTCATCAACCATAATACTTTGTTTTAAAGAGTTATAGCCTGTAGATTCTTCCCAAATATTTTTGTTCGCAAGCCTGATAGAATACTCCGGACGTTGATACAATCTAGGATGTGGATCGGGTAAATTTAATAAAACCTCATATTTTCCTTGGGGTAAATCAACCGGTATTCCAGCGGTAATTCTTACTACCTTATTAGTTCCAGGCAACCACATTCGTGGTTCTTCATCTAATGTTAAATAATACTCTTTATTAGTTTCCTGATGACGTATAACTATTTCTAATTTTCGGGGATTATAAGGGCTAGCCCATCCATCATTAGTAATTTCAAAATTCATTGAAAATTGACCTCCTGGTTTTACATTAGAAGGAATTGATGATTGCTCCAAGCGAAATCGATAGCCCAAACGACGTTTTATTTCTTGCAAGCAGCCTTGATTTTCCCAATCTTGTATAATTTCCCTTCCATCAGAAGGTCTGAAATTCAATGCACTCCAACGCATTCTTTCTAACTCATTTAAAGCATTTGGACAATAGTCACTTTTATTACTTGAATCCAATTCTTTCAAATAGCATAATTCTCCTCCCTGGACAACAAACCTATTATCAAGGTTTAAATAATCCTTCTGGTTGTCTATATCATCTGGATTTAAAGCATTGTAAGTACCTCCATTATCAAAACCTTCCAAAAAGCAGTCGTTATGATGACCCGTTCTGGATCTATCACTACCTGAAAATGCTTCTTCAGAGTTCAGAGGATTATTATTACTAAATATCTCTCTCTTGTAGTATGGATATCTTATCGCAACCATTCGCTCTGGCGGCAATAAAGACAAAGCTTCTAACAAAATAGCTTTTTTTGCTTCGGAGTCTTCACGTAATCCGTTTGAAGAATTATTCCATTCTCCCCAAAATCCAATAAAACCTGCATTCAAATAAGCAATAACGTCATAATTTTCTTGCAATACTGGCTTCAGTTGTTCCATATGAGAAAATATTCTCTCTTTTGTCGCATCCTCACCTCCTCCTAGCCAATTATATGAAAAGCGAATAATTAACTTGACTCCAGCTTTTCTGGCCGTATCTAAATCATCTTTAACCAATTTTAAAAATGACTCAGATAATGGTTCTTGTCTAAATGCAGACAATAAATAAATCCGACGGATCAGGCTAATTTTTTCATTTCTAACTGCTTGTAATTGCGAGACACTCAAAGGAGGGGCTGGCTGATTACCAATCGGTTTAACTTGAATATAAAATCCTCTTTCTGGATTGGGAAAATTATCGGAACTCCTTTCATAAGAGGTTTCTACCATAGAAGCATTTAATGGCATAATACGGCACCCAAAAATCAAACTTGCTATCACCATTAAACATGAGCTACTAACCCGTTTTTTGAGGCTGGTTTTCATACCTTTTATATTCCTAAACGCATCTCATGAATACAAATTTTCATAGTAATAATTTCTATCAC
>ERZ1740059.1300-NODE-1300-length-12596-cov-10.895622_pt1 | contig 12596 bp, 8 predicted proteins | sample MGYA00581744_ERZ1740059 | MGnify/ENA primary metagenome ERZ1740059 (study PRJEB43018, sample SAMN04849738) | marine metagenome | isolation source: floating plastic debris | place: Pacific Ocean | collected 2008-08-28 | study: EMG produced TPA metagenomics... | reverse complement strand
TTACTCATTACTTCTTACTCAGCCTATACTCTAAATTTAGATGCGTTTGCCCTGGGTACGAATAAGCCAAAGGCTATTACATTAGAAGATTGTAGCATCCGACTGTTGGGTCTTTCACTGTCAAATCTTGATAATGGTATTAATCAAGCAATTCAACTGTCACTGTTTGAATCTTGATGGTTTTGTCTATAAAGCGATAACTCACATCTTGCACAATTGTCGTTAAGCCCAAATATCCACCTTGAAATGAATTTCAAGGCTCATACACAAAGTACGTTAAAACGCACTAAAATCCTTACCTAGTCGTCAAAAGAGCGACTTTGTTTGTCAGCCTGGGAATTTATTCCAAGGCGGTTGCCCTCGAATGGTGCAAGATGTGAGATAAGCAAAACCGACATCCGCTAAAAATAAGTGAATAACTAAAGTTTTAAAAAATACATTTACCGCTCAAACCTTCTTCCTTTGTTTATCAGCGATCAATTATCAATGATCAATTATCAATTATCGAGACATTTGGGTCAAAAACCCCACCGTCTCTTGGCGCGCTAGTAATTGGTTAAGGTGAAAAACCCCATTCAATTACCTCTCCGGATCTCCCGGATCTCCCTCACTCTCTCACTCTTTATAAAGTAGCTTGAGACTTTATCATTTTTTCTTTTCTTTTTTAGATTAATCTAAGAAAAGGGAAAGAGTAAAAATTTTATTTATTAATTTATTTTACTCTTTCCCTTGATTCTACAAGGAGTTTAAAAGATGATGAACGCTTAACTTAATTCACAGTATATGGCGGACTGCGAGCCGCAAAATATACGATAATTTTCATAGAAATATTTCAGCCTATAAAGAAAATTTTAAACAATTAATTGGATAAATCACGGACTATATTGAACTGAAAAGGTTCCGGCTTGAATGTATTTAAATAACCCTGATTTAAGTAAATTTCGCTTTCAGTTTGATTGAGGAGAAATCGATTAAAAAAGGCAAGACTAAGAGAACGCATTTGTGGTTGAGCTTTTGTTGGATTTGGTCCAATAAAGCTCTCGGGTACTGGTAAACCTTCTTCATTTTCTACCATTTCTAATGTTGAAAAGTGAGTCCCATTTTCCATCATTACCAGATACTTATCTTCAATTTCTAATTGTTGAAAAGGTTTAATTTGCTCTGGTAAAGCTGGAACAAAGTAATCATCAGTACCGGCAATGAATAATACAGGTGCTTGTAATTGATTTAATCCTGTTTCCCCGAATAAATGACTTGTGAGTGGATTGATTGCAATGACAGCTTTAATGCGATCGTCCTTTACAGTCAATGATTTATCGGTAGGTATTTCCAAAAGTCGGCATTGAATTAACATTGATAAGTTAAGTATTGGACGCTCTCCTACAGTTGTAGAGCAAACATCTGTAAGCTTCTCACGGCTTAATTGTGCCCCTGCAGCAGCTAAGACTGTATAACCCCCTAGAGATTGCCCTAGTACGCCAACTGCTTGTAAATTCAGGGATTGTAATTCAGGTTCAGATTTCGCACGGCGTTCTAATTCATCTAATACTGCTGTAATATCTTTGGGAAGTAACAGCAATGTATTTGGATCTGGTGGCCCTTCTAACCCATTAAAAATTTGCGCAAATTTATTAGTACTGGTATCTACATGTTCTGGTACAACAACAGCGTATCCATGGGAAGCTAAATGTTGCGCTAAATACCCAAATGTTTGACGATTTGAGGCTGTTCCATGGGAAATGACTGCTACAGGAAGTTGTTGAGATGAAGTTAACTGCTGGTTTGGTAAGTATAAATCAGCTTTTGAAACTTCCGAACGACCCGGATTTTGAAAAGGAATGGTTTTAAAATTCCAGGTATAATTACCTTTTGTACTGGGATCGAAATCAGGAGATAATACTGATTTATTACTAGCTTTTGACTGAGCAATTTGGCGAATATCTGCCGCTATTTTAGTCTGTTTTTCAAAGATCTCCTCATTTTCTTTTGTCAGCTTTAGTGCCAATGGTAAATTAATTTGAATTGTTTCTAAGGGAAACTGACGAATCACATTCATTACTGTCAATCCTTCTTCATCGCCAGCAGCGAAAATTAAAGCAGCACGCAGTGCCTTAAAACCGTTGAGGGAATTTTCTGTTTGTATAACTTGTCCCAATCGCTGAAGTAATTTAGAGCCAGCAGAGGCATAAGTAATTTGGGATATACCCACAACATCAATATCAAAGCGCGTATTCAAAAAAGACTGAAGCAATACCAGTTGCTCGTCATTTAAAAAATTATCTAAAATGCTGGTATTTTCCTTGAGTTTTCCAGTTTTCGCAACCTCTTCAAGTTCCTTAAATTCAATTGTAGATCCAATGGGGCCGTAGAAAAATTGAATGCGTTCGGCACTGTATACGGGTTGTATTGTCAGCATACTAGAGCACAATCCGAATATTGCAGCAATTAAAGTTCGGGCTTTGAAAGTACGGAAATTGTGGGTTGAAGGAAATTTCATTGTAATTGTTTAAGAGTGTGTTTAATCCTTTTAGTTCCGTCAATCTAAGAAATCAACTCAAGTAAAGTCGCTCAAACTTAATTCCTAAATAACAACATGCATTGCTTTAATCACCGGGAGAGGGAGAAGTTAAAAGTTCACTGTTAACTGTTAAACATTTACAGCCACTTGTGAAAGAGACTTTCTAGGCTTCCATCTCTTTAGTTGCTTCTCAAAAGTATTTGCATCAAGGGCATCCATATCAAATGCAACGTAAGCATCTGGACGTACTAAAATAATTCGACCAGTTTTTGCTCCCAGCTTTGTTTCAAAGTCGCCGCGATAATCTACTAGGGTGCTTGCTTTAAAGTTATGTAACTGCGGCAAACCGTTATTCAAAATTACGTATAATCTTAACATCTGATCGCCGCTGTTAAGGATTTGATCTATCTGTTTGCGTGCAGATTGGGCCTGATTTGGGTTGATAAATAAAAGCACCGTATAGCCAGGAAAGCGTAGGAGTTGATAGAGTCTGACTTGTTCGCGCGCAGCACTCATCAATTCCATATCAGGAATACGCTTTCCTGCAAGCTTACCTGCTCCTGTATCGTAACTAACTCCTAAGCCTGATAAATTTTCAGCAAGTTTTCGCTGTAGGAATGGTAAGGGAATAAAAATACGAAATAGTAATTCCCGCATTTGTCGTAACCAGCTTTGGCGCAAGAGTAAACTACGTAACAGTAAATCACTTATACGCAAGACGCGATCGCCAATCTTATGACGTTCTGTATCGTATGTATTGAGAAGATTTTGCGGTAATTCACCTTTGACTGCAAAAGCCAATTTCCAACCAAGATTAAAGGCATCTTGGATACCAGTATTCATTCCTTGACCTCCAGCAGGGCTGTGAGTATGGGCTGCGTCACCAGCGATAAATACTCGTCCCACTTGGTATCTAGGAGTTAAGCGCAATTCCGCACCCCAGCGCGATAACCATTTTGGTTGACTTAAATAAACTGGTTTTTCTAAGATAGCACTAATAGATTCCTGGAGTTCTTCAAGTTTTAGTTCGCGCTTTTTAGGTTGGTTTTGATATTTGCGATCGATAGTGACGATACGGTGGGAGCCATCATCAAAAGGTACGATGAAAGCTAAGCCTCTGTCGTTGGAGTGCTGTTCTGTTCCACCCTCTGCATGATGCCCTTCTAGATGAATATCTCCTAAAAATGCAGTCCAAGAATAAGAAGAACCATTCCAGGGTAAACCAAGATACTCTCGTACAGTACTGCGTGCGCCGTCAGCACCTACAAGATATTTAGCTTCAATATCAATTTGAGTGCAATCCTCATATTCGATAGTCGTAAAAACTCCAGTTTCAGTTTCTTGGAAATGAATAAGGCTACTACTCCGTTCGACTTCTACACCAAGTTGATTGAGACGGTGCTCTAATATTGCTTCGGTTTGAGCTTGAGGCAGAATTAAGATGTAAGGAAAGCGCGTATCAAGCCCGTACATATTCGCTCGCAGAGGATTTTGTGCATCGGCACTGAAGTCGATTCCGGGAGATGTATAACCGCGCGAGACTACTTCTTCTGCAATTGAGAGAATATCGAAAAATTCTAGGGTACGAGCGTGTACCACCAAGGCTTTACTCCGTGTAGATGGTTGGTTCCGTTGTTCGATAATTCGCACCTTAATATTACGGCGAGCAAGCTCGATGGCAACAGTTAATCCTGTGGGGCCAGCACCTACAACTAGAACATCTGTTTTTTGTGACATCAGGAATCTCCTTTTTTATTTCGAGTTATATCTTTTCCGTTTACGTCGGAATGATAAAAAGTATGTGTGAAAAAAAACTCTGTGTCCCTCTGCGTTTACCTTGGCGTAACTTTGCGTTAAAAAATATATAATTCCGATGCAGACGGATTTGATATTACAGCAGCTTGCAAACTTTTTGATTTACTGAATCTCCTTTTCATAATCAATGAAAAATTTTAGTGACGAATAAAACTAATGAGAAGCCTCCATTGACTCAGGTAAAGGAGCTAACTTTCCATCTTCCATATAAACAATTCTGTCAGCAATATCTAAAATGCGATTATCGTGGGTTACTAACAAAATTGTGCAACCTTGTTCTTTAGCCAATTTTTGCATTATATCCACTACATCACGGCCTGTTTTTTTATCAAGTGCAGCAGTTGGTTCATCTGCTAAAACAATCTTTGGTTGGCTGACAAGTGCCCGTGCTATAGCTACTCTTTGTTTTTGTCCACCAGATAAATCATCAGGATAATAATTTACTCGGTTTCCCAATCCAACTATTTCTAACATTTCCACTGACTGTTTGTGCATTTCTTGGGGAGAAATATGAGAATGAATTTCTAAACCCATTCTCACATTTTGAAGAGCTGTCAAACTTTCATGCAAATTGTGGCCTTGAAAGATATAACCGTGCTTACGTCTAGCAATTGTCAGTTCTTTTGCAGAAGCACCGCATAATTCTTTTCCTAATACATTGACGCTACCTTCTTGAGCAGAACGCAAACCACCACAAATTGTCAGAAGTGTCGTTTTACCAGAACCAGATGGTCCAGTCATAATAATTATTTCACCTGTTTTTATTTCCAGACTGATATCAAATAAAGCTTGTTTTCGGAGTTGACCTTTACCAAAATAATGGTTAAGATTCTGGATATAAATAGCTGTTTGGGAATTCATTTTAGACTTTATATTCTGGATTATAGTATTTATAAATTAGTAATTAGTAATCAACAGATATTACTTCATAAAGATTTGATAACTATTCACTGTTCACTGTTCACTGCTCACTGTTAAAACATATCTGCTGGGTCAGCAGATTGTAATTTCTGAGTAGCAAAAAATCCAGACACAGCACAAGCAATTATAGTTAAAATAAAAACAGTAATCGCTCGTGAAACTGTCATATATATAGGTAGATTTGTAGCAGCAGCAGCTAAACTATATAACCCTAATGGGATAAAAAAACCGGGAAGAAAACCAACTGTGGCAATAATTATTGCTTCTTCAAAAATTACTCCTAATAAGTAATTATTTCCATAACCCATTGCTTTGAAAGTTGCGTATTCTTTCAAGTGGGCATTTACATCTGTTGAAAGAATTTGATAAACAATAATTACACCAATAATAAAACCCATGGATACCCCAAAAGTAAATACAAAAGCAATTGGGCTTTCTTTATTAAGCACGTCTAATTCAAATTGGGTAAATCCTTCATTAGTAAGAACTTTAACATCTTCTGGTAAATATGCTTTCAATCTAGTTACAACTTCTTCAGCATCGTATCCAGGTTCAAGGTAAACTAAACCAATATTAACACTATTAGGTTTCCGCCCTGGAAACAAACGTAAAAAATTATCCGTACTGGAAAGTAAAATACCATCAAAAGCAAAGGAAGCACCAAATGAAAACAGTCCATTTACAGTAATAGTTCGTCTACCTATTTCCGTTTGAACATCTTTTCCTGCTTCAATAGTCGCAAAAACTCGATCGTATTCTCCCCTTGCTGCTTTATCAAATAAAAAGGTATCCGGTAATTGCATTTTATCGAGTTGTGCGTTAGCTTCGGGTATATCTAAGGCGGGTATTTGTGGATTAAATCCAATTGCTTGTACTTGAACCTTTTTCCGCGTTTGCGGATTTCTCCACGTAACTCCTCCGATATACATAGGCTCTGCTGCTTTAACTCCGGGTACATCGGATGCCTCAAATAGCCTATTTCGCGGAAATGTAGATAAATTCAGAGTACTTTTGGCTTGAGAACTAATTAAAACAATATCCGAAACCACCGCACGATTTAGCTTTGTATTACTTTCAAACAACGAAGCTTGAAAGGCTAGTTGCATGAACATGAGAATATCAGCAAAAGCGATTCCTGAAATTGCCACAAGAAACCGTCCTTTGTGACGTGAAAGTTGCAACCAACCCAAGGGAGTACGGCGTTGAAGTTGTTGAATAAATCCCAGCATGATGATTTTAAATCTTAAGTTACTACTGTATCAAACAACAATTGAAAACAGTCTCTGTGTCACTTTGCGTTAACCTCTGCGAAACTCTGCGTTTAAATAATTCATAACTCAAAAATAGCTTTTACTTGCAAATTAGTTAACTTTGCAGCTTTTTGACTAGATTCCTCATCTAATCGCACTCTAACTTCTATAACTCTGGCATCAATATTTTCACTAGGATCTGAATTGATTACATCTTGTCGCTGCACTTGCCAACCGATAGAATCAACTTTACCCTTCAAATCAACATCCACAGAATTACTAGTAATCCGCACATTTTGACCTTCTTTTATTTTACTAATATGAGATTGATAAACTTCAGCTAATACCATCATCTGTTGAACTTTTCCTAGCTCAACGATTCCATCACTAGAAGCTGTTTCTCCAGCTTTACTATTGATTTTCAAAATTACACCATCTCTCGGTGCTTTAAGTAAAGATTGCTCGAAACTGGCTTTTGCTTCTTTTTCTGCTGCTACTGCTTGTCTCAATTCAGCTTTTGCTGCTGTTACATCTACTGGGCGAATTTCGGCAATTTGATCGAGCGTTGCCCTTGCCGAACTAATTTGCTGAGTGCTTGCATTTTGAATCCGATTGAGAACTGCTTTTGCTTCCTGAATTTGTCTATTTCCCGTACTCGTGATTCTCCCGAAACTAGCCTTGGCTTCGCTGATTTGTTTACTACCAGTAGCTTTTGTTCTTGCTAATACAGCTTTGGCTTCATTCAATTGTTCAATTATGGTATCTACACTCAAGCGCCTTGTATCGTATTCAGACTGAGCAATTGCACCTGCTTTGTATAATCCCTCGTAACGACGTAATTCTACTCGAGCATTATTTAGTTCTGCTTCTAATCTTTTAATGGTTGCTGCTTGAGCTTTTTTATCCCCTTCTAATTGGGCTTCTAATCTTGCTATAGTAGCCCTCTGTGTCGCTGTATCCCCTTCTAATTGTGCTTCTAATCTAAATAGGGTTTCTTGTTGTGCTCTTTCTTCACCTAAGGATTGTGCCTGAATTCTGGCAATTTCAGCTTTCTGCGCGTTTATTTCTCCAGTTTTCGCACCTGCTTGAACTTTCGCTACATTAGCTCGAGCAATCTCTACCGCTTCCTTGGCTTGTTCATGTGCTGCTTTAAGTTTGTTGCTATCATCGAGAATTGCAATTACTTGTCCTTTTTTTACCTCTTCCCCTTCTTTTACTAATAGTTGAGCTATTTTATTTCCTTGCCCCCCTCCTTGCCCGGATGAAGATGCAGCAAGCTGAATTACTTCGCCTTCTGGCTCCAGTCTTCCTAATGCTGTCACCGTCTTTATTTCGGGAATAACTACTTGTTTCTCTTGTTTCTCGGCTTGTAATACTTGGTTTCTGATAATTTGAGACAACAGCACTCCACCCATTAAGAGACTTAGGCTAACACCAAGTATGACTACTCTTCGAGGCTTAATTTTCGGTAATATCAAGAATGTGTTATTCAACAGAATTAACCTCCAATAAAATAAAAGTAAACTGAATCGTTCAACTTCCCTGGTTCTATACTAAACAGTATAGTTATCTTAGTCAAGATATTTGATCTAATACCTGGGATAGAATTTATTGACGATCGATCTCTTCCTTACGATGAAAAAAATACCTACATTCATTACCTTGAAGATTCTCAATCAGCCTGGAATTTCAGGTATTTTCCTTCCCTTGTATATCGCAAAAGTCTTAATAACCATGGGAAGTGGAGAATGGTGTGTGAAAAACTTCTGAACACAGAAAAATTAAGTAAATTGATTTTACTAGTTAACATCTGATAATGAGTAGTAAAATCAAAAAACGTAATACATGGAAAAATGATGGAAAAAACATCTTCCGCCAAAATGCGGAAGTGCACGATACAAAAGATTTACGGACAATATCTTTATCTTTTAACTGATTCCTTATTATATTAATCAATATGCAAAATAAAAAAAGAACTATTAGAAAAGCTAATCAAAATAATTTAGAGACTTCCCAGTCGGCAGAAAAAGTTGAAGCGATTTTACAAGGTGCGATGCAGGAGTTTTTGAGGCATGGCTTTGCTGCAACCACAATGGACAAAGTCACAGCAGCCGCAGGAGTCTCGAAAACTACTGTTTACAGCTATTTTCAGGATAAGGAGAAATTATTTATTGCTTTGATTGAGCGTTTAATTTCAACTTGCGGGGGTGCATTTGATCGGTTAAACCCGGAAATGTTCCAACGGCAACCTAGGGAAGTTTTAACTTTTTTAGCAAATAATTTATTAAATCAATTTAGTATAAATATTAGCGATACGCCAGAATTTCTAGATTTAATGCGTTTAATGATTGGTGAATCTGGAAGATTTCCAATGCTGGCGCAGTATATGGCTTCCAATGTAGATAAAAAGTTTCTTCAAGTTGTGAGTGAGTATTTGCGGGAGCATCCACAATTGCAACTCACCGATGCAGAAGCGACAACAAGGATATTCATGGGAGCTTTAGTGCATTACAGCATGATTGAGTATATGCTTCAGGCTGGGGAAATTATGCCAATGGAGCGAGAAAGATTGGTTGATTGTTTGGTTTATTTGATCGTTGGGAAGCCAAAAGCGGATGAAGATAAGTATAGTGCAATTAGAGAAAAAACCACACGACGCAAACGCTCTAGCTCTGGTAAGTTTGAGCGAGATTATCAAGAAGCAAAACACGTGCGCTCCCTACGACTCACCAATACTGCTTGGAAAAATTTAGATGCACGAGCGCAACAAAATAACTTGACTCGCAGCGAATTTATTGAACTTTTAGCCCGGGGAGAGAAGTTTGATTGATTTTGGTAAGGTTATTTCTGTATATACATGGATATTAGATTGTGAATTTAAGTTTCATCATCATCTTCTTCTAAATTGAAAGCACTAATATAATCTCGTACTACTCGTTCAAAAAATAGAGGAGCAGGTAATTTTGTCCATTCATTGAAATGCCCGTATCCGTAGCGGAGAGATTCGATAAAGCCAGCGATATGATCTGGGTTATCTTTTTCTTGACGTAGTGTAACTACAATTTCCAAAGGATTTGGTGTAGCCCATTGACCAGTATAAGGTTTTTGTTCTTCAATATATTTGATTGTTTCCCCTGCTTCATTTTTCACTGTTTCATCAGTTTCTTTATCCTTCAAAGTTTTGTCTAGTTCTACTTCACGATAGCAACTAAAACCTTTTTGTTTTTGATTTGTTGTTTTTTTACCAATAGAAAGATAATTAATACAACCAGTTTTATTTTCTAAATTTAGCTTATATAAACCAGTTGGACTAGATGGAACTGATAATTCTATTCGTTCATTTTCGTTTTCTTCTAATTCTTGTCTGCTTCTAATATCTTCTCTAAATGTTTTAGCTAAAACTTTGCGTTTATCTTCAATTATTCCCGGTGCTAAATCTTGCCTAATACGAACAATTCTTGCTCCTTTCCAATTATCTTGCATATATTGTTTACTATTTATATCTATATTTGAAAGATTCATTTTGCGATCGGTTAACCACTCCCAAAGCTTTGCACAATTTGAAGAATCAATCATTACAACAGGATTTTTACTAGCACTCACTGAATTAGAAATAATTTCATCAACAAATTCTTGAAAGCGTTGTTTTCGCTCTCCATCATCTTTTCCTAAAGAAATAGGAGAAATAGCTGATAAATCAAAAAGTGCTTCAGTAAAGAGTTTCCAATCGCTTATAGTGAATTGTCTACTGTTAGGTTCTTCATAACAAAAACACATTTCACTAAGTCCGGTTTCAACATTAGTTCTAATAGCTATTGGTAGAAAAGTTCTTTCCAATCTACCAGTGCTACGACCAGCATTTTTACGTTCTATAGTGATAGCAATAATTTCTTTTGGTCTATCTTCGGGTTCAATTTCACTAAACCATTTATCGACTTTTTCTTTTACATTATCTATACGACCAGAATGTGCCCAAAGTAATTCTTTTATTGATGTTTGAGCGCGAATAATGAATTCAGATATCTTAATATCACCAGATTTTACCCAAATTTTTGGAGGAAGAAGAAACTGTACGCAGCTACGACCAATTGATCCTAATGCTTGACGAGTTGCTGGTTTATTTACTAAGTCATCATGAGCTTTTTTACTGCTATCATTAGGATCTGGATAAAAGTCACTTGCTAAGATTAAACTGAATTTTGGACGACTTATTTCTCTGATTTGTTCTGCTATAGGAGTGCAAGCTTCTATTCGTTTTGATAATCTTTGTCTATTTTTTAAATTACTTCCAGGTAAAGCTATTTTTGCTCCATGAGTATTTTCTGGAAGTCGCTGTAGCTGTATTTCTAATGTATCTCCCCACAGCATACTAATTACTGCTTTTAAAAGCCGAGCAGTTCCATTCGCAGAATTTTCATAGAAAATAATTAGCAATGGTTTTTGATTAGGATATAGACGCTGTATGGCTTGTTGATTGGCTTTAATTAATTCGTTTAATTTTTCTATTTGCTCTTTTCTATCTTTTACTTTATCACTGAAGCGTAAATTTTCAATTCCTTTTTTACTCAATTCAAAATCAAAATGTTCTTTTAATAACTGATTAATTTCTCCATCTTTCAGTTCTTCACAATATTGTGGTGTAAAGTCAGAAACATCTTCATTTTCTAAAGATTCTAAAATAGCACTGAAGGCAGTAGGAGTATTAATTGTTCGGGAAGCACTAATATCTTTAGGATGAGATTTTCCTCTACCAAATTTAACCTTAGAATAATCATCAAAAGGTACTATTCCTTTAGTTTCAAAAATATCAGCTATCGCTCTAAAAGCTTCTAGTTTATCTTTTTCTGGAACACCTGCATCAATACCATGTTTTTTCTGCTGAAGACCATTACGATAAGTTAAAAGGACTTGACAATCATCTGTTGAAGCTTTTTTTCCAAGAATTTGGTCAGCATTAGAAATATTTAACGGTAAATTTAATTCACGCTGTAAAACCGAAAAAGCATCATCTGGTTGCCATTCATATTCACCAGTGTCTTTATTTTTACGACGATAGAGTTTAAAATTGAAAATGCGATCGCCATGATTTTTAGAGAAAACGAAGCCATTGATAGAACTGCGATCGAAAGCTTTTTCTTTGATGTCACTTAACCAACGTCTTTTAGAAACATCTATTTTTATCAATGGTTGAGATAGTGAAGGACGAGTAACAAGTTTTAGCTCAATATATAAACTAAATAATCCTTTATTATCTATAGAAATTTGATTAGTGATTAATTCAACAGGATTTGTTTGTCCGCTAGAAATAATTCGTTTAATTCCTCCTAATCCTTGAAAAATTTCATGTCCTGCAATTAATCTAGTTAAGTAGTTTGCTAATGCAGGATAAGAAAACTTCTCATGAGGTGGTTTTGCTGTACTGCTACCTTCATGTTGCGACCAAGGGAGTATTTCAGATTTAAATTTTTTGACAGATAAGAGTTTATCTTTTTCTTGTAATTCTCTAAGTTCTTCTATTAAATCTTCTGAAACACTTTCTTTTCTGAGAAAGCGAGCAAAGTTATTTTCTAGCCAATCGTTAAGAATTGGTTTTAAATCTCTGGTAATTTTGTTTTCATTTCCACCATCGATATAAGCGAAGTTTTGTTGTTTTTGCTTGCTTATTGCATATTGATTAAGACCCATATCCGGCTGCATTGTACATACGTTAGATAATTTAAATTCTAAATAACTCCTTAAAGAAGCGTAAGGTAGATTTTTAATATTGTTTAATTCTTTGTTAATTAAATGAAATTTAGCTAATGCTTCTTTACTCCAACAAATTGTAAAACCATTGACTTTAACAGGTGGTAGATTATCGGGAATTTTGAAAGCTTGTATGATTTTTCCCAAAGTTTTAGCATCTCCTAATTGAACATAGAGAATTTTATTATCTTGATTGATGTTCATTTCAGAATTATTTGGATTAGTTTTAGTCATGATGAGATTCCCCTAATAATGTTGTTAATTTGTTATTTCTGTAGAGATGTTTGTTGCAATTATTTTCTACATATCGTATAAATCATCATAATCCTCAAAACCGTCTTCTTCAT
>ERZ1740059.1299-NODE-1299-length-12599-cov-32.779576_pt1 | contig 12599 bp, 13 predicted proteins | sample MGYA00581744_ERZ1740059 | MGnify/ENA primary metagenome ERZ1740059 (study PRJEB43018, sample SAMN04849738) | marine metagenome | isolation source: floating plastic debris | place: Pacific Ocean | collected 2008-08-28 | study: EMG produced TPA metagenomics... | reverse complement strand
CAGTAATAGGCCTAACCACCTGGGTGTCTTTCAATTTGAAAATGGTCAAAATCGTTCCCTCTTTACACTTTTACGAAAAAAGTGGAACTACCAGATGTCTCGTTCCCACTTCCCATGATGGTGCTATATAGAAAATGAGCAAACGATTTGGGAACAAAATGGCCAAATTGAAAGGCCAACTTTGTGAGGAAATTTTGCGAAGTGATTGCGAGAAAAGGTCTGAATTTCTTCGCAACTTTCTAACCTCTCAAACTTCAAGTAATTCAAGCATCATGATCATCTAGCCTGCCTAGGCCAATGACCACCATCATCATGGGGATGGATGTGTTGTTTTTTGTTGGTTGGTTGGGGTGGGGTGGGTTGATACTGGACTGCTTGCCATCTAGGGTGTTTGGCAAGTCACTGCAGTGAACCTGTGGCTGGGATGATATGGTGATATGTAACCTAAATTGTGTTTTTCTGCTGACTGTCATGTCATTGAGTGTGTTGAGTGCGTTGAGTGGAAAGGTATGACAGTGTTCTTCTTTAACCCTGATTGCTCACCACTATAGGTGGACACCATCGATATGCATGATCAGAGGTAAATGTGAGAGGGTTGCTAATCGTGATGGTTTTAGCATCTTGACTTAATCAAATTTCTGTGTTTCGAAAGTGCGAGCCAGATGAGTATGCTAGACTGGGTTTTGGAAATGATGATTATGGGACGCTGACCAAACTGCATTGATTAGTATGTCTAGCACATTGAAAAAGTTTTATCGCTAACTCACTACGAATCACTGATGACTCTGATTGGTTATTGTATAATAGCTAACCAGGTATGATGCAAACATGTGGTATATCAATACTACAGGTCTGACCATCACAATTAATGTAATCCCAAATGGTTGTGGTCCTTCAATTTAGTCCACCTCAGTGGGGGGCGCTAATGTGATTGGCCAATATCCTTGGGCAATTCCCCCCCCCCCATTGCAACAGCATTAGGTTGCAAAATGTGATAGGCCTATGGCACATGAATCCGCATCGATTGCTGTGTTGGCTATAGGCCAAAAGTGTAACCTAAGCACGAGCATTCCTAGGAAAAAGAATGAGAGAAAACTTGGAACCAAAAGAATTCAATTGACCCACCAGTGATTATATTCAACTCATGACCCACTCTTTTAAAGAAGGTAAAATTGTGCTAAACAGTAGACAGAGATTTTCATTGGTTTCATTGATATGGATCAAGAGATGCGATTGACCCGATGAAAAACATAAAAGCCGTCAAAATGTTGCAGTGACGTGTATTCATATTTACGATGTGCCTTATGATGTTGCAATGCAAAGTGTTCTTTTTTACAGAAAGAATGGAGAAGCAGTTTACTGCCCTGAGTAAGTTTGTAGTAATGTTTACTGTCTCTTTAAAGGTAGTTGACACAACATAGTGGAGAGAGTCAACACTCTTTACCCTGTTTAGATTGTATACCTATAATGTTCCTACTACTTGTAGATAACACTGATCATAACCAACTATACTCAAAAAGAAAAATGTTGCACAGCCCTGTTCCTTTTTCCCATCCATTGTCTTTCCGAACAGACCAGCCGTAAAGAGTGCTTGACTCCCTTTGTACCAAGATCATGACAACCACAGATACATGTTATAAACCCTAGCTGACTTGTAACAATATCTATAAGGCAGTCAGTAAGCTATATACTGTGCTAATAGTGATTGGAGACGGTGTGTAGGTTGAGGAGGCCTACCTGCTGTAAACAAGGTTTCCATGATGTTGTTATGTTAACTGCTGTCATAACATAGTTGTACTGTGTTTTCCAGATAATGTGTCTCCCTCTCAGATTGAGGAAATCCTGAGTGGTTTTGGTGGCACCAGTTTTTGCCAAATGCTAAACACTACGCCTCCTGAGCTCAACCCAACAGCATCCGATAACCAGCTTGAGACAGAACAACCAATTCCGGCAGTTACAGGGCCAATGCTAAACTCTATACCTCCTCAGCTCAACCAAACGGCAACAGGTATCCAGCTTCAGACAGATCAACCACTTCCGCCTGTTACAGGGTCAATAGGTAAGCTTGGATGTTTACTAGTGAATGGGCAGCAAGAAATCAAATTCGCTCATGGCCGTAGTCCAACTTAAAAATCGTTGATGAACGATGCTTGATTCCAATGTCAAGTAGCACACCAGCTGCCAATTCCATAGAAAATGTCTGAAGTCGAAGGTCTATCTTATTTTCATTGCCTCTTAAAGATCATGTTGACATACTCACCAATATGGTCCGACATTGTTAATCACATTGTGTTAACACTGTCTTATGTCAAAGTGTGTTCTATGTTGATAGCTCATGCTGATCAGGAACAGGATGGTGCAAGGTGATTTGTTGAATTCAATTAATGAGATCGATGTGGTTCAAGTGATGAAAGTGTTTAGGAAAATGAGTGTAAGGTACACACTGAGAGGTCTGGAAAAATGCAGACCTACTTTTGCAATATGCACGGTCAAATTCGAAAGGACATATGTAACTATGATAATCAGTACTGACACCATGCTATACATAAATCACTTGAACCATTGGGTCATTATGATAAGGGGCGGCTATGGTTTGAGATCTGATCTACATTATCAAAGTTACCTTTGATACCAATGGTTTTTTAACTTTCCTCAGTTGTCTTTCCAATAAGGCATGTTAACAACATTCCCACGATGCAATTTTTAACTGGAATTTCCAAAAATACTCAGTCAAAATCATATATGCTATCATTGACTGAGTGTGACTGAAATTTCCACAAAAATGCATTGTGGGATACTCATTAACATGCCCTATTGTCAAAAGTTTATGGCACAAGCGCACGCCCTTGCAAAACATACGTGTTTGGTTTATGCCTAACAATTTGTGCATCTCATAGCTGTGAATAACAGTGCTCTAGCCGCCCCTGATTTTTCCTGTGTTTTAAGTTCAATGTTCCCATGTTTATGACTTTGTTACAACTTGTGCAACGGCGTTCTATCAAATTGCAGATGAAACTATTTATCTACCCACTGCTGACATTTGCATCCTTAAGTCCTACATGTAATTGCATATATCAACCACATGATAACACGGATGATTTGCTCTCTTTTGTCCTCTGTTACAGTTGATTGAGGGGATATCATGTACATCCGATTTCTACACACACAGTGTTATCTTTTAAGTCTTGCTCTTGTTGTGTGCACAAATAAAATCAGCTTACTGGAGATTGGTTGTTTTTTTTCCAATTAGTGTTGTGCAGGCTAAACCTGCAAAAAGGGGGCGTGGTCGGCCCCCTGGGTCGAAAAACAAGCTGAAGACTGCAGAAACAGAAAGTAAGCGGAGTAAGACCGAGAAGACCACTGTCAAAAAATCTAAGTCACACTCTGTTGTCATTGCAACAGCAAAGAGAAAGTCTCCATCGATCAGGGCAGCTGAGAAGATAGCTCGACGAGCTCGATCGGTCACCAGCACCCCTACGGTATATTTGGAACATTGTAACTAGGAATTGACAAGTGATTCTTTGCCGGAAGTGGCTCGGTCCTGAGTCATAACTTTATCATACCCGCCCGTGATGACATCCATGTAGTGGTTTGAGACATGATGCCGTGGTAAATATTTATGATAGAACCGAATGTCTAAGGGGTTTTCAATTGTTCATTATGGTATTATTGACTTAGTACTGCCCTATGTCAGATTGCAGATACAAACTATTTTGATCTTGTTGGAGTTGCCCAATCATCTTACAACACAAAGCAAAGCAACTTTTTTGTAGCTTTTAGCAATTAAATACCCCTCCCTCCTCTCGTGTTACTTTGAGTGTTGCGATTTATAGTATGATCATGAATGGCCAGATATGTTCTTATAAAGTTATCCAACAACTCAATCAACAGTTAAGGCCAACTCAGAAAACAAGCCTCGTTGACATGGAAATCCACTGTCGTTGTATATTTCAGGTGCATGGTCAGAGAAGAGTCCCTGAATCTCCATTAGTATCGTCTCCATCAAATGTTGCTGGGCAAATGTTTGCCCAAAGACAAAGATACCAACGATCTCCCTCCACAGAAGTAACACCAACCTCTCGACGACCTCGGGCTGTAACTCCAGACTCGTCTGTTGATATGGATCATGACAGTGAAGCTGATGCTCAGGAGCTGTTAGAAGGAGAGGGCATTGAGCCACCAGGTGAAACATTTTTCTTATGTTTTATTGGTCACTTAACTTTCTTCCCCATAAATTGACGGACTTATATCCTCAATCAGCATAAGGACCTAATTGGGAAAATATTTGTGAATCTCAAAACATGCCGCTTACTAGTTCTTTGTCAATGTGATAACCAGAGCAATGGCGAAGGTTTTTGAGTGTGAGCTGAGGTGGTGGAAACAGGTATTTTGTTGTCACATTTCTTCAATAATAGGGGCCACTATTTCGTAGTATACAGGTTTCTCAGTTCTTATATCTGTATCCCAACATGGGCTGATCAGCCTTAGGATGAACCTGTACATTACATACAGGTATAATATTGCCTTGACAGCCATGGATGTATAGTTTCTGCTGCTTGGTTGGTACTGAAGTTTGACGTGCACGAGTATTTTGAGAATATTGATTCTGTTTTTCTGCAGATCCAGAGGATAAAGCACTTTTTGAAAAGACGATGATTAGGCTTGTGTATCCTGTTCTAGCGAGGTACGAATCCGCTAAAAAAGCTCATGAAAAACATGAGGTATGTATTCGCATCGAGAAGTGGATTTCCTATACAATTTACCAATTATTTGACCTCTCAGTCTTGCATAAAATTAGGTTTTCTGTGCTTTACTCAGCTATTCAAGTGAGGAAATCTACCTAGTAGTCTATGGGACAACCCTTCTTGTATTTTTCTCTGGAATTGTGGCCTATATCTAGGTCTTGCTTGCAGGCACAGGGGTATGAGAGCACAAAGAAATGCTAAAAGTTTATAAAAAAACGGTTTTACTCACAACACATGTAAAACTCACGGATGAATTCAATTTTTAATGGCAAAAAAACTGCCATGTATATTGCTGTGCTACGTTAAATTGTTTGTTCTGCTATGTGTATGACACACAAAATGTTGTCTGGGATTTGGAAGATTACTCCCGGGTTGCACATAATCGATCAATCAGGACCATAATGTTGTTCGCATTTTGTAAGAAATACACTGTTGTACCTTGCAAAAGTTTGACTGTTTTATCCAAAAAAATCCTTTTGTGTGATTGCATTCAACATAACAACAATACTGGTTCATGATTTTGTTCTGAAGCGATGTCTGCTTTGCGAGTTGAAGTGAACTGTTCTGAGTGAGTAAAACTACAACCCACCCACACACACTCAGATCTGATGGGTGAATTGGGCAAGGGTCAGCTGTGCTGATGCAAAATCACTGTATATTTACTCCGTCTCTTTATATAAATATGGCTCAAACTGTTGTAGTACTGAGTAGTTGTAGCCTGCTCATGTTCACATGTCTACAGACACCAGAGCAATACCAATAAACATTATTACTTGTACAAAGCATTGACTGTACGATATGTTATGCTATGTTCTAGATATGGCAGAAAGTAGAAAAACAGTTCGATGATGCTGGTTATGATATCTTAAATATGGGCGCCAAAGTCCGAAAAAAATTCAAGCGCTATTTCAACAACTTTAAGAAGGCCAGGGATCACAACAATCTCTCTGGTAAGTATGTCCCATCTGCGAGATAATATGTGCTATGCCACTGATCAACATGTGGCAGCTGTGTAATTTAACCCACCAAGAGCTCACTGAAAAAAAATACCGGTATATAACATGTTTTAAAAATCAACAAGCAAGTTTTAGGTATTTCTTATGTCAGTCCAGTTTTGACTTTGGAAATTGTGAAACAAGGTGAATTGTAAAGCAGTGTGTTCAAAGTATTTATGGCAAACAAAACTATATCAAAATGCGGTGTAAATGTGAATTTAAATATACAAGTATGTTTAGATGCGATGTTCTTTTGTGTTGCAGGACGTGACCCAATCTCATGTAAACATTATGAGACATTTGAAGAAGTTACAGCAGAGAATGCAGATCCTGCTGTTGATATAAGCGTTGATGAAGCCCCTGTACATCTGCCGCCAACCGACCAGAGTGCCAACACTAGCGACCAGCGAGTACCAAATGACAGGTAAGCATCGGCAGGAGTAAGACAATACAGCATAATCTTGTTTTCATTTTCAAACGCCATAAAACGATTGGGATTGTATGCAACAATGCGATGGTTAAGCGAAAATTTGTCAGCAGGCTTTTAACATTTGCAAGCAAGCAGTTGTCTTCTCATTGATTATTATGTGATAATTCCCAATGGCATGTTCTAATTACCAGGCCTACAGCTTCTTCTACAGTACAGAAGAGGAAGCATCCTAAAGGACGAAAATCCAATACAATAGAGGAGCAAAAAGTTGAACTTCTGAAGGAAGAACTAGAGGTGAAGGTTGAGTTTATGAAACACATGGCATCGAACGACAACAAAAAGTTACAATTACTCGAAAAATTAGTATCTCATATCACCAATCAGTAACTATATTTCTCAAAGTTCCATGTGTTCCATATATCGAGTAGACCGGGAGTAGACCTATGGTTTGTTTATTGCCTAAGGCAACAACTGTTTTGTACATACCTTTATTTGTGGCAGGCAGACTTGGCCATCGTTCTTTTGGTATTGCACTGTATTTTATGAATAGTGTACTCATTCATAGTAACCTTTACCCATCAAATGTTCTGTATTGTTATTTTCTATGGTTATGGATAAAAGTACAGCAAAACCTCATATCACCAATCAGTAACTTTATGTATCAAAGTTCCATGTTTTCCATAATTCTGTAATTGTTTTGTAACAAGTAGACCTGTATAACTGTTTTGTACATACATTTATTCGTGGCAGGCAGACTTGGCCATTGTTCTTTTCGTATTGCACTGTATTTTATAAATAGTGTACTCATTCATAGTAACCTCTACCCATCAGATGTTCTGTATTGTTATTACATATGGTTAAAAATATAGCAAAACATCAAATGCTTCTACTTTTCGCAACGCAATTTATCCGTAATATTTATAACAGACTGCAAGCTTGCCAACCAAACAGCGACAATGAAAGTCAACCCAAAAGAGTGCTCCGATGCTCCGACTGTAGGTAGACTACTACCGATGATAACATCCTCATGTGCACCATACATAAACATTGCCTTGTAGTCTATTACCTGACTGATGAAAGAAGAATGCAGATATAAATGCATTCCAGCAAAGTTACAATAATCAACAGACGATGATCAATGTAAATTATTCAACATCATTAGATTATCCAACTCCTTCAATGATCCTCATTTTTTGTTCAGTAATGGATTCGTCTTCCCCTTCAAGCATTTGATACTAGAGAAACGATGGGCACAATGCAAGTTTCCAATGACAACGTTGTAATTGAATGAATGAGGACCCTGCTCACATTGTCTCTCATAATTTCCCACTTTCTAGGTCATCTGGACCTATCTATATATTTCATCACAGCTAATGAATGGTAATTGGGTCACAATTATGTACAAATTATTTATAGGTAAATGAGAACGACTATCCTTTGTCTGAGACTCACACAGCATTAATCAATGGTCACCGAGGTTGTTATCAATTGATGTCTACATCTGCCCATTCAGTTGATGGGGATATTACTGTCATTGTCATTCAGTTTCACACATAATATATACATCAAGTTTATTTTTGAGCCTAGTATTACAGTTAACATGGGATACGAAAATGCAGTTGTTGATGGGAAAATCCCAGTATATTTAGACTACTATCAGTAATACTATTAGCTGAAGATGTAACGTAACCGACTAGAACTGCAACACCCTTGTGGATAAGATAATGAGTTTTTCCTGTCATAGGTGGGAAAATAAAGAGTGACTGAAGACTCGCAACACCAAAAGATACAGAGAGCCTTGTGATATGACATGGTCGTAGTACTGAGCAATAAAACAATTTATATCGTAGTAGTTTTGCAATATGTTTGCAATATCGTTTTTGAAAAACACCAAAAATATCTGCCAATATCAGTTTAAAATGGAATTATCAGGTCTACCCTACACACAAAAAGTTCATCAGCATTAATTTTTGCCTTTTTTGCTAGCTGAGGTAGCTAATTTTAATAGTAGAAGCATGACTAGGTAGTTCAGAGGGCAAACCAAGGTAGCTAAAGTAAAATTAGCTAATTTACCTGATAAACTCAAAAGTGTGAAACTTTTTATAGCTAAAATTAATGTGTCTAGGGTATGTTATAGGAGTACACTAAAAGCACAGATACCCTAAAAACAAAAAGTATTCATCAGCATTAATTTTCGCTTTTTTTGCTTGAGGTAGCTAACTTTAAAAGTAGCTAATTTCACCACAATTTATGTTAAAATGAAGATAAACCCTAATAGCTAAAATAAAAATGGCTGATTTCCGTGGAAAAGCAAAAAATGCGAAACTTTTTACTAGCTAAAATTAATGAGTCTAGGGTACCCTAAATGACCATAGCAATGAGCAGATGTTCACGATTGGAATCTTTCAGCACAGAAGAATCGGGCAGATATTCCCTCTCTCTTGCTTATGGCATTGTTGTAGTTGACCTGCCTATAATGTATTGGCCCCTCTGCCCTCTCAACTACCGAGTCATGCTTCAACAGAAAGTTATGTAAAACTATGCAGCATCTGACTATCAAACGGGCTCTGGCTCGGCTTTTTACAGATACTCTTCTGAGCCTCTGCCACTGCCCCTTCAGTCTACCATTTGCGTGTTCGACTACGACTCTGGTGGCAGAGTGAGCTCGGTTGTATCGCCGATGGCGTTCCAGCATAGCAGTTTTGTCAGGTAGAGGTTTTAACAGTGTCTTCTGCATAGGATAAGCACTATCACCTGTGAAAGTGAAACTTGAGTTAGTCTGTAATCCATGCCTAGTGAACATCAGATAACAATACACATGCTTCAATCAAATTACAGCAATATAAAACCCCTGTAGACTCCCCGACCACCATTTATGATCTTTTTTTACAGTCCTGCAACTGCAATAAGAGTTATTTGAAGGATTGTAAAATGTGAGCAAAGTCTGGAAAAAAGAACACACAATAGAACACTCATACCTCAAAGCACTAGAAACCGAAAGGAGAAACATAGATCTATTGGTACATCTGGTCAATCTCTGACAATGACATTTGAAATCATGGCCTCTCTGTTTTCAGATATATTTGAGTTTGTTCTCCCCGGTACTCGGGACTTATTTTGGAATTATTGTGTAGCACCCCTGTCTTAGACATGGACAAGCAGAGACTGATCGAAACACTGGTATCAGCAAGTGTCTGTGAAGTTCATACCGAGTATATGGAATCTGTCATGTCCAGGTAGTGAGTCGAGAAGATTGGGTAGTTGAGATCTCCTATAGACCCTTGCATCATGGTAACTTCCTGGAGATCCAGATGAGTAGTAAGTTATCTCCTGCTGACTATTAACAACTAGCATGAGGTTCAGGGCATAGTTTTTCTTTCTACTGAAGAACGGCTGCGTATAGACAAGCAAATATAGCAATAGTACATGAAATCCACACCAACAATTAAATGAGTACCATGTACCTCACAACAGATAAAAGCATGTCTCGAGAAACCAATGTTAGCTCATTTTCAATATTGTAATTGTAATGACTGAGGGATCCATTCTACACGAGTTAGGATAATCAATTCAGATGACAAAGGAAAGCTGGTCGTGTTCCACCAACAGACTCATGCGGACTTGATATGGGCAGACAAACCAACCTATTCATGTACGTTTATATCAAAGCTTACCTTAGCATTCTTCCCAGGCTCGGAAATGACAATTTCTGTGCCGTCTACACAACCAATCACACCAGGGAAACCTGAAGGATAGTTAATAAGAATTAGACAAAAATAGGCGTCTCCTTGTTTATTGAATGTCCGAGAACCTTTCCTTTCTAATTTTAACAAGCTCCATTTCATTTTACAAACAATATTGAAAACTCCATGACGAGGTACCATTCAGTTTTGTCTTTCATTTGCACTTAGTGGTATTATCAGACAAAATAGCCGCAAACAGATGAGTCAACACGTGACAGCCTAACACCGAACACCACACCCAAATCAAACGACATGACCATTTGAGTGTTATTAATTTAAAAATAGTCAAAAATTCTGTATACAAATACATTTCTACGTTTTAAATTTTCAACGATACGACGGTAACCCACGGCAAAGGCTATTGATAATGTAATTAAGCCCTAAGATCATGTTTGTTTTAATCTCTAACCACCTAAACTAGTGTGTTCATGTATCAATTATGCACAACACAAGTTTCATACCATATGTGTAATGTACGATAAAAGCACACACAGCCAAGACCAGAAGGCTCAAAGGCAACAGCAAATCCCCAACCCTCAACTTTGTAGGTCAGGGGAAACCACCAGCCAAGTAAGGCACCTTTGATCACGGACTTTGCTTTGAATAACAAAAAAAAACATCAGCTCCTGCCGCCCCACCACGTGGTTGTGAAAGAAGGTGTCAAGCTACACCTAAGGTTTTGCCTGTGGTAAGACAAGCTCAACAAGCCTGATCTAGTTTCTAGACATAGAGTACCACAGAGTCCTTGGTTTGATTACTATGGTCTATCCAACACAATTATTGGCGAGTTAATATCTAGTTACTTCCACATTGACATTAGGGGCACAACTCTCAAACTTCAATTGCATGAGACCAAAGGGATAGTTGACAAAGACATTACTTTGTGATTCAAACACCAATCATCAGACCAATATACAAGATTTCCTTTATATCATATTGAGTGGCCAATGAATTAACTAGTTTACTTAAAGACTAGCAGATAGCCCGATCATCCAATGCTTGCTAATTGCAGCATCCAAGACAAACTGGTAAAAAAAAGTTAGTCTTACCATGGCAAAAAAAAGTTTCTCTGCTGTTGACTTGCAGCAGGATGCATATGCTTCAATGGGGTAATTACCTCAGAGAATGTCTTCATATTGTCTTGACAACATCCTACGCAAAACCGTTTTATATGCCACAACATTTATTTGAAGAACAAGCGGTTGTATACCAGTTACCAGTACATAAAAAATTTAATGTACATACCATATCGGAAAAAGAATGTAGCTTCTTCTAGTAACATTTCTTCATGAGTGGGCCATCTGACATACTGCTGCTCTAGCTCAACCATAGTGAGACATACGTTTGTAATGCACTCGTACACTGTAGAGACTGATAGATTAAAGCTGAAATAGGTACCACAAAGACATGGATATTTATGAGGTATGATTATAATGACAGCAAAATGTGAATGCCTGTATGCTGGCATAGGTAGTGGCCATACTGCACAGTGGAAGGCCCTTTTATAAATCCTAATTACTGTTAGTGGTACATGCTGGTATGGGCCATAAAAGTCAGGTTTTTTGAGCAGAATACTGAAACCTGTGCCAACCCAAACAGCGGCCTCCTGAGCTGTTGTTTGCATTCTTGATAAATTAAAGAATCATACAAGGCACAAATACTATTGCAACGGAACTGCTGTGTGACAAACATTGAAATGAAATTGCAAGACTAGTCACTGGGAGTATCAGTTCATAGCAGCAGTACACATGAATATGTTAGTGAAGGCATACCAGGTACCAGTAAAATCAATACGCAAATAACAGAAAATGACATGTCAACCAAGATTTGTACGCAAGGCTCATCGCAGGGATGGGGGTGACACAGAAGTTACCCAAATAGACTTAATACATCACATGTAGTTGATTTGTAGTGAAAGGATATTAGCCTATTGTATTTTGTATCTACTTACGGATATAGAGATTAAAAAACGGAACAAGCACGGTTTGCACAAATGTCTTGCGACATACGTAAAAGGGTGCAAATTAGTCTTCAAGAAATCAGTGCTCAGGGTGAGGGTTTTGATAATGTATAAGCGCACTCCAACCTGGGCTTATGTTGGCTGAAGGTAAAATACTCAACACTACATATGTCTAGAATTAGTGACTTACTGTGTAGCTATTGAGCAAAGACTATCTTGAGTAGCAAGATAGTGCAGAGTGACTAGAAGTCTGTGTTTGGCTGGTACCGTTTTATGGTTGAAATTTAACCCTTCACCGGCATCAGGAATCAACTCAGCTGCACTGGGACAACGTTTCAGCTGACTCAGTAAAGTATAGAAAGCGTCTACAAAATATGTGTATATAATCACATAACTAGAGGCTGCGGTTGGTTGCAGTTATCATACCCAATAGAAAGTTGGCTGCGGACACACCGTCAGATGAAAGGCCTGCTGACTCACAATCGCATCGAAAGCTTAACCACTTAGGTGTAATAGGCAAGACCAGCAAACTCCTTTGGCAAAAGCACTTAGATGACCAAGATGTCCAAGGACAACTCAAGTTGTTTGTTGTTCCTACACCATCTGAAGCACATGACTGCGGAACCAAGCAGTTGGCCCTTGAGTGATAAAAACTCAATGCTGGCTTTACCAGCAGCGGAGTAGAATCTGAAGGAAGGATTATTTTGGATGTAGCACAAGAATAGG
>ERZ1740059.1298-NODE-1298-length-12604-cov-3.735517_pt1 | contig 12604 bp, 9 predicted proteins | sample MGYA00581744_ERZ1740059 | MGnify/ENA primary metagenome ERZ1740059 (study PRJEB43018, sample SAMN04849738) | marine metagenome | isolation source: floating plastic debris | place: Pacific Ocean | collected 2008-08-28 | study: EMG produced TPA metagenomics... | reverse complement strand
GGTGTAAATCCACAGCAAATGGATGCAGCGCTGCGAGCAGCCCATACGATCAAGGGCATCGGCTCAATGATCGAATGTCCATCCATGAGTCATCTGGCGCATCAGTTCGAAGATTCCTTAAAAATTGTCAAGGTTCGCCGAGACTCAATCGAGATTGATCCAGCGCTGGAAATACTACTGTTAAATGGGTTAGATAGCATACGCCAGACCAGCTCACTGCACCGTCAAGCCCTGCCGATTACCGAGCCATGGCTTCAAGAGCGGGCTTATCCATATTTTGAACATCTACGCGATCGTCTAGGTGAGTTGAAGCCCAGTGACGAACTGGCTTTATTAGCTGAGGAATCCGACGACAACACCGCTGTGGTAATGTTCGGGACCGAAGTGGAGGAACTCCTGGAACGGCTGGTATCGGTACTAGCAGAGCCAGGTTCACCCTGTCTGCGCGAAGAACTAGAGATAATGGTAGAGGAATTACACGACCTGGGTAAAATGCTTCAGCTCGATGCATTTTGTGATCTGTGTAGCTCTATTCATCAACACTTGTTAGAGGTGTCCCCAGAGCAGCTTGAACCCTTAGCACATCAATCTCTAGAACTCTGGCAGCGTTCTCAGGCGCTGGTGATGATCGGTCAACTTGATAAGCTGCCAACTCAGTTAGAGTCAGTTTTGAACGATACACCTGATGTGTTTGAGCAGGCTTCTTTTGAAGCTACGAATTCACAGCTTCTATTTGCTGTGGAGGATGATGAAATAGAGATTTCTGAATTTGAGACGTTAGACTTGGATGATAGTTTAGAAACAATTTCCTCTTTTAGTGCGATCAATGACGTCGAGGTGTTTGAGACTGTCTCTACCGATGTTAGCGTCCCCGATGAAAGTGTTAGGGATAACGATCTAAATCCTATTGATGATATGGATTGGGCTGGTATTGAGGCAGCGATTGAGAATTTTGATCCAACTGAATTTCAGTTCGACCTACCGTCAGTCTCCTTTGACCCAGTCGCATCGAATCAAAGCTCAACAGCTGATGTAAAACCACAGTCTGAGTTTTCTTCATCCTTTCAACCTCAAACAGAAGAGATAGAAGAGCTCAAGGAAACAGAAGAGGCAGAAGAATTTGTAGAACTTTTTGTTGAACCCGTAGAATCTCCCGTCAGCAAAAATCAAGAGCCCCAAGAAAATACTGTTCGAGTTCCCATCAAGCTACTAACCCAGCTAAATGATCTATTTGGAGAACTGATTATCCAGCGTAATACGATGAACTCGCGCTTGGATCAGATGGAGGACTTAATGAGTTTGTTCTCTAAGCGGATGGGAAGCCTAGAGGGAACTAACGCAGAACTGCAAACGTTTTGTAATCAGCTGGCAGTAGATGCCTCTGCCCCTAAGGTAAAAACCGTTCAGGGGATGCGTGGTGATCTTAAGGAGTATATAGAGCAGATAGGACACCAAACTTCGACGATGGGGACGCTCTCGCTTCAGGCAGACTCTGACAGCTCATCAATGCTGTCTCGTCAAGTTAAACCGACAGTGCCGGGTTTTGACAGCCTAGAACTCGATCGTTATAGCGATCTACACCTTCTATCTCAAGACCAGCGAGAAACTTTAGTGCAACTTAGGGAGGTTACTAGTGATGTGAAGCTTAATATGCGAGAGCTTAAGCAAGCATCTAGTAACTTAAACCGCACTGCAAAAGCTTTACAGATCAATGTCACACGAGCCAGAATGCGGCCTCTGGCTGATATTGTTGAGCGCTTTCCACGAACCGTGCGCGAGCTGTCTCTACAGTATGGCAAAACAGTCGAGCTAAAGATTACGGGTGGAGCTACTTTGATTGATCGCTTTGTTGCTATTCATCTCCGCGATCCCCTGATACATCTCCTACGTAATGCGTTTGATCATGGAATTGAAGATGCTGAGATTCGTCAAGCGAAAGGCAAACCTCCCCAGGGTACGATTGAGATCCGAGCTGCTCATAGGGGTAATCAGACTTTAATTTCCATTAATGATGATGGTGCAGGTATTAATCTAACTAAGATTCGAAATCGTGCCCATGAGATGGGGCTAACCGAGGATCTGCTCGATAGCATGAGTCAAAGTGATCTTCTAGGCATGATTTTTGAGCCTGGATTTAGCACAGCCCCTCAGGTTACTAGCCTCTCGGGAAGAGGCATCGGTATGGATGTGGTTCGCACCAATCTCGAACAGATTCGAAGCGAAATTAAAGTTGATACACAGCCTGATATTGGTACAACGTTTACCATCAGCGTACCGTTTACTCTTTCTATAGTAAGGGTTTTACTGGTTGAAAGCGGCGGTATGCGATTGGCATTTCCTACTGATGGCGTTGAGGAGATGCTTCGATTTAACACTGTCCAAATCTTTGATTCTCCGGCACAGAAAGTAATTAATTGGGAAGGGTTGACCGTACCGTTAATTTATTTGGATCAGTGGTTAGATTTCCGTTGTCCACTACGGCCTATAAAGGCGGAAACGGCACCAATCATTAATGAGCCATCAATCCTGATTGTGAATCAAGGAGGTCGTCTCAGCGGTATCCATATCGATCGGTTTTGGGGAGAGCGAGAGGTCGTTATTCGTCAGGTCGAAAATGTTATTAGTCTTCCGACAGGGTTTAATGGTTGTACCATTTTGGAAGATGGTCAGGTGGTGCCATTGGCCGATCCAACTAAGCTATTGGAATGGATTGATAGTGATGAGGAAGAAGAAACTACCTCTAGAGTTTCTCAGCATTGGCAGCAGCTACTGCAAGCCAATATGGAGCGTGAACCAGAACCACCCCAACAGCTCGCCCTTCCTCAAGCGCAGCAATCTGTTGTCATGGTTATTGATGACTCTATTAATATGCGTCAGCTATTGAGAACAACGCTAGAACAGGCAGGTTATGACGTAGAGCAGGGCAAAGATGGGCAAGATGCGGTAGAACAGCTACTTGGGGGGCTATCTGTTGACGCCATTGTTTGTGACATTGAAATGCCTCGACTTGATGGATATGGCGTGCTGGCAGAAGTTAAGGCCGATACTAGACTTAAAGATTTGCCCATCATTATGCTGACTTCCCGTGGGAGTGAAAAGCATCGTCAGCTAGCGATGCGTCTGGGCGCAACTGCTTACATCACCAAACCTTATCAAGATCATGAGCTGTTACAAATAATAGAACAAGTCCTTCAAAAGCAATCTGTGAGCGTAGTGTAATCAATTCCATGGCTATTTTATCTCCCTCTAAAGCACGACGTCTGAGAACCCATAGGGGTAAAACGACTCAACAGGTGATTGTTTTTCAGATGCAAAGGGATTGGTTTGCATTACCAATTTTTGCAGTGAAGAAGGTTGTGCCCAAAAGTGAAATACAGGGAAATTATTACAGTTCTGGAGCAGGACTGACCATCTACGAAGGTAGGGAATTGTTAATACTGGATATTCACTATCAAGTTTTTGGCAATAGGCGTAATCAAACATCTTCGTCTGATTTGTTAGCTGACGCTCCGGCGTTAGAGTCCGCTGAATCGCTAGACTCGCTGTCAACTGAGGGATATCTGTTAATTGTTCGCAATCGGCAGGAAGAACTGGTGGGGTTGCCAGTTATCTCTTCTCCAACAGTGCGACGGGTTGCGCAGTCAGATATTGTGCCACTACCTCCGAACTATGCGGCCAGGGTGAACATTCAATTTGTGAGTGGGTTGATTGTACAAACCGATGGCCATCCTATTTTATTTCTCCTAAACCCAGACCAGCTTTTGCACACTCAACCGTTGCTGCCACCCAGTTTTTAGAGTAGATAAGAGAGCGATCATAGGCATAATCGGCTGAATGAACTCAGCCGATTATGCTTGTATTCCAACGTGCTGATCGATTTATTTGCCTATCATCCAGTTGAGACCGACCCCAAATCGAGTGTCGGACTGTCCGACTAGGGTACCTAGGCCGTTACGACCAACTGCATTGGTTGCATAGAGATCCAAACTAACGGCCGCATTGGGGAGACTGTAGCGAGTACCCGCCGCCCAGACTGTGCGATCGCGATCAAAAACAGGCGTTACCTCACCGATCAGCTGTAGCCCACGGGCTAGCTCATAATTAACACCAAAACCGACACCAACATTAGATTCATTACCAAAGGCCGCCAGCCGTGGATTCAAAAACAACGCGGTGCGAGAATTGGCTTGGAAAGTAACCGGTACATCGACAAATATGGTCCCCACCTGTTGACCCGCTGACGTATCGCGTCCGCCCAATAATCGAGCCGCCAGCGAAACCGGATCGCCCTGATGTTGGTCTAATAGCTGTAGCCGCGCCCCCACCAGATATTTCAAATCGTCACCTGCAATATCGGCAGGATCCACACTACCGTCCTCGGCAAACTCTTCTAAAATGGCTTCAATCTGTAGGGCCTCGTCAGGACTGTAAGCAAGGCCAACGCTGTAGTTGCCATCTGTACCAGCCACTGCATTAAAAGCAACTGTTCCTGGCTCTAACGTATTGGCTGAGGTAAGGGTCAGTCCATCTAACTTTAGTTGACGATCGCGCTCAGATAAGGGAGCTGATGGAGTATCTCGATAACTAGAACGATAGCCTAAGCCATTATCTGGCGTATAGTTCAGCTTTACCCCTAGAAGCAGATTGTCGCCATCTGGAGGAAACGATAAAATTCCGGTCGCTGGGGTGGTACCAAACCCATTGGTCGCATAGACATCTAATCCCACCCTGGGGGTGGCATTGTAGCGTGTACCTAATGTCCAGACCGGCTGACGACTAATGGACTGGTCGTCATCAATGGTGTTTCCACCAGGACCAATGGGCAAGTTGATATTACCGTAGGCCAACCAGCGCTCCGAGGGTTGCCAGCTGACGCCAGTACCTATGGAGAAAATGGTGTCGTAAAACTCAATATCGTTAATATCATCAGGCAAAAAAGAGACTCCCGGCGTCAGGTGAAGTTGTAGCTCAGGCGAGGCCGTATAGGTCAGTGGAGCATGTAAAGAACCAATGATGGCATCGCCACCGCTGTCGTCGGAGTTAAATAAGTCTGATTCAAACGAGAAATACTCTACCGAGCCCTGCAAACCCAGGGCAACGCGTTCGGTCATTAATAGACGATATTTTATGCTGGGAGCAATTGACTCTAGCGTAATATTTGGCGATACCCCATTGATGGGTTCGGCGGGAGAGTCGTCAAAATTTTGATACGCCAGACTAAGCTGCAAATCATCAGTAGCTCCCCAATCAATTGAGCCGTAGTACAGCTGGTCTCCTGTGCCGGGAGCGTCATCCGGCAGAGTTTGATGAGTACCAACCGACAGCTGTAGAGCGTCATTTGGCAGTTGATTAGCCGTTTCTAAATTAAACAGTCGTCCAGGGGGAGTTTCTAGTGGAGAAAGTACCGTTTCTGTTGACTCTGCTGTCGGGTTGGTCTGCGTATTTTCTAAGCCTTCCTCCATAGGGGGCGGTTCGGCCAGGCTAGCCAACACAGGTTCAGACTTAGAAACAGGCTCTGATAAATCGCATTCAGGTGTGCTTTCTAGCGTGTGGGTGAGTTGCACCGGATTAGCAGAAGCTGTTTGGGATCCTTCTTTGGATGGAGCTTCTTGCCGTTCTTCTAGTAATTCTTCCGAGCCTTCTGAGTCTGATATGACAGCGAGAGATACAACGGTTTCTGTCGCTGCGCTATCTTCCTCTTGCCGCTCCAAACACAGTTCCTGTGTAGACTCAGACGGAGACTCTGTTATGGTCAAACTCTCTGTAGTAGAGTTTGGAGAAGACTGGGAAATTAAAGTTTGAAGAGACGTTTCCGGATGTCCAGCTAAAGCTAAAGCCTCTCTTTCTGATGCGGTAGCCTTAAGCCTTTCGAGGGCATCTCTGGCACGAGAAGAGGAAAACCGTTCAGTGACTGAGACCTCAGGACTTATGGATGGGGCAGGAGTAACAAGCTCTTCTTGGGCTGAGGCTGGGGGAGTATCTGGAATGTCTGTCTTGGCGGAATTAGGATCAGACGGTTCCTGAGCCTGACCAGGATTCGAATAATCTTGGGCCGCGCAGACAGCAAGGGTACAAAAGGCAACAAGTGAAGCACGCATATATATAACGACTCAGGGACCAGATAAGTTAGGAAATACAGGCATCCTAGCGACTCTTGGCTAAGCCAACTACGAGGGATGATTAGGATATTTATTTTCTGAATCTATTTTCGTTTGTATCCATAGCTAACCGGAAAGATTTGCGATCGCTAAAGACCATCAACAGCCAGATCGGTTTCACTACCTGTAGTTATTTGCTGTTTAAGCAGTGTCAGAATAATTCCAGCTATCCCCCCACCGATGATTAAAAATAGCCAGAGGTTAACTCCCACGGTATCTGGGTGGTCTAAGGCCCAGCCGCCCAGGGCAGGGCCAATAGTAAAGCCAATGGACCAGCATTGAGATTCTAGGGAAAAGTAAATCCCCCGTAGATTGAGCGGAGCCATTTCGCCCAGCAGAGAGATACCGGCCGGAGAGTATAGAATCTCAGCCAGGGCGATGAGCGTAAAGGCGCTAATGGTGATTAACAGAGCGCTGTTGTGGGCAACGCCTGCCAACCAGAAGAAGAAAAAGGCGATACTCCACAGGACCAGGGCAATGAGCAAAATGGAGATATGGTTGATGGCCTTCACCAGTCGAGTAATCGGCAGCTGTAAAACAATTTTTAGTAACACCTGCCAAACAAAGAAATAGCTAATCCATTGTTCTGAAAAACCGGTATCGGTGTTTCCATGGGGAATAAAGTTGGCCAGGTATAGAGGTAGGCTGCTGGTGTGCTGAGCCGCGTAGATGGTAAAGATAACGTTAGCACTGAGGTAGGTGAGCAGGGTGCGATCGCGTAGCGCCTGCCACCAGTCCTGCCACACATTACGCACCCGAGACTGTCGGGTTTCTTCGATGGCGGCATAGATCACCCCAGCAAATAGAAGATAGGTTAGACCTTTGAGGATAAACAAAAGGCTATAGTTGCCAGACATAGCCACATACTGACCAGCCAGCAAAGCTCCCAGAGCAAGCCCCAAATTGTCCACCAATCTCGTCAGAGCAAAGGCTTCTGTACGATTTTCAACCGTGGTGAGATCTGTTGTAACAGACAGATTGGCGGGCCAGTATAGGCTAACGCCTAACCCCAAAAGCATGTTACCTATAACCAACACCCCAAAGGTATTAGCAAAGGCCAAACAAAAACAGGCTAGGGCTGTAATCACTGCTGACAGCATCAGTGTGCGACGACGTCCCCAAAACTCAGAGTCAATCGAATAGCCCGACCAAAATCGGCCTACAATTCCAGCCAGACCGCTGCTGCTTAATGCCAGCCCCACCTGGGTGGGTGAGAAGCCTAACTCATTGACAAAGTAAATCGACGCATAAACCAGAGTAAATCCCTGACCAATGTACAGCAGCAACTGTCCGGCAGCCAGAATCCATATTTCACGTCTAAGTTGAGGTAGCCAATCTAACAAACCGATCTCGCTCCGACAGGTCCATTATCATTTTCCTGGGTCCCAAAAGGTTTGTAAACAAATTTGTAGAGAAACCGAGGGTTAGCAAGCGCGTTTGCACAGACTGACTAATTGACTTAGCAGATGTCTTACAGGCCTTTGAAGTATGGATCCTGTAAAAATTCAACAAGATCAGGCTAGCCCAAGGAGGCAAAATCAATTAACTTCTCATTTTTTGAGGAGTATAGATGTTCTATGGAGCGTCTCTTCAATATCCACGCTTGGGCTTGCTCAAACCCCATAGTCATTATTCGTGTTTTCTCTGCTCATTAGGCAAAGATTGGATCAATAAGTCATTGTCTAATTTCTCACGAGACGCAATAAATATAGCTCTTTGAAAGGCTACGTGATGGTTTTCTGGGGCCGTCCAGTCTGAGGGAAATTCCTCATGATTAGGCTGGGTTATGGGAAGATAAACATAGTCAAACAGCTGTTTGAGTCGCTCAAACAACCATCGTCTTGTCGGTCGACATCCGGTGCCTGAGGCTGCTTGAGAAAGGACACGTTGTTCTTCCTGAACAGGATTGAGCTGGTCATCATCACCAAACGAAACACATGTTTCCAAGAAGAGAAATTTCTTAGCGTTACCGCTTAGATAGTGCAGTGCTTGCTCTGGATTGCGTAGATGGTAGAGCAAACCATAACAATGCACAATATCAAACGGAGTTCCCTCAATCTGTGCGGGAGTTTCCATATCAAGCGGTAACACAGTTTTATCAGGATATCTCTGCCGCAGGTATTGAAGATTCTCATCACGTACCTCGGTAATCGTGATTGAGCACCCCCTATCTATGTAGTAGTGTGAATGATCTCCAATACCCGCCCCGACCTCCAACACCGACATCCCTGCCACCGGTATCCGTAGACTAGCAAGGTGCTCTAGCCGTCTCGCATTGTGCCGCAGATAATGGGGTGAATGAAATACAGCAGTCGGATTGTTAGAGCCATCCATATTGAATCGAGGGTTATCAGCAATAGATCTAACGTCCTTCTTGGGTTTGTGCGCTATGGGCTGCCAGGCGATTCAGATCTGGGGAGCTTTATTGTGGATGGAGAAGATGATTTGGTCAGATTATTTGTAATCACCCAACAAGCATCCATTAATGATGTAAGCAAGTCTTGGTAGCGTTACTGTGGCTATCGTCTCATGTGAGACAAGACTAGCAAATATGACAGTTGAAATTTTGACCAGGGTCCTCTGTGACAATTCAGAACTGGGTTATTAATAAGTAAGTATTAACTTACTAACCTGATTCTACCATTGACAAAGGAGACTATTCATCATGCGATTTACAATTTCAAAATCCCTCTTTTTGCTGACTGTTACCATGGGACTTGTCACCGGGTTGAATGGTGCAGCCGAGGCCTATGTCCCCTCACCTGCGGTGTTATCAACTAATAGTGGGTCTGAATTAGCTCAACGGCCTAGTTTTCCAAGTCGACCTGATTTTGATCGTGACGATCTCGATGATATTCGTGATAGAACCGAAGACCGTCGTGACGATCGTGATGAAGATGATTTTGATGATCTTCGTGACAGACTGGAGGACCGTGATGAAGACGAACTCGATGACTTCCGCGACAGACTGGAGGACCGCGACGAAGATGATTTTGATGACTTCCGCGACAGACTAGATGACCGTGATAAGGACGATTTTGACGACCTCCGCGACAGACTAGATGACCGTGATAAGGACGATTTTGACGACCTCCGCGATAGACTAGGAGGCCGTCGATAAGGCAGCCTGAATCGGAATCTATGGCATTGGATAGTTTAGTTCGTTTAGTTTCTGAACTTACACTTTTTATATCTAGCGGTTTTAGTCTGTCTATCACATCTTCAAGTAGCTAAAGTGCGTTCAGTCGTTTCTAATGCTTATTAGGAATGACTGAATAACTTGAGACCCTTTACCACCATTATCAGCTTCACCAAGAGAGCGCTTGCTGTACTTACAGCGTGTTAAGTTGGGCCATTTCCGCATCAGTTAATGCAATTGAGGCGGCTTTAATATTGTCTTCTAGATGGGCAACTGTTGTGGTTCCTGGAATCAAAAGACTATTAGGCGCGCGATGCAACAGCCAGGCTAGGGCTATTTGGGTCGGATTTACACCATGGGACTGAGCAATCTGGGCCAATGTGCCTTCAGCCTGGGCTAGGGGAGCGCCACGACGGAGTGGATGTGCCCCCAGGGAACCGTAGGGAATAAAGGCAATGTCGTAGGCAGTTGTGTAGTCCAAAATGTCTTCATGGGTACGATCTACGAGACTAAAGCGATTTTGCACCGATGCAATGGGAACAATCGTTTGCGCTGTTTGGAGTTGCTCTAGAGTGACATTGGAAACACCAATGTGACGAATCTTGCCTTCTTTCTGCAATGCGGCGAGTGCCTGGATCGATTCAGTAAAGGGAACTTTGGGATCTGGACGATGCAGCTGATAGAGATCGATAGTCTCTCGCTTAAGCCGCTTTAAGCTGCCCTCTACACCACGTCGCAGGCTTTCAGGATGACCATCTGCCTGGATGTTGTCGGGGCTTGGTTTGTGGATACCACCTTTAGTCGCGATGACTAAATCTGCCGAGTAGGGATGTAAGGCATCGGCAATAATCTCTTCATTGGTGCCAGGGCCGTAAGCTTCAGCCGTATCAATAAAGTTAACGCCTTGCTCAACGGCATGACGTAGAAGGTTTTTACCACCTTCCCAGTCGGCATAGGGGCCAAAGTTACCGGGCTGTCCGGTCAGACGCATGGCTCCATAGCCCAGGCGGTTAATGGAAAGGTCGTTACCTAACTTAAACGTAGTTGAGAATGATAAATCAGTCATGGGTTTTATATGGATTAGGTTGAATAGATAATGGTGGCCTACGGAATAAGATTGTTGTTACGAAAGGTTTGAAACAGTGATAAAAACATTGCCTCACTATCAACAACCTCATGAAAACCAGCCTGTTGGACTTTTGTGCTGTAGAAGATAGGGGGTGATGTCGGTCAGGTTTGCTAATTTAGCGTCAACATCACTACGGTCTAGTAAATCAACAGAAATAAACTGGGCCTTGCTTTCAAACTGAGGTTCTCGTCTAGATAGACCAACAATATTCCAGTCTTGCAGACCTGATAAATATTGAATGATGTTCTGTCCAATACCGCCTGAGGCTCCGACAACTAAGGCTTTTTTATTTGTCATTTTGAGTTATGTTTGGTTGGGAGACAATAGAAATTGGATGAGATGTGAGTGTACTACCTACTCTAGGCTTCTCCTCCTGTGTAGGGTTGACGTTCATTTAAGGGGAGTTCTTCAAGAAATTCGATCAGGTTGCCGTTGTTGTCCTCAAAAAATGCCACTCGTCGACCGCTGTTGGGAAAGCTAGTGGGGGAAAGGACTATCTCAACACCTTTGGTTTCTAGGGTTGCGATCGCAGCGTCCACATCGTCCACCAAAAAGGCAAAATGTTGGATACCAGGCTGCTGTAAACGCTCAGAAAAGCCATCAGCTGGTTCTATCTCAGGGGTATTTGGCGATGCCACAACTTCGACAATAAATCCATTCTTTTCCAGATAGGCCAGCTGCAGATCTGGAAATTCAGGAACCGTCCACTCATGCTTAATGCGAAAACCCAGGTTCTCCTGATACCAGACCAATGTTTCATCATAATCGGCGGTTGCTAGCATGATATGCTCGGCCTGCATTTGAGCCAACGAATCCGGCTGCAGGCGTACATTAATAGCAACCGCAGGTGCTGCTAGCGCAGTGCCTATCGCCAGAGCCGCCAGCAAATTTTTCTTAAATCCATTCATCATGGAAACAATCCTCATTTTTTCTAAAGTCGTTGCTAATGCGGCGATTCAAAGCATTCTATGAGAGTTTTGTATCGCTTACACACTTACTATGACAAGCAATTCTGATATTGTGTAGACGAGTAATAAAAATAGCTGTTATTCATATTGCGTATGAGTAAGTCCCTAGACCGACTCACCCTGCTAGAAACGTTTGTCCGGATTGCTGATGCAGGCAGCATTAGTGCTGCTGCCCGAGATTTGGGACTGTCCCAGCCCTCTGCCAGTCGTCAACTAGCAGAACTCGAATCTCGCTTTAAGACCCAGCTGATGCGGCGCACCACCCATGATCTGTCTTTGACTGCTGCTGGGGCTGAGCTGTTAGCCGATGCACGTCAGCTCCTAGACCAGTGGGAAGCCCTAGAAGAAAAATACCTGGAGACTCAAACTACACCCCAAGGGAAACTTAAGGTGATTGCTCCCATTGCCCTTGGTCAGCTGCATTTGCTGGATATTGTGTTGCGATTTCAACAGCAGTATCCCCGGATTGACCTGTCCTGGCAGCTACAGGATAACAACATTCGCTTTGCCGAGGTGGGCTGTGACTGCTGGGTAAAAATTGGCCCAGTTCCTGATGAGTCGCTCATAGTTGAGCCACTAGGGCAGGTGGAGCGTATGGTGGTTGCCGCCCCTAGTTTTCTCAACCCCCAGGGTAAACCTAAAACCCCGACAGCTCTAGAGAAACTATCGTTTGTCACCCTTGCCCCCTTCGAAGGCGGACGAATTCCCTTGACTAATGCCCAGGGAAAACAGGTAGTGATTACTCCGTCAGCGCGGATGACCACAAATAGCATTACTGCCTTGCGTAAGGCAACGCTAGCGGGGCTTGGCGCAGCAGTCATGCCCCGCTGGTTTATTGAAGAGGACTTAACCCAGCAGCGGCTTGTGGATCTTTTACCTAGATGGCGTGCTCCCAGGCTCACCGTCTATGTGGCTTCTTTGCCCGGACGTCATCGTCCCCGACGGTTAAAGGTATTTCTCGATATTCTCAGGGGCGAGGTTCCCCTGATTCCGGGAATTGAATAGCTAAACAACATCAATGACAACTTTGCCGATAAGTTTGCCGCTATCGACTGCATCATGGGCAGGGGCAGTGTCACTTAAGGGATAGTGGGCGGCAATTAGATGCAGCAGAGTGCCATCGGTAATCGCCTGATTGATGTCTCGTGCGGCAGCTACGTGGGCTTCATCGCTCATAGCGTAGACTAGCACTGTCCGTCTAGCAGCATTT